>Ga0307517_10010742_pt1 | contig 12769 bp, 10 predicted proteins | sample 23_EM_MG_FD_194515 | JGI IMG/M metagenome (GOLD analysis project Ga0307517, IMG submission 194515) | Populus trichocarpa ectomycorrhiza microbial communities from riparian zone in the Pacific Northwest, United States - 23_EM | ecosystem: Host-associated > Plants > Roots > Unclassified | place...
AGCAGACCAGACATGCCCTGATCCGATATATCCACAAAGCAAAAGTAAAGATAAGCACTTGGGTGTGCAGCATGGGTTAATAATAATATAACTCCATCACCATACATTACATGGCATGCATCTCTCCTCCTTAACCCGGGCTTGAGACCGGCTGTGTGCTATGAAATGCAGCACAGGCGGAGTTACATGCATTCAACCACACACAGGTACCAACAAGCACTCAACAGAGAAATAAGCATGCAGAAGCAAACTCTTCCAAAAAGACAGGCCTAAGCACATCATAAAAGCAATGGATATCAAACGAACCCCAGTACAGATTATAGAATCGAGCATTCAAAAACCTTGAGCTGTAAAATCATATTTGCTGCATACTTTGCAAAACTGTAGCTCCTCTTAGAACAACACTTTGACAGATCAACGTTCACTACCACAATCTGAAACCACGGAACCAAAATTCAAGGACAAACAGAAACCTCGATCCATGCAAAGCAACTTGACAATTCCAACAACAATAGCTTCGTTTTTCACACGTATTTAATGCGGGAGATATCAAACACCTTCGAAAACCATCAGATTGGTAACACAGGTATTCAGAAGTGAAAGAATATTTTACGAGATCCAACATATTACCAAAGGCAATCTTAACCCAAACCATGAAGTAAATTCAGTATTTGATATGGCAACATGATTCGACCACAACTTCAAATAGCAGAAGCTCAGGCAAAAAACAAAAAGCCAAAATACCAAAGTGAAGCACAGCTGGTAATCCCTGCAAACCAAATTCACCAAACAATAACCAGCCATCCATCAACAACTCCAACAGCCAAGTAGACACTGCCATTTAATAGGAAGACTAAGCCAGACTCAGCCATAAACTGAGCAGCCAGCAAGACTTTCAATGGGTCAATAGCCATCCACTGGTTCCTAAAACACAATGAGCATAGGCAACAGAGACACAGGTCTGCAGGTCAAGCCTACCACATGCGTCAAGTATAGCCAACATCAGAACACCACCATTACTTAGCAAAGACAAATGGACATGAAACTACCATTTCTAAAATTCACAAACCCGAAACATTAAGAATATCCAAGACTTGACCAGCATCCGCTGATCCAAAAAAAAACACAGTACAAGGCACCGCATGGTAGACAAGTGTTTTAACGAGAAACGAGAAGACATTCCAGCTGTTGAAATATCAGTAGCTAGCAGCTTCATCCATGTTCATCAGCCCCAGAAAAGACTCAAAGCCAAGAAATATTGATGAAAAGAACAAGAGTTGACGCAAAGGAAATCAATTAAAAGCAAAGGAACCTTCTAGAAACACTTGCCATCTGATCTTTACATGTATCTCCAAAAGAAGCTGATCCATCAATTACCCTCCTATAAAAGAACAATTTCGCAGGAAAGATTACAACCAGAACAGAAACTCATCTAGTATCCCAAAGCAACCCCAAGCATCAAGGACTCGCTTCACCATTCTCATTCCTGTTGAAGTTTCAGGATTTTATAAAAATAAACTTAAACAAGAGCACACCAACAAAAACCAACTTGACCTTGTTACTCAGAACTTGAAAAGGAGGAGCCATTTGGAAAAACCTATAACAGCACAATGAAGGCAGAGCAGATAGCAACATGGGAAAATTTGCAGATCCATAGCATTAGTGAAACAATAGTTGGCTCACTTGTAACTTTCTAATCAAATTGCAAAAGCAGAGGATCAGACAACTTCGAGAGAGAATCTGAAATAAGAGCTTTGAGGAAAAAATATGATTAACCAGATGTCACATCACCAAGACCCTGAAGAAACACTCCTCATAAATGAGCCTTGGGACCCTGAAAAGATGAAAGGTAAAAACAAATTCAGCCAATCACTTCATATGTACAAAGAGAGAGTTAAAGAGGATGAACCCAAAGCAAACTAGACGCGTATAGAACCGAGTTACACACACTCCCCAGTCTGAGAAAGGAAAGAAGTACTTCATGTATCAGCAAAAGCAAAAGACATTACTCAATGCCCAACAATTTTGAGCTTTGCCCTGCCTGCAAAATAGATGGCCCGACAATTTTGAAGGAACAAAACCTAAACCAAGAGCATATAGAAGAAAAAGCAGAGCAATCAGAAGTCACACATTACTAAGACCCAAAAGCAACAAATTCCCTTGTAAGTTTAAGACCACCCAAAAACACAGAAAAGCTTAGAATCGATGTAAGTAGAAGCGGATTATTTTCATTTATATTGCACAACCAAAATTAAGGAAACAACATGTTTACAAGTTGTTGGGAAAATAATTATCTTTGAAAACATCTGTAATGTGTAGAATAAATAACCACTGACAGGGGAAAATATTTATGAGAGAATAACATGTCAAGACAAAATAATTGAAAACAAATTTCCATAAAAAATGCGCAAACCTAGTTACAGATTTTACCTCTATTTGAGAATTAGTAAGCATAGATGTAAAGCAAATTAAAACGCATCTGGTGCTTTGCCAGTTGTGGAGAGCTGTTATCATTTGATTACACTTGAAAACAAACCATTGTAATTCTTGAAGACACCCTGAGAAACATAGTCAAAGAGATCCTCCTTGATGCTGAAACAAATGGGTATGTTGTCGATGGTACAAATAGAAACAACAAGAATCAAAAGCAAGAGGAACACTCCTTGGTATATCTTGGCCGGAATTTATTTAATTAAGAAAAACAAAGAGATCCTATAAACATGCAAACAGAGCTTAGACTCTAGTTTTGTTAAGTAAAAAAAAAGGTGATTAAAATGCAAAAACAATTTTGAACAGACAATTTAACAACTCACAAGCTTCTGAAAGCAAAATAAGAAAGAATGCTCAAGAAATATTTAGCAAGAAGATATAGAGGAAGAAGCAGGGGAAGAAGCAAAGAAAAACCTCAAGAACAAGGCAAAGGAGACCTGCTGTAGTAAGACAAGCATACTAATAACCTCCCATTCACTGAAAAAACATACAACCAAATCATAAGTTAAAAAACACAACTTAAATGCAAAAAAACACATGCTGGCATCACAATTAGTGATATAGCAAATCGCATATAAAGTCACCCTGTTCACTCTTTAACTTAATTTCATTTTAATAGGAGATTGTATAAAGTCAAATACTACTTACTACTATTACCACCACCACCACTACTAGTAATAATAGCAGCAGTAATAAAAATAATAAATAAATAAATAAATAAATAAATAACAGAAGAACAACAAACATGAAGAGAGTGCAGAGAAGCTCTCAAAAGCATCAATCATCTGATCACAAAGAATATAAACACCCTCCAATCCATGCCCTAAAAATGCTTGATGAGATCCCATTAAAACACACAATTAAAACACAGACACTAGCTCTATTGTTTTAGAATCAAAAGAAAAGTGGTGGTTTAAAATGTAGAAACAAGGTAAGAAGACACTTGGCATACAACATCATCTAGAAAACACCTGCACAAAATAGAATTAAAATTAACGAGAATAAAAGATTTCGATATACTCAAGGAAGAATGTATCAAGAAAACAAGAGTACAGAAAAATGTCCCCTATTGGAAAACAACTGCACAAAATAGAATTAAAATTAACAAGAATAAAAGATTTTGATATACTCAAGGAAGAATGTATCAAGAAAACAATAGTACAGAAAAATGTCCCCTATTGGTAAACCTTTGACTTGGAGCTGGTAGAACCTGCCTTGAGCAGACTGCACCGTGTTACAATTCCTTGTTTAATTTTAGTCCATGCCCTAAAGGGTTGATGAGATCCAACAAAAACACACAATTAAAACAAGGACTCTAGCTCTATTAAACAGGTGGAAATTTAATACGACAAAAAGGAGTTGAAGAGGGACTTAAGTAGCGCAAAATTCTGAAACATCATATATAAAAGACTAGTGTTGCTTGAACTTCATGTTCCTGGAATGACACAAAATAAGGTTCTTAGACCAAACACTCAAAATGCAATGCAACATAAAAAAATACAAGAAAAGGCAAAAAACAAAAGCAGGTAATGAATTAAACAATCCTTGGTTGATTCTAGTCCAAATATGTTCCTTCATTTATTTGGAGAGATCCTAGATGAGAAGGTACCACTAAAGGTCAGACACTAGCAGCATGAATAAACTTGGGACTGTAGCTCCATTACACAAATGAATGTGTTTAAAACAGCTACGCAGAAACTTAGCTCACTGCAAATTTCAGAGGCTCAAGTGCAGAAGACTCCAATGTTCGAAGTCCAAACACAAATTGGAACTGAAACTTAAGACTATATATCATAAGCAGGTGAAAGAAAGGAGTAGGAAATATTATCAAGCACTCCCCCAGCTTAAGCCTGATTAGCATATATCCCTTGACACAGCTTAAGGATCCTGAAAAAATACACAAGCAAGCAGCAGAACAGACACCAGTCACAATTTCACAGAATCAAGGATTAAAATGTAAAAATAGTCACAAAATACGTGTACATTGTTCTTGAAAACATCCTTGCCTACAAACCACTACACCGAGTTAAAAGAGGACTGCAAGCTCAAAAGCCTCATGTAAGAAAAAAAAAACTCATTATCAACTTCATTCTCCAGAAAAGACACATCTTAGTAAAAGACAAAAATACTAGCAAAGAAAGGAAAGGGTAGGTAATAAAATAAACACTCCCAGATAATTGTAGTCCACATCCTCGTTAAATTGGAAGGATCCTAGAAAAAAGTTTAATGTCAGACACTAGTTATATTTTAGTGAATATAACTTATTGACTAGAATGAAAAGGCAAAGTTTAACAAAAACTCGTTTTGATCTAAAATGGAAAGGCATCTTAAGAAACTCTTTATGTAATCTTGTTGAAAACACTATCAGCCAGAAAGTATCTGCACAAAATAAAAGAAAATTAAGCAAGCAGAAGAATGGTCAGAAGTTGAAATGGGGAAATAAGAGAGATAAAAAACAGCACCATTGGTGAAGTTCATTTGAAGTTGGTAAGAAAGTAACAACAAGCCAATGCAAAAAGCACAAGCAAACTACACCAAATTTCCTCAAAACAGTTGATGATAGATTAGGGGGAGAAGACACGATTAATATCAAAAGCTAGCTATTTAACCCATATAAATTATATAAGACTTGGAAAAGGAATTAAAGATGAATTTAATCTCCAGTGGAAGTTTCAAAAGCACCATTTAAGCGCTCTCATCGCACGGAGTCGATGACCCTGAAAACAAAACTTGTACATTGTTCTTGAAAACATCCTTGCCTACAAACCACTACACCGAGTTAAAAGGGGACTGCAAGCTCCAAAGCTTCATGTAAGGAAAAAAAACTCATTATCAACTTCATTCTCCAGAAACGACACAACTAGCAAGACAAAAATACCAGAACATAAAGGAAAGGGTAGGTAATGAAATAAACACTCCCAGATAACTGCAGTCCACATCCTTGATAAATTGGAGGGATCCTAGAAAAAAGTTTGCAAGTAAAGGTCAGACTCTAGTTATATTTTAATAAATATAAGAACTTGTTGACTAGAATGAAAAGGCAACGTTTAACAAAAACTTGTTTTGATCTAAAATGGAAAGGCATCTTAAGAAACTGTGTAATCTTGTTGGAAACACTATCAGCCAGAATGTATCTGCACAAAATAAAAGAAAATTAAGCAGGCAGAAGAATGGTCAGAAGTTAATGGGGAAATAAGAGAGATAAAAAACAGCACTATTGGTGAAGTTGATTTGAAGTTGGTAGAAAGTAACAAGAAGCCACTGCAAAAAGCACAAGCAAACTACACCAAGTTTCCTCAAAACAGTTGATGATAGATTAGGGGAAGAAGACATGATTAATATCAAAAGCTAGTTATTTAACCCATATAAATTATATAAGACTTGGAAAAGGAATTAAAGATGAATTTAGTCTCCAGTCGAAGTTTCAAAAGCACCATATATGCCTCCATGAACCTGAAAACCAAAAGCTTACAAATAAGCACACTCTAGTATGTCCCAGTGCCACGCAGAAAAATACAAAAAGCATTAAATTGAAGGGTAATCCTAGTGTTATATGTTCCTTTCAAACTGAACAAATCCTGAAGAAAATGCAAACAAAAAGCAGACACAAATTTAACGATTGAAATGAGAAAACAAAGGAAAAGGCACTTGATCCATCACTGTTGAAAACTGATAATGAAAACAATAGGAAAGAAAAATGGATCCTCTTGGTGGAGCTTAGCTTGGAGCTGGAATTATAATTCCTTGTTTACTTTCAAACCATTGCCTAAATGCTTGATGGCATCCTAAAAGAACACAAAATTAAAACTCAAAGCCTAGCTCCTTTTAAACAAGTACAAATTTTATTAAAAGATACAAAGGCAGAGACAAAGAATCACTTATGAGCACTCCAAAGTTTGAAGCATCACGTATAAAAGACGTTCATAGTTCCAACTTCATGCACCTGGAAAGACAGGAAGTTGGAATCTTAAATCATACATAAAGGAAAAAAAATGTAAGCAGAGAAAGGAAAAGATGTAGGCAATGAATCCGGATCTAATTGTCATCCAAATATGGTTCTTGATACATTTTGGAAGGATCCTACACAAACATGCAACTGAAGGTAAAATTCTAGTTACACAAGTAATCTGGAACTGTAGCTCTATTAAACAGATGGAAGCATTTAAAACAGCAAAGCAGAAACTTAGTTCACTGCAAGTTCATGAGCATCAAGCAAAAGACTCAATTGTTCACTGTAATAACACAAACAAAAACTTACTACAGTACAATAAAGCACGTACACCACTCCCTGACTTAAACTCGAGTTCATATGCATTCCTTGACAACAAGAAGGATACTGGAAAAATAAACAACAGTAATATTTTGTAGAGTCAAGAAAAACGGTGGATTGAAATGTAAAATAATATTACAAGACACTAGATGCATTTTTCTCAGAAAACTCCATCTAGATGTCTGCCCAAAATGGAATTAAAGTAATGAACATAAGAAAATGTTGAGAGAGAGATTCCAAAGCAAGGCAAAAAAAGAATTTATAAGAAAAACAAGGTAAAGCAAGATGGCTCCTACTGATAAAGCTTAGACCCAGTAACAAAAACCATTGCCTTGAGCAGACAGCACCGAGTTGCCCATTCCCTAGAATGCTTGCTACGATCCTAAAAGAATTAAAGAAGAAATTGTATACACAAATACAGATTTAAAATAGAAGTGCAAGTTGCAAAGAATCACCATTGTCCAACTATAAGCATCTAGAAAAAAAAATCAATCAGAATGTTCGTCTGAACACTCAAATTTAATGCAAGGCAGAGGAAAGAGTACTCTGAAATAAACACCTCCAAGCAATCATAATCCATATATGTTCCTTGATAACTTGGAGGTATCCTGGAAAAACATGCAAGCAAACATCGGACACAAGTTATATTTTAGTATAAATTAAAACTTGTTGACTAGAATGAAAAAAACAAAGTTAAGAAACACTAATTTTGAAATAAATGAAAGGGAAAAGTTAGGAAACACTTGGTGCTATCTTATTGAAAATATTATCTAGAAAAATCTGCAAAAAATAAAACAAAAATAAGCAAGCATAACTACTGTTGACACAGTTGTCAGAAGTTGAAAGTGATATGGAGAGAAATGAGCAAAGAAAACAGCCCCATTGCAAGTAAAATTTGAAGCAGCTCGGAGGTAACAAAAAAACCACTGCAAAAATCTCAAGCTCTTGGAAGAACACACAATAATACCCAAATGCTACCTATTTAACCAGTGTAGATTATACAGGACTCAGAGGAACTTAGTCTCCAATGCAAGTTTCAAAAGCTTCATAGCATAACTCTCATTGCACGAAGTCCATGACTGAATGGATCCAGGAAAAACATGCAAAGAAAAAAGCCAAGACAAAAGTATTGATTGAAATGAGAGAAGAAAGTTGAAGACACCTGATCTATTACTGTTGAAAAGTTATTGGTTCAATCAATGTCAAGTTAGTTCCAGAACTTTGCCAGCCAAACATTCATTACAGCAAGCCACACTTTGTTTTCCATTACAAAACAAATGGGGTCCTAGGAAACCTCAAACAAACAGAATCTAAAACAAATGGTGAAAAATAAGAATGTTGACTGCAATACCAAAATAAAGTTAAGAGACACCGTGCCCTCCTGAAAGCAACATGATCAGTACAAATGCACAGAGTATAACAGCATTCAGCCAAGAATAGCTTTATTTAATTCAGAACAGTGCAATCTGAAGAGAAAGAAAGGAAATCAAACCAGCTAGGCTAGAATTTCTCCCATGGCAAGCACTCCAATCACTGTCAAGTAGGGTCCAAAAAGAATCTGACTTGTATGAGAATAGCAGAATAATCTTTCCAAAATAAATCTGACTCGTATGTTTTCTCAAATTGACAGCTTGATTAGCCTCCTACCATTAATTCCCTGTTAGTCAGGGATTCTCTTGAAACATCCAATGCCACTGAGCGAAACTAGGACAAAAAAATTGATGAAAGCATATGAAAAACCGGGTAAGGAAGATCAAGGACACAAAACTTGTCAAAACTGTTATACCATTCTCTATCACAAAAACACATGGCAGAAACTTCTCCACGCCAAGATTCCAATAGAATATATATATCCAATTAATTTCAATCCTGGAAGTAGTAGAATCAAAAGCAAATTAAACAAAACAGCCTCACGATGATCCAAACTCCATTCATAAGCAAAATGAACCAAAAATATTCATCATCACTAAAAAAAACTTCATAGTTCAAGAAACCCTAAATTTCCTTCATCACTGAAACCATGGTCTTCACAGTTTGCAGAAGATTGCAGAAAGCTACAAAGACCAAAAGAAAGAAACGATGAAAAGAGAGAAGATGGCTGCCAAGAATCTGAAACCAAAAGGGTAAAGAAAGACATAGTTCCATAATTTTGCAGTTGCATGTAATGGATTGTGAGGATGATGATCTCTATTTATAGAATGAAGACTGGCCAGGGTTAATTTTTTTTTAATTAATCTTGAACCAGACACTCATTGCTCGAACATCATGCTCTTGGAAAGACATAAATTAGAATCTTAAACCAGACACTCAAAATCTTGATGCAAGATAAAAGGAAAATACAAGCAAAGAAAGGAAAAGAAGTAGGTAATGCTTCCTGGGTTGAATGTAGTTCAAACATGGTCCTTGATAAATTTAAAAGGATCCTAGAAAAGTGTCCAACTAAAGGTCAAAAACTAACATAAATGATCGAAGCAAAAACTTAGGTCACTGCAATTTTGTTAGCACAAGTAAAAGACTCAAATGCTCAAAGTCCATGCTCCTGGAATAACACAAACTCAAAACTTGAGACTAAAATATAATAACCAGGTAAAGAAAAGGAGAAGTTAACATAATGAACACTCCCAGGGCTTAACTCTAGATCATGGTTTCCTTAACAAGCATGAATGGTCCTGGAAAATAACACAAACGAGGAGATAAAAAGTTACTGTTTTGTAAAACCAAGAACAAATTGTAGATTAAAATGTAAAAAAACAATTAGAAGACACCGGGTGCATTGTTCTTGAAAACATCATCATCTAGAAACATCTGCACAAAATGAAATAAAATTAACATAGAAATATTTTAAAAAAACGAGAGAATATAAAAAATGGATCCTAGTGGTAAAGCTTTGAAGCTGGTAGAACCAGTAACAAGAAACCACCTCCTTTAAGCAGCCCGCTAGGAAAAGGGTAAGGCAGCTCAAAATGGAGGCTTGGCTTGAAACGACTGCACTAAGTTATAATTCCTCGTTTACTTTGAGGGCATTCCCTATAATGCTTTGATAGATCCCTAAAAGAACACACGATTACAATTCTCACCCAACCTCTATTAAAGTAGTAGAACTGGGTAATGTACAAATATAGAAACTGAGTAAGTTACAAATACAAAATTAGAAAGAGGACAGCAGGTTCCAAAGCATCATGTAATAAAAAAAAAACCCCATCGTTCAACTCCATGCTCCTGGAAAACACATAATTGGAATCTTAGGCTAAACAATCAAAATTTAATGCAAGACAGAATAATACAAGCTGAGGAAGGACAAGGGTAGTTAATGGAATAAATAGTCCCAAAAAATTGCAGCCCATATATGTTCCTTGATAAATTGCAAGGATCCTAGAAAAACAAGTGGGAGAAGGTTAGACCCTAGTTATGTTTTGGTAAATTAAACTTGTTGACTAGAATGAAACATTTGTTTTGATCTGCGATCGGAAGCTGAATCAGAAAAGCAAAGTAAGGAAATACTTGGTGATCTTGTGTAAAACATAATCATCTAGAAAATATCTGCACAAAATAAAACAAATAAAAGGATTGTTGAGAGAGAGCTGTCAGCAGTTGAAAAGGATATGGAGATAAAAGAGCAAAGAAAACAGCCCTGTTGCTGAAGTTGGAAATAGAGATAAAACCACTGACAAAAGGCCAAGAAAACATGCAAAACAAAAGGCCAACATAAAATTATTGATCAAAATGAGAAATCGAAGTTAAAGATGCTTGGTCCATAAGTGTTGAAAAGTGATCAGCTATAAAAAATCTTGGCGGGGTGAAAATGAAAAGAAGCAGCCCAAGCAACGCCGAGGTAATTACGAAATATGCCAGCTCAAACATTCCTTACAGCACTGAAAAAGCAGACGTCATTTTCCATTCGAAAACTAAAGGGGTCCTGGGAGCCACAAACAAACAGCATCTAGGATAAGTGGGTTAGGAATGAGAATTGTTGACTGCAATCCAAAATAAAGTAAGGGGACACCATGCCCTGCTATATAAGCATCATGACCGCACAAGTGTTGATTCCGAAATATGCCAGCCCAAACATTCCTTAAAGCACTGAAAAAGCAGACTTCATTTTCCATTCGAAAACTAAAGGGGTCCTGGGAGCCACAAACAAACAGCATCTAAAATAAGTGGAGCAAACGAATGAAAATTGTTGACTGCAAGCCAGAATAAAGTTAGGGGACACCATGCCCTGCTATAAGCATCATGACCGCACAAATGAGGAGGAAGCCATTTGCAAAAAAGACTAGTTAAGTTAATTCAGAATCGTGCAAACTGAAGAGGAAGTAAAGGAAGCAAACCAGCCAGACTACATTTTCTCACATCACTCGCCTTCCAGAACTGTCACAGGTTCCCAAAAAATATTATAAAGTTAAGTGACACCATGCCAGATATAAGCATCATGATCGCACAAATGAGAAGAGTATGATACCAATTTGCAAAAAAGACTAGTTAAATTAATTCAGAATCGCGCAAACTGGAGGAAATAAAGGAACCAAACCAGCCAGACAAAGTTTTCTCACATAACTCGCCCTCCAGCACTGTCACAGGTTCCAAAAAGATTAATTATAAAGTTAGGGGTCACCATGCCCTGCTATAAGCATCATGATCGCACAAATGAGGAGTGGGTGACACCATTTTGCAAAAAAGACTTGATAAATTAATTCAGAATCGCGCAAACTGAAGAGGAAGTAAAGGAACCAAACCAGCCAGACAAAATGTTCTCAACATAACTCGCCCTCCAGCACTGTCACAGGTTCCAAAAAGATTAATTATAAAGTCAGGGGTCACCATGCCCTGCTATAAGCATCATGATCGCACAAATGAGGAGTGTGTGACACCATTTTCAAAAAAGACTTGATAAATTAATTCAGAATCGCGCAAACTGAAGAGGAAGTAAAGGAACCAAACCAGCCAGACAAAATTTTCTCACGTAACTCGCCCTCCAGCACTGTCACGGGTTTCAAAAAGATTAATTATAAAGTTAGGGGTCACCATGCCCTGCTATAAGCATCATGATCGCACAAATGAGAAGAGAGCGACACCATTTTGCAAAAAAGACTTGATAAATTAATTCAGAATCGCGCAAACTGAAGAGGAAGTAACGGAACCAAACCACCCAGACAATATTTTCTCACGTAACTCGCCCTCCAGCACTGTCACGTGTTCCCAAAAAAATATGATGTAGAAAATAATTCTTTGAATCCATGTTTCCTCAAACATTAGCTTAAAGCTTCCAAATAGACCCGCACCAAAAACCAAAAGCAGAACTATAATAAATTGCTGAGAGGATGAAATCCAACGCAAGGAAAGGCAAAATTCAAGGCAGGATCTTCTACACGTCAAGATTAGAACACATATCCAAACGATTTCAATCCTGGAAGTGACAAAATCAACTGTCTATCATGTGAATTTGAGTAATTAAGCCAAATTCATAGTAAAGATTTAAAGGCAAATCAAACACGAGAGGCACAGAAGATGATCCAAACTCCAAACATATGCAACACGATCTAAAACTATTCAATATCAGGACAAGATTTCGCAAATCGAGAAACCCTACTTGCGTAGAGCAGGAGAACAAAATCATAATTTACGGATCGTATGACAAAACCTAGTTTCCCCTCGTCGCTGAAACCCTGCATCCACAAATCGCTGAAACCATAGCACCCACGGATTGCTGATACCCTAGTTAGCAAAAAGATCGAAAGAAGTAAAAGAAGAAGAAAGATACCAAGAACTTGAAGCCGAAGGAAATACCAAGAGAGAAACTAGATCAATGCCTCGCAGGATGGCTAGCAGGTAAAGGATTGTATGAATGGGTGCCTCTATTTATATATATCGAAGAGCTGGAGTTAATGGCTGGGATTAATTTCTTAATTACAAGATATACGGCCAAGATTTATTCTTATATTAAGAGACGGTTAGGTGGACCGCCAGCTTGCTTTATATTGACGCGGTGCCCTGACAACTTTTAAGAAAGTT
>Ga0307517_10010743_pt1 | contig 12768 bp, 7 predicted proteins | sample 23_EM_MG_FD_194515 | JGI IMG/M metagenome (GOLD analysis project Ga0307517, IMG submission 194515) | Populus trichocarpa ectomycorrhiza microbial communities from riparian zone in the Pacific Northwest, United States - 23_EM | ecosystem: Host-associated > Plants > Roots > Unclassified | place...
CTCAGCCTGTGGGCGTCTCTGTTGCTTCCGTTTATAGTCCACACCTAATAATTTACAATAATTTTTATTTAGTTGGTTCGTCTTTCTTTTTCTATTAATAAAAAAAATAATGTCCTTGTATTGAAACTTGAAAGTGTTCCTGTTCAAACATTGACATTTGTATTTAATTTGAATGGAACAGTGAATTTAAATTTAATGTATTGTGAAATATATATAAAATAATTTTCATAAGAGTTTATTTCAGGGACAGTTTAGCGTAGCAGTTCCATTACTGTTTCCTTAATTTATAATTTTTTTATATTTTTAAATTGTTTTAATATATTAATATCAAAAATAAATTTTAAAAAATAAAAATAATATTATTTTAATATAATTTTAAATAAAAATTATTTAAAAAAATAATTTCTACTATTATACCAAACACGGTATAAGCAGCAGCTTATCTTTGAGAAAAGATGCATTAACGGACATGATCGCCGCCAATCTTCTTAGCGTAACCATTTAAAGTGTTGTCTACGTGAGCAATCTTGATTAAGGGACCATGGTCATTTACAAACATTAAAAGAAACTAAAATAGCTCTATAGCCACGTTATTATTCATTATCTCACATATATTATATATAATGGATTAGAGTAGTGATTTTTTAAAATTTTTAATTTTATTCTTAAACTTTTATTTTTTATAATTTAACCATTTTAATCCCAAATTAACATCTAATTGCATATTTTCTGGGAGAAAGAGTTGAATTAAAAAATAGATGACTGAAGTGAAAAAAATAGATAAAATAGATGGTGATATTGAAATTTATCTGAAAAGTTCATTTTAGTCTCTTATTTTTTTTAGCTCTTGCGTAACCAGTCCTTTTAATTTTTAAAAATTTAATTTTGATACCAAACTTTATTTTCCTCATTTTTCAATTTTTTTTTTGGTGGGGTGAGAGAGAGGGATTTGCCAGATTCCAATATAGAGAGGGAAATTTGTCATTGGCGACGATTTCAGCCACCAAAATGATAGATTTTAGTGTCAAATGATTCTATAATGGAATGAGTTCGAATTAAGTGTCTTTTCTATCTTGAAAGTGCCTAAAAATAGATCTAAGCTTGGAAAGTTTTTTTGTTTCGAGTTGATTTCAGGTCTTGAGGTGTTTTTAGTGTTTTTTGAGGTCATAGATTGATTTAACAAGATTCCTAGAGTGTTTTCTAAATGTTTTGAGCCAAAATGAGTTGCAAATAGGTTTTTAGGTAAAAAAATTATTAACTCTATTTTTTTTGTCACTATAGTGGTCAGAATTTAGGGAATTTAAACAACGCATTATCTATTTTTTCCAAAACAAATTAGAACAGACGACATGTCATCCACCCTCATTAACTTAAAAGAGATTAAAGGCCTGCATGCATAGGCCTAACCTTGATGGGGCTGGCTTACCCGGCCTAATAATATTTTGCCTCATTCTTTTTTTTAATAAATACCTTTTTATATGTTTTTTTTAATTAATTTTTAAGTTTATATTTTATTAATACATTTCTTTGTGATTTTTTTGGTTTATTTAGCCTTTTTTAAATAACAATTATTTTTTAATTATATTGAGTGTGTTTAATTTTTGAAGAGTTATGATTTATCTGTAATTGTTTTTATTTTATATAAATTAAATTTATTTTTAAAAATTAAAAATATTGATTTTTTATAATATTTCTAATATATGCACCCTTGCATAATATTTTTTTCATTTTATTTTATTTAATAAATTTTATGTGTGTGTCGATTTCTATTACAAATTAATTTTAATAATCAATTTCATTAAAAATAACTGGTTAAATGACTTGTGTTGTGAGATTAAATATCTTAATCTATATTTTTCTCTTAATTTTTCTAGTTTTGTTTTTATTTATTGTCAATTTTTTTATCGAAATATCTCAATCTCATAACTTATGACGCACGATAAACATGTCATCTGGACATATCTTATGTCCAGTTTACGGGTTTCATGTGTTAACCCAGCTCTGCCCGAGATAAAAAAAAAATTGTTCATTATCTTCTTTTTTTATTGTATTATTAAATTAATTTGAAATCTTCTTCTCTTTTAATTTTTTTTTTGTTAATAACCAGCCAAACTCATGACCAGAGTTATAAGATGGGGATAACCTTATAGAAAGCAAATTGAAACAAATTATGAAATCTAATTTTCAATCAAACAAGTATTGAAAGATGAAATTGAGAAAAAAAAATCAATTAAAAAAAAAAAATGTAAATTTGAGTCAACCGAATTAACCTGTCAAACCCGCGGTCCGGGTCATAAGACTGGGATAAGAAGTAAATTGAAAAAATATGAAGTTCAATTCCTAATAATTTTAATGATAAATGATGAAATTGAGGTTGAAAAAAAAAATAGTATTATAATGAATAATGTTATGAGAGGAGGAGTTCAGTAAAATCATATTCTCTTTTAGTTTTTTTTGTTAATGACCCATCAAACCCGTGACCCGAATTATGAGACATGAATAATCTCATAAAAAATAAATTGAAACAAAATCATGAAGTCTAATTCTCAACCAAACAAATATTGAAGGACAAAATTAAAAGAAAAAACCATTTAGAAAAAATAAAAAAACCTCAAGTCAATCGAATTAACATGTCAAACTTGTGGTCCAAATCATAAGATTGAGTAACCTCATAAAAATAAATTGAAAAAATATATAAAATTTAATCCCTAATAAACCTAAGGTTGAAGCATATAATTAAAATTGAAAAAAAAATCAAATAAAAAAATATTCCTATGAGAACTCCAATGATTAATAATTTTTGTTAATTAGTAATTTTGAATGTTAAGGTAGAAACATACCCGTTTATTACATGACAAAGCCTCCAGTGATTTTATTTAAAATTGTAAATTGAAGTCTTAAACTTAATAAAATTTACCTAAATTTAATAGTCATACCAATTAATCTTATTTGGAATCTAATTTTATATTTTTCTTCAATGATAAATATATCATCAAATAAGTTTTCGCATAAAAGAAACACGTTGCTTGACCAGATAAGTATAAACTAATGTATTCTTGATTTTTGTTAGATAGATAGATTTATAGATACAGTATTTTTAGCACAGGTATTGCATGTATATCCGTAAAATTTATATAAATATATTAAAATTAAGTCTGAGAAAAAAAAAATCAAGAGTTTAAAATCCAATACAATACCGAGTAGAAATAATATTTGAATAAAATCATCCATATTTAGCACATATACATAAGGTATATGTGGATAATTTTTTTTTTCACATCTCCACTGATTTTTAACATAATTAAATTAATACTAAAAAAATACTTTTATTTTAAATAGATGATTTAAAAATGTAGATACGAATAAAGATTTTGTTATACCTTTTAAACTAAGGGTCCTTTTAATATTAATAGAATTTATCAAAAGATATAAATCATTTTGTTTTAGTCAAAAGTAAAATAAAAAAAAATTACCAATGGCTCCCTACAAGAAAAATAACAAAGATCCAATTAAATATTTATTAAATTTTGATATAATTTTATTATTTTAATTTTACATGTAAAAATTAAAAATATACACATGAACATAAATTTTATGAATCATCTTATTTAAAGGAGTCTTTTTTAATATCAATAGCGATAGTGAAAAAAATAGCAAAGATTTTACCAACCTTTTCATCTAGAGAAATAAAAAGTTGACATAAAACAACCCTATATCTTATATAAAAAATCAAGGATTTGATATAGTATTTTGATGATTTCATATATAATTTGATGATTTTTTAAATTTCAATTATTGTCTTTTATTGACCTATTTTAAAACATTTTTTTAGAGTTTTAATAGTCAAAATAAAGTTAAAATAAAGTAGTATATAGGTAAGGGGTAATTTAAAAATCTTATTCTATATTATATAAGGTTTTATGTGATATATAAATAGGTATATATATTAAAAAACAGGATTAACTTATTTTGTAAGAATTATATTAAGAAGATGTATAAATAGGTATATGTATTAAAAAAAACAGGATTAACCTATTTTCTTAGAAATATATTAATATTTTAGTCCCTTATAATTAAATTCAAATACTAGTATTACCATATTTTTGTATTGTCATCTAAAAAAAATATTTTATTTATATATGGAGTAGAAGCTAATTTAATTTTGGTACATAGAATCTTTCTAACATAAGACAATATATTTGATATTTATCAATAAATTTATTTTAATATATGTGATGGTTTTTGAAATTTAAAAGCACTTTTATGGAAATTAAATATTTCGACATAGATAATTATGAGTTATAGATTGTTGATAATAAGAATTAATTAAGCAAAAGGATAAAATACAAATACAATAGAATATAATAGCTCGGAAGCTGGGACCAGCGAATTTTTATTTTTTAATTAATTTGTGTTTTTCTCCTGACTTATTATTTTTTGGTTTTACACATGCAACATGTGTCTGAGAATGAATAAAATATGTTAGGGATCTCGAGGGTACTTTTGGGATTTGGGAAGTTACATGTGAGAGAATTATTAAGTAGCAGGCAACAGGTTAGCGTGTCGTAATTCGTATCGCTGTTATCTGTAGCAGACACGGAAGGTGTGGAAGAAGCTTTGACCAACTCAGGGCCGGCCTGGGAGGCTCCAAATTTGAACATGAGGAAAAATATACCAGAACCTTCCAATTTCGCCCCCGTTCTCTTAAGACATAAGCAAGTTACTTCCTACGATTTCTCAACGCTCTTTTCCTGTTGTCGGTTGGATACTATTTTTTAAAAACTCTATTTTTTTAGTTTAAATTCATTTATTTTTATATTTTTAAATTATTTTGATATGTTTATATTAAAATTTAATTTTAAAAAATATAAAATATCATTTTAATTAATTTTAAAATAAAAATTATTTTAAAAAATAATCTCTACTATAATCTAAAGAACATACCAAAGTTGAAGCGATGCTTTTTGAATGTGTCAAGTTCAAAGGATCATACATTCAGGATTTCGACTTTAAGATGCATCCACCGATTAATTCCTCACTTATGAAAAAAGAAGAAGAAAATAATTGGTTTTAATTATTGGTTAATGTACTGTTATTTGCTCGGAAAAAATAATGGTGACTGTACGCTGATCGGCTCGTTAATCATGTTTTTTTTCTGCAGAACCTTGGAATTGGAGTGCATTATGCACCTCACGCCGCTAAGGGGTGTTTGAATACTAGGATTAAAAGAAACTTGGAGTGGAAATTGAAGAATTATAATAGATAATTAAAAACAAATTCAAATAACATTTTAATTTTAATAATGTATTTGGAATAGTTGATGGAAAAATAAATTTTAAGCTTGGGGTTGATCCAGTCAAGGAGACATGTCCCGGGTCAACTTGAAAAAAATAAAAAAAAAGATGTTTAAAGTTTTAATATTGTATATGAAAAAGTTAAGAATCAATTCATGTGAATGTATGCAATACATGTTATAAATAATAAATTTTAAAAGATTATTTCAAAATATTTTTTTAATTCCACATTGTAAAGATATTATCTTTTCCTTTTAAGTTGAAGTATTTAAACCAAAAACATTTTTTATTCTACATTGAAAGAACACAATTTTTTTCTCGTGGACATAAAATATATATACTAATCAGCTTTCAATTTCACAATAGAAAAATAAAAGTTTCTTCTCGTGTGTTTATATAATGAACTTTAATATAAATTAATAACTAATAAAATAATAATAATAAATTTACGCACATAAAATTAAACCGAGAAAAAAAAAAAACCCTTGATTGCCTCATGCGATTAATGCAATGTAACTTCTATACTTTCCCACCCTACCTTTTGCCTTTATTTATAATTTGTTCTTGTCCCTCTTTAACTAAAACCACTTTGTTTTTTTAATTGTTTTTGTCTCTTCTTGAGCTATAACCACTACATTGTTTTTTGTCCATCCTCTAATTAAAACCACTATTTTATTTTATTTTTGCCTCCTTTTATTACAGATAGAGATGTTGATGGACATGCTTTCAAAAAATAGTTACCATGATATAATCACCAAATTATTATCAAATTGCCACTAATGCGGTAATGGACCTAGTAGGCTGCATGTGTTTCAAAAAGTGGAACTTGAACATGATACCTCGCTCTCATTGCTCATGTAATGGAAGTGGTGGTAACAACTAAATTCAAGATTTTTTAAAGGGATAATTATAAAATCCGTACTCCTATAATTTGATCTAAATTTCATTTTTCTCTGTACCTTTATAAATTATATTTTATATCATAGATCAAACAAAAAAATAAAATAAAATGAATGGTTAAGAATGTAAATTTTTATTGAATATATAAACTTCAGGATGAAAAATATAATTTATGAAAGAATGAAGAAAAAATAAAATAATAGAATATAAAAATATTTTTGTATTTATCCCTTTTTTTAAATTTTAGTAATGAACCCTCAAACCTTTTTTCACTTAGTTTTATTCTTTAATTAAATTGACTTATCATGAATGTCATCAGTTATTATGTGAATTTTTTTTTATATTGACTTATCATGCTAGACCCAAATAATATAGGTCTGGCATGCTTACCAGATCAAAAAAACTTGGTTGTCAGACCCAGACGTCGGGGTATAGCAAGGATGAGGCACGACAAGATTGCCAAACACCAAACGTCGAGAAATGACACCCCAGGCGATGGTGTATGGAATGGTTGTCAGGCCCCAGATGCTGGTGTATGGCATGGCTGCCAGGCCCAGGGGCTGAGAGATGGCATGATTGTCAGACACTTAGCGCTGGGGTCAATAATGTCTGTCAGACCTTAGGCGCTTGGATTTGACAAAACAGTCAGACCCCAGGTGCTCGGGTCAGGCATGGTTGCCAGACCCCAGTGCCTTGAGTTTGGAAAGGCTGTCAGACCCAGGCATCATGGGTCTGGTAGGGGCGCCGGATCTAAATTTCTTAGGTCTCGCACTAACAGACCCAAGTAACTTGGGTTTGACGCCCCTGCCAGACCCCAAGAACTTGGGTGTGGCACAACCAAACCATAGAAATTAAAATCTAGCATAGGCGCCAGACCTGAGGCGCATAGGTCTGACATGGTTTACAAATATTAAAACGTTCACAAATCTAACTTCCAACTGTTATTACAATAACTATTTATTACAACCAAACCATATAAAATAACGCGCAGACCATCTATTTAGTAAGTCCTAAATGAACAAGAAAAAAAGAAAAGAAAAACTTTTAGTGGCAACAAATTACCTATAATATCATTGTGGATTGTAATATTGAGATTTAAAAAAAAATTAATTAGATCCTTGAAATTTGTTTTTTCACAATTAAACCTTTTTAGCCCAAATTGAAGCTCAATTGAATATTTTTTAGGGGGTGAGAGTTGAATTGAAAGACAGGGGACTGAAGTGAAAAACACGGGTAACATAGATGGTGGCTTTGAAATTTGTTTCAAAATTTCATTTTCATCCCCAATCTTTTTTAACTATAAGGAGACCGATCCCTATAATTTTAAAAAATATATATTTTGGTACCAAACTTTATTTTCCTCTTTTTTAGTCTTTTTTTGGGTGGAGGAGAGAGAAGAGGTTGTCAAATTCCAGCTTAGAGAATGAAAGTCGTCGTTGAGAAAGATTTAGGCCACCAAAATAATCTATTTTATGTCAAAATGTTCCACATGATGAGGAGAGTTAAGTTTAAGTCTTTTTTTACCTTGAAAACACCTATAAAAACATATCTGAGCTCAGAAAGTTTTTTAGTTTCGGGTTGATTTAGGGTTTTAGGATTATTTTTTTTTGTGCATTTTTGGAGGCTATAGAATGGTTTAACAAGGTTCTTAAGGTGTTTTTTTAGGTATTTTGGGTCAAAAATACATTTTTGGGTTAAAAAAAGAACATCATTTTTTCAGCCACATCAATGATCAAATTCTAGGATTAACAGACAACGGGTTGTCTTTTCCATTCTTTCATTTCTGGAAAAAAAAAACCCGTGCGGGGCCTTTCTTTATGGACCAGGCGTTGGGCTTGGATTACCAGGCCCATAACGCATGACCTCATTCTTTCTATTTTCTTTTTTTATATATAATTTTTTAAAAATTACTATCTTTTTATATGTATTTTTCAAAATAATTTTTACATTTTTTTTATTAATACCCATTCTCTGTAATTGTTTTGGCTTATTTAGCCTTTTTGAAATAACAATTGTTTTTTTAATTATATAGAGTGTGTTTAATTTTTTTATAAGGTTAGTGTCGTTCATCTATAATTTTTTTTTCTATATTTTATATAGATTAAACTTATTTTTTAAAATAAAAACATTTGTTTTTTTTCAAAAATTTTAACATGTGTGGCCTTCAACAAAATTTTTTCCTTTTATTTTATTCAATAAATTTTATGTGTGTATCTATTTTTGTTATGGATTGATTTTCATAAATAAATTCATTAAACGCAACCATGTAAATGATCCATATTGTGAAATTAAATATCTTGGCCTTCAACAACACTCTTATGGATATCGCTTGAAGACTTGCAACAATTCAGCAAGAAATATGTCAGGTTTTAATATTTTTTTGTTATCGTTAATTATTTTTTTACTGATATAAATAATTATCAGTTTATTTAATTAAATATTTATATAAATTTTTTAATTTATATTTTGAAGTTTTTTTAGAAAATAATCTGAATACCTAATATTTTGTTTTTTTAAATTACGACCCCCAGAGCGAAGCGCGTCAAATAGCTAGCTTGATGGAAATGACGTCTTGTCCACCAGCAAAGAGCAACGACAAATTAGCAAAGCTTCAAAGGAAAGTGAAACAATCTTCGCTAACCAGGACAAGACTACTCATTCAAGAAACTGGATTTTCTCATCTTTCCACCCAAAACTACAGTTTCTCCATTCAAAGAAAATGGGTTTTCTCATCCTTCCACCAAAACGTAAAAGCTAGCTTCCTGGTAAAAATGGCATGACGTGGTATCCATTCACACCCACTTATGAAGTGTGCATGTATACACACACTCACTGGATCTAATTCTGTCATTGTTAAATCCTGGCCCAGTCTACAGAAACATAAAATCTCTAGAGTTCGAATTATCAAGTAAAAAAAACCCAACATTTACCCCATCGGTGCATATAATATTACACTATTTGTATCTCCATGTACTATCAAGTTCTTGATGTCCCAAAACAGAGAGGAGGATTCGGTAATTCTGAGAACTGCTGTTAGGTGATCTTATGTATTCTTAGCAATAAATTGCATCATAGTTTCATGCTTTTAAAAGCACCAAAGTTTCACCAAATCTGTGGAGTATGGAAGAGAGGGTGATAGCTGATATGGACGCTTGCGGGGAAAAAAGGAAGAAATGCATGCGAAGTCAAGGGTTATGGTTTTCTAGTTGGGACAGGTGATCCAGAGCGGGCGGTTGGTGTAATGTCAATCACCCAAATCAGTTGTACCAATTTTGTCAAGGACCCAATCCTAAGATCTGCAACCATCATCCAAACAAACTCCCACAACTGGGAATATGATTTTCTAATATTAAGGTGCTTTTCGTTTAGGGTTGGTGGTAGTGGTGAGGCCACTGACTCCATAATTCTTTTTTTTTTTTTGTTGCTTATCCCGATGATGAATGTGATGTCTGTGCTTCAGGGTCGAGTGGATTGCTGATAGGGAAAAAAGAAGATGTCGGATCATAACGAACTTTTTATCAACTTTCCATGTGCTAAATCAGATAATGAGGGTATGACAGAAAAGAGTAGCTTCTAAAGCGGCAAAACATTACAGTAGAGGAATATTTGGACCTTAATGCCGATTTTGTGTTTTGAAGAGTAAGAAAAGCATTAAGAAAAAAAAACTAAAAGTTCCTGGTGAATTACTGTAGTATACGAGGAAATTCACTGTAGATTTAAGATGATTTTATCTTTTATTTCTCTTAACAATTGTCTTTGTACTGGAGACAAAGTCGTATTTTTCATGAGGTCCGAATGTTATTTGAGAATTGATCTTTCATGAGGTCTGAATGTTATTTGAGAATTGATCGAGAACAGAATTATCATTCTGTGTATTTTATATACAATAAAAGCACTATATTACCCTTAGAAGCTCAAAAAATTGACCTCCAGTCTAGGCGCTTTTGCGTCTTTGCAAGTTTTATTTGCACAGTTAAATAACATTTGTGTCTTTTAGGCAAGAAAAATATTATCTTTTTTAGAAGGGGTTGTTATGTCTTTGCACACTTTATATACAATAAAATTTCATGTGTTGCCCCTTGACTTTGAAAAATTAAAGGCTGCCTTCGAAGGATATTTTTGTATTTGCATCATAGTTTTTTTCATAATATATGTATGCCATTAGGCTTTCTTAGTAATTTGCTTTACTATAATATTAATAAATCGATAAAGTAGGTCTACGCGTGCCTCAGATGTGTAGGCGCGTCATCGTCCTCTGTGCCATTCTAGTAGCGTGTGGGGGTACGGTGATAAAAAAAGGTTGATTGCCTACTCACCCGACATGAAATGTGCAGCATATATTTTAGGGTGGCGCGTTTTGTCATCTGAGCGGCGGTTTGACGACAATTGGTCTTTTTCCTCCCTTTTTTTTCTCTCTCCCAAGCCTCAGTATATGTGCAGAGTTTTGACAAATTCAATTATGGCCTCCAGTTTGTATTTGTTTTGGATTTGATCCTTATTCTTTTGATTTCTATTTTTTTATATATATATTTGATACTTCTTTAAGTTTGTCCCTAAACATTTAATCTCATAAGATTTTTTTTTATCTAATATGGTCCTCATTCTTTTGATTACTATTTTTTTTTATCTTTTTCATCATTATTATTTTTTTATTTTGTTCTTGGGAGTTTGATTTATTTATTTTTGGTTTTTAATTTTGGTCCTTATTTTTTTATTACTCTTTGTTTTTATCCTTTTCTTCATTTTTTTTTCAATTTAGTCCCTTATTAGTTTCTTTCAATTATTTATGTGCATTGTTTAGTCCTCATTGTTTTAATTTTAGTTATTTAAAATTTAATTTTTGTATGGTCTTAAATTTTTCTTTATGGTTTTTTCATGTTTGCATTTTACATGGTAATCCTAGTCTCATAACATAGTCCACCAGTTTCGACGATAAACCCGATTTAAGTTTGATATTTTTAGGGTCTTTTTTAAAAGTTGGTTTTTTTCTTCATTTTCATCATTTGACATTGAATTATTGGGCCTAAAGTTTCTTGATTTGCTTTGCTTTCCTTTTTGTTGGGTTATTCTTGCCTCATATCTCAGATCGCAAGTTATTTGAATTAATTTACTTGATTTTTTCTTAATTTTTTTTATTTTATCATTTGTCATTTAATTACTAACCCTTTAACATATTTTATTAAATATTATTTAAAAATAAATGCACATGTTAGCGCATGATGGGTTATCCGAAGTGTGAGGTAGTAAAGTTAGCCCGACTTAACTTGCATTTTCTTACTAAGTTTTTTTTTTTTTTTTTTAAATTTGGTATTTTTTGCTAAGTGCTTCTTTTGGAAGTCTGATTTATTTTCCTCGATTTTTTTATAAGTTTTTTTTTTCAATTTCATCAGTTTGCATGGAATAATTTGTCATCGAGCTTTGTTATTTTTTTGCTTTCTTTCTATTTGATTATTATGATTGCTGGCTGGTAAAGTTAACCCGGGTTAGCTCGAGTTTTTTTTGAAGTTTTTTTTTTGTTGAACTTTGTTTTTTTGCTAGGTGTTTTTTTTTAAAATTTTTTTGTTTTATCTCGATATCATATCATGGGCTGTGAGTTTATCAAGTTAGGTGAAGTTGACTCAGATTTACTTCTTTGGCATTATATATATATATATATTTGACATTAAGTTATTAGGTCTTTGAACTTTATGATTTCTTTTCACTTTTCTTTTTGTGGGTTATTTTGGTTTTATATCGTGAGTTGTGTTTTAGTAAATTTGACATGATTTGTCTCAAATTATCATCGTTTGAATATTATATTCTTACGTTGAGAAAATTTATACTGACCTGCGGTGTAACGCAGACCATCTATCTAGTATTATCTAAAGTATATATGCTTTTTATTTATTTATTAAAATAGTATCTTCAATTTAGTTTTTTAAATAATAAAATCAGATTGTTCTCAATCTACTTTTAAACATGTCATAACATTATAATTGATGTATTTATATATAAAAAAATATATTTTTTCTTTTTTCTAGTTTCAACTAGTAATTAGGTTAAGAACCTAACGTTAAATGATTTTTCTCATCTTACAGCTCATTGATGCTCTTAATTAAATATCATAAGTATCTGGAGCTCCATCGCATGCAAACTCCACATTATTTGTTTCGAAATAATGTTTACTTCGTAACATCATCCAATTAACATAGTCGAATCAGGTAGATCAGCAAAGGAAAATTTATATTAATCACAAATGCAAAACTATATATAAATAAATAAATAAATAAATAAATATATACACACATGGTGAGGTCTTTGTTTTTAGCTGGCCCATGTCTAAAAGATGGATCTAGGCTAGGCAAACATCTATTGGGCCAGGTTTTGTTAGTGGTAAATTGAGATCCTTTCTAGTTTAAGATGTTTGGGCCGTGTTAGGTCCAAGAGCTTACACCCATGGACTTACAAGCCCATTATTTTGTTTGTTTGGGTATCCTGGATTTTTCATGCCCCCGAAACCAGAAAGCGGTGCTCGGAACAAAACAACAAAGCGGAGAGACTGAGAGAGAGAGAGAGAGATTTGGTAACAAACAGC
>Ga0307517_10010744_pt1 | contig 12764 bp, 15 predicted proteins | sample 23_EM_MG_FD_194515 | JGI IMG/M metagenome (GOLD analysis project Ga0307517, IMG submission 194515) | Populus trichocarpa ectomycorrhiza microbial communities from riparian zone in the Pacific Northwest, United States - 23_EM | ecosystem: Host-associated > Plants > Roots > Unclassified | place...
TTTCAATCGTGCTCAACAGAGCGTTGACACAGGATATAAAAGGAAGGAACCTCCGGCCCGGATATCAACCGGTTTGCCCAATGGCGCGGCTGGAAAGGAGCCTGGCAGTCATCTAGCTTGCTCTTGAACATTACTTGGCCATTTCCTGCTTGTCTGGGTGCTTGTGGTGGAGCAAACGCAGTGGCTGTCGAACGGGCGGCTAATGCACACTCCCCATTGGTTCGCGTAGCTTGGTCGCTTGTCGATCGCGCCCGACTTGACTCTTACATTGACTTGATCCATTCAGCCTCACGATTCCGCCACAAACGTCCTCGTGCACGTCCGCAACGTCCATCCATATGGAACTATTGATAAGGGCGATTCACACTGCCGCAGATGGTGGCAGTGGAAATTGGTATGTTTGTTACTTGATAATGCGACACGTTTACCTCTCTGAACGTTGTAAGTTACGGCCGGTGCTGTGTGCTCGCTCGATTCCTCGAGAAAAGACCAACCGCATTGGGACTCATCCGCCACAAGACGCGGTCTTTACATCATATCCAGTGATCTCTCGTTCCACAAAGTGCGACTAGGTCGACGTATCTGTCCGGTTGAATACAACACATTGAACCTTAACGTGCGGCCCGTGACGAACACGCCGCGTCCTATCTATACCGCCACACTTCCCATTCGAGCTCTATCCTTGTCTGCTTGCCTATAAAACGGACACGGTTGGAACCCTAGAAGTACAATGTCCCCGAGCTCCCAACGAAGCAGGGCATCTTCAGTCTCGTCTGTCAACTCTTTCTCAACGACACCCGACATGTCATCTATAGGAACCGAACCTACTTCGCCAGGCACTGCGGCGGAGCCCCGCGGGGTTGGCCTATCCAATCCCACCCAGAGCGCATACCGGCGAAGAATTCTCCAACTCATCGACCGGATGCGAGCCACTGGGTAGGTCATGTCAAGTATCCCCACCGCTGCGACGTATTCTCATCTTCGTGTAGCGTTGGAGCAGATATGGACTTGCCGATGATCGCTGTTATTGGCTCCCAAAGCGCGGGGAAATCTTCCCTTATCGAATCGATATCTGGGATTACTCTCCCCCGAGCGGCTGGTACCTGCACCAGGTAATCTCCTCGAGCTTTTGTTTGTTTGTTCCAATTCTTATATGGAGAAAGGTGCCCTACAGAGTGCCGCTTGGCCTACACCGATCGCCCTTGGTCTTGCAAAGTGGTCCTGAGTAGTACCGTTGACAAGAATGGGCAACCGTTGGGCGTTGCGGAAAACGTTCCCTTCGGGACTGTTATCACGGACAAGAAAGACGTCGAAGAACGCATCCGGCGTGCCCAGCGCGCGATTTTGAACCCAAGCACGAGATATGAGACCTTCCTCAAAGGACCAGACGAGGATCCTGATACCAGGGAGCTAAGCTTTTCCAAAAACTGTGTTTGCCTTGAACTCAGTGGTCCGGACCTGACGGACTTGTCTTTTTGTGACCTTCCTGGTGGGTACCGTCCCTGATTTCCTGTAGTCGATTCTCTTACCGGCTCTATTCGTAAAGGTTTGATTGTCAGCGTCGGTCAAGGCGGCAATGACTCGGACATAGAACTGGTCAGGGACCTTGTCAAAACGTACATTTCCAGACCAAGTTGTCTGATTCTCCTTACGGTTACGTGTGAAAGTAACTCCTGCGGCACTTTCCCCGTATCCCGCCTCTAACTCTCCACGCAGCGGATTTCGAGAATCAAGGAGCACACCATATGGCAAAGCAGTATGATCCAGATGGGGAGCGAACCATCGGTTCGTCAACTCGAGACTCTTACAGTTCTGCCCAGCCTGACCTCTTATAGGTGTCCTTACCAAACCCGACCGTATCCCCGGCGGGGAGGAGGAAGACTGGTTGCGATTCATAAGGGACGAAGCGGAACACCTCACGAATGGGTGGTTTGCTGTCAAGCAACCGGCAACCAAGGACCTGAAGGATGGAATCACATGGGAGGGAGCTCGTGAACAGGAGAGAGTCTTCTTCTCGACCAGGTCTCCTTGGTCTTCGGAGGCGGATTATCGCCACCGCTTTGGTACTAATAACCTTACTGATTCGTTGAGCAAGATCCTCTCGGATCTCATCAAACGTCGGTGAGTGTCGTTTGAAATGTGCGGTTTCATTACAACTCATTGACACCTTGTTCTAGGCTACCGGAACTCGAAGAAGAACTACAGAATTTGCTGAAGGAGACGGAAGCTCAGATTTCCAAGCTCCCACCGGCCCCCTCCGACGACGCCCAGGGTGAGGTTCTGCTGCTGATCTCCAACTTTGCTCGCGAGCTTGCGGGCTACGTGGAAGGTACTCCTGAGGAAAATGGGATCCACCAAGCCATCCGCCCGCTGAACAAGGACTTTTTGGCCGAGATCTGGGATACTGCCCAGAAATTCTACCCATTCAATAGGGGACATGGACAATGGTATATACATCCCGAATTTATCCCTTCGGAAGGTGAAGTGGGGATCATTGGCGATGATGACGCGATCTGCGTAGATGAGGTCATGGTCATGGAAGACAAGTGAGAACAGCCCCCCTGAACAGAGCTGACCGCTAACCGGTGCCCAACCATTGACAGAGCAAGGGCGCGGGAACTTCCGGACCACAGCTTGTACATTGTCACGAAGAGACTAACCAAAGTATCTACCGATCAGTGGGACGAGCCTAGTCACGACCTATTGGAGAGTGTGTATCATATTTTGGTTAGGGAGGTCAATGAGATGATCGATCATCACTTCTCCCGTTCCCGGTACGAACGGCTTCACCAAGATGTCAGGTGAGCTCAGTTCTTTCGTTTGTTATGGCATTCAGGAATTCACAAATCGTGTGTATGGTGCAGATCTATTGTAAACGAGGTCCTCGCCGAGTACGAGGCTTCGGCATTGCGGAGGATCGATAAGCTCTTGGATATGGAGAAGAAAGCTCCATTCACAGTGCATGAGTCGTATTTCAGCGAATACAGAGGGAGATTCCTCAAGTCATATCGCGAGGCACGGGACCCTATGCTCCGTAGAGGGAATCTCCAATTGAAATCCGAAGAGCTCGTTGCCCGTGATCCATGTGATCAAGCCCTTCGCTACATGGCTAGCGCACGGGCATATTTCCGAGGTCCGCACCGGTTCTTAACTCGAACCCACATTTGATTGCTTACCCACCATTCCAGTTGCATTCAAACGGTTCACGGACACGGTTCCTATGGTGATCGATGAGGAACTCCTTCGGGGATTGGATTGGGACCGTGGTCTCAATTCCGCTTTGACGAAAGGTCTTGGGATAACCGGACCTGGTAGCTTTGAGAAAGCGAAACTCTACCTGCAGGAGCCATCGGATATCAAGAGTCGTAGGGAGAGCTTGTTGAGGAAGCGCGAGCGACTCCAGTCTGCGAAGAGAGAACTGCAGAGCATTTGATGAACCCCCCCAGCCCCACACGATCAGCGTTCTTGTACTCTAGATACGGTTTTTGATTAGGCGTTTCTTGTTGTAGTCGATACTGCCACCTCCGTTACTTTGTAGAACTATTACCGTTTCCGCCGCCTGAATATTTGAGTGTCCTGGATGACGCGTCACGAGTGCGACGATCTATGTTAATGGTGACCCCTCTCGACGCATTTTACGCTCGAGGACGAGGGTACCTTGTGCTATCCACTTCTTGGACTCCCTGGCACCAATATCGACACACCCATCTTCCGACTCATTTGAATATCTTGCCGTTCTGACACTTTTTTCATCGCGGTTTTCAGCCAAGTTTGTGCGGCGGGCCACTCTCAAGGACGCGGTTCTACAGTCAAAGGAGCTCGCTCGACAGGTTGTCTTGAAGGGATGACAGCTGGCTAGGGCTCTGGATATCTTGGCTGGCAAGTTGTGGCACCACTATAAACGTAAGCACTGGCACTGGAAAAGCGATGGCCATCCTCCCTATACCGCTCAGGCCGGGCGCCGTCTCCACCACGATTTCCTCTTTCAAATGGCCGACAACGTTCCAGTAACAAGGTTCTCAAGTTGCACGGTCCGCTTGTGAGAGGACGGTGAAATGCGTTGACAGGGAGACTTGGAAAGTATCGCCTCAGTCAGCGCCATTGAGGCACAATGGGCCGGGCGGCTCGTTCTCGGTTCTGGGCCCTTGGGTCGTGGCTCGATCTAGGTCCGCAGGGTTGAAAGGGCTTTTCATTGTCCAACGCTTCCCGATCCCCTCACATAACTGGAGGCCACTCGCAAGTGTGGCCCAGCACTTAGTTGGGGTGGAAAGGTTAGCGCGAGATGGGGGACCTGCCTGACCTTTCCCCCGCAACGCACAGGTCGGACGTGGTCTGGGGACTTGGAGCCACACACAGAACAGACGCCTGCCTCCGGCAATGTTCTCAGACTCGGTCTTTCTTGGACACTATTTTCTTTGGGGACGCAGAAAAACGTACCGTAGATACCGTAAAGCGACTCTTATTGAATAGCCCCCGATGTACTTAGTCACAAAAAAATACTAGGATTAGACATATTACTTTGACTCCACCCCAGCCACACTTTTTGCTGAGTCGTGGCAAAGTCGTGGCCACCGATGGCACATATAAAGGAGAAGGGGGTTTAGGACAGCCCTCACGCAAACCTCTCTGATGCGAAACAAACCCCGTCAAGCATCTACCTCCTCCATGAGTTCGTTCGTCACCTCTTCGGACTCCTCCCAAAAGACCTCGAGCCTCGGCTCCTCCCCCACGCCTCCCACACCCGCCACACCCATCCAGGATCGTGGCGTAGGTCTTTCAGACCCGGAGCAGAGTGCGGGGAGGCGCAAGCTGCTCGGGCTCATCAATCGTATGCATAATACTGGGTAGGTGTCTCTGTCTGCACTCACAAGTATGTAGCTAACCCACTCGTAGAGTCCAGTCTGACATTGACCTCCCTATGATCGCTGTGATTGGGTCCCAAAGCGCTGGGAAGTCCTCTCTGATTGAATCCATCTCTGGAATCACTCTCCCCCGCGCGAGTGGCACATGTACCAGGTGAGTCTAACTTGCCCTCTCACCTGTCCTAGTTCTTAGTCCGTCGATAGGTGTCCCACCGAGTGCCGGTTGTCGTACTCCAGCCAACCCTGGTCATGCAAGGTCTCATTGAGGAAGACCTTTGACGAAGATGGGAGGCCGATGGGGACTGCACGGAATACTATCTTCGGATCGGTTATCGAGGACAAGAAGGAGGTGGAAGAACGCATCCGCCGCGCTCAGCGCGCAATTCTTCGACCCAGCCAAGACCCCGATACGTTCTTGTCTGGCCCAGATGAAGATTCCGGCAGTCGAGAGCTTACATTCTCCAAGAACTGTGTCTCTCTGGAAATTAGCGGTCCAGAATTGACGGACCTTTCGTTCTGTGATCTGCCCGGTACGCCTTTTTCTCTTTCCATCCTCTCCCGTTTCACTGTGGTATTGAATGCGTTTGAAAAGGATTGATTGCCAGTGTTGGCCAAGGCGGAAACACCACCGATATCGATCTCGTAAAGGATCTTGTTACGACGTATATTTGTAAACCCAGCTGTTTAATCCTTCTCACGGTCACTTGCGAAAGTAAGCCCCGCAGGATGTGTTCCCCATCCTTATATTGACATCTGTTGCAGCGGATTTCGAGAACCAAGGGGCCCATCACATTGCGAAACAGCACGACCAGGAGGGTAAACGCACAATCGGTATATCCGCCCCCGCGTTTCTTGAGTACACCAATTGATGCTTTACAGGCGTCCTCACCAAGCCGGATCGAATCCCACCTGGTGAAGAGGAGAGCTGGTTGCGTTTCATTCGAAATGATGCGGAGCCGCTAGCAAACGGGTGGTTTACGGTAAAGCAACCTGGGTCGAACGATTTGAAGACCGGAATCACATGGGCAGACGCTCGCGCCCAAGAGCAACATTTCTTCTCCAGCACGGCCCCTTGGTCGAGCGCTGAGACGTACTGCCAGAAGAGGTTTGGAACGCGAAATCTCACGGAATCCCTAAGCAAGATCCTCTCGGATCTTATCAAACGGAGGTGGGAGCTCCCCGCTTTCTGTGTCGTCATGGACGTTTGACCCTCGGACTCCTCTAGGCTTCCAGAATTGGCGGATGAGCTGCAGACGCTCCTCAAACAAACAGAGCTCCGCCTTAGGAATCTCCCGAAGCCGCCTTCCGATAACCCGGTCAGCGAGATCATCGAGATGGTCTCGGGTTTCTCCCGATCGTTATCCGTTCTCGTGGAGGGTATACCTGACGAGCAAGGGATACACCAGACGATTCGGCCGTTCCATCTCAAATTCAAGGATGCCATCCGGGAGACCGCTCCTGACTTTCGGCCATACAAATCTGGGGAGCAGATGCCCTACGAACCACCCGCATTCCTCGCGGCGGAGAAAATTGAACCAGGCTCGGACGACGGTGCCATCTACGTAGACAAGGTTATGAACATGGCACTGCAGTGAGTCAAATCGACACCCTTGTGCTGTTCGGCAACTAAAGTCAAGTATAGGGCAAAGACACGAGAGCTCCCCGACAACTACCCATTCGTCGTCACCAGAAGGCTGATCAAACAGGCAGTCGAGAAGTGGGCCGATCCCAGTTACGAGCTCTTCGAGGCAGAGTACGCCGTTCTCGTTGAACGGGTGAACGGCATGTTGGAAGAAAAGTTCGCTTCCTTCATTCACGGAGGCCTGTACAACCGAGTCAAGTGAGTTCACCTCCCACGTGCGTTTTCTTCTGCCCCTCATATGCCCCGGATACATTAGGTATATCGTCGACGAGGTCCTTGCCGAATGCCACGATGTGACGCTCAAGAAGATCGATTGGCTGTTGGAAATGGAAGCCTCGGCGACCTTCACTCTCAACGAACACTATTTCTCCGATTACCGTCAGAAGTTTCTGGAGTCATATCGCAAGGCGAGGGCCAAAGAGAACAGTGGGGGAGAGGAGGACCTGCGCCCCGAGGAACTAATCGCCCGTGATCGGTTCGAACCAGCACTCCAGATCATGGCGAGCGTCCGGGGTTATTTCCAAGGTGAGTCTGATCCTCCTTTCTCTCGTTTATGAAACCGCTCACGGCTCGTCTAGTCTCATATAAGCGTTTCACCGACATGGTTCCGATGACGATTGACCAGGAACTTCTTCGGGGTCTGGATTGGGATCGTGGGATCCGTGCGGCCCTCGTGGATGGCCTCGAAGTGACCGGTTCGGATTGTATTGAGAGGTCGAGGCAGTTCTTGCAGGAGCCCCCGGATGTCCAGTCTCGGAGGGAGGACTTCTTAAAGAGGCTCGAACGCCTCCGGTTGGCCAAGCGAGAACTCCAAAGCTTGTTCTGATCTCATACCCGTCGTGATAGACCCCTCTTGTTTGCCGAATAATACTGTTGAATGCGTTGCTTCACCCGAGCTATAGCCCATCGATCTTTGTTGCATGTACCCCCACGCGTATGTATGTACCTGAACCGCAACACATTCTATCAAATCCTTGCACATTTTGAAGATGCCAGCCACTAACCGGTACGAAGCCGTCCGATGGAATCGTCCCGAGATCGTACCTGTATTACATTGCTGCAGGTCCCCGAACGCGAGAGGAAGGGGGTGCCGCCCTGGGGGCGAGAGTCCTACTGCCGCGTTCCCAAAAAGGGAGTCGCGATCAATCCCATCAATCCGCGCGGCGAGCTGGCAATGCTCGCTCGGCACCCGTACAAAAATTGAACCCAACTGTTCAATTGTTGTCCGTTCGAGGCCGCGTTCAGCGGGATCGTCCGCGTTTGATGTCCTGCAGGGGTGGGATTTTTCTCATATTTTATTTCGCATATTTTCTGCGGTCGCCCAATTCGAATGTGGCCGAAAATTATGGTAATACAATGTGATTAAACTTTATCGGCCAAATATGGGTGGCGGACCCCCCGCGTGCCCACCCGGGAGGGGGAGGATGCTGGGGAAGGTGGTTCCCACGAGTGAGCATCCTCCCGGACGATATTGATGGGAGGGGAAGCCCCAGGGGTGCCGCGTGATGGGGGGGAATGATATTTCCCACCCCAGCCACAGCTAGGTGCGGTTGAAGAGTAAAACCCCATCGTGAGGCCAGGGTGGCCTACGAGAGGGGTTTTGCCCTTCTCGTTGTAAAATTTCACTCACTGCCTTGTGATTTACAGCGTGAGCATTACTAATCACATAAGGACAGGTGGGTGTACCTACGCCGCCATACTTTCCCTTTCGAACTATCCCCACCTGCGTGTTATAAACAAGCCAGGCTGGAACCCCACGGGTCCCACAGTCCCGCAGGAGCGGAACATCTTTACCTAACTCGCACAACACTGTGAGGCAGGGCGGCTCGTTCTCGGTACAGACGCCTGCCTCCGGTGGTGTTCTCAGGCTCGGTCTTTCCTGGACTCTATTTTCTTTGGGGACGCAGAAAAATGTAATGTAGATACCGGAAAGCGACTCTTGTTGAACAGCCCCCGATGTACTTAGTCACAAAAAACTCTAGGTTTGAACATATTGCTTCGACTCTATTACAGCCACACTTTTTGCTGAGGAGTCGTGGCAAAGTCGTGGCCACCGATGGCATATATAAAGGAGAAGGGGGTTCAGGAGAGCCCTCACGCAAACCTCTCCGATGCGAAACAAACCCCGTCAAGTTAAGTCGATTTCTACCTCCTCCATGAGCTCGTTCGTCACCTCTTCGGACTCCTCCCAAAAGACCTCGAGCTTCGGCTCCTCCTTCACGCTTCCCATGCCCACTGCCCCCGCCCAGGATCGCGGTGTGGGTCTATCAGACTCGGACCAGAGTGCGGGGAGGCGCAAGCTGCTCGAGTTCATCAATCGTATGCATAATACTGGGTAGGTGTCTCTGTCTGCACTCACTAGAATGTAGCTAACCCACTCGTAGAGTCCAGTCCGACATTGACCTCCCAATGATCGCTGTGATTGGGTCCCAAAGCGCTGGGAAGTCCTCTTTGATTGAATCCATCTCTGGAATCACTCTCCCCCGCGCGAGTGGCACCTGTACCAGGTCAGTCTGACTTGCCCTCTCGCCTCTCCTAGTTCTTAGTCTGTCGATAGGTGTCCCACCGAGTGCCGCTTGTCGTATTCCAGCCAACCCTGGTCGTGCAAGGTCTCATTGAGGAAGACCTTTGACGAAGATGGGATGCCGATGGGAACTGCACGGAATACTCTCTTCGGACCAATTATCGAGGACAAGAAGGAGGTCAAAGAACGCATCCGCCGCGCTCAGCGCGCAATTCTTCGACCCAGCCAAGACCCCGATACGTTCTTGTCTGGCCCAGATGAAGATTCCAGCAATCGAGAGTTTACATTCTCCAAGAACTGTGTCTCTCTGGAAATTAGCGGCCCAGAATTGACGGACCTTTCGTTCTGTGATCTGCCCGGTACGCCTTTTTCTCTTTCCATCCTCTTCCGTTTCACTGTGATATTGAATGTGTTTGAAAAGGATTGATCGCCGGTGTTGGCCAAGGCGGAAACACCACCGATATCGATCTCGTAAAGGATCTTGTTACGACGTATATTTGTAAACCCAGCTGTTTAATCCTTCTCACGGTCACTTGCGAAAGTAAGCCCCACAGGATGTGTTCCCCATCCTTATATTGACATCCGTTGCAGCGGATTTCGAGAATCAAGGGGCCCATCACATTGCGAAACAGTACGACCAGGAGGGTAAACGCACAATCGGTAAGTCCGCCCCCGCGTTTCTCGAGTACATCGATTGATGTTTTATAGGCGTCCTCACCAAGCCGGATCGAATCCCACCTGGTGAAGAGGAGCACTGGTTGCGTTTCATTCGAAACGATGCGGAGCCGCTAACGAATGGGTGGTTTATGGTAAAACAACCTGGGTCGAACGATTTGAAGACCGGAATCACATGGGCGAACGCTTGCGCCCAAGAGCAACATTTCTTCTCCAGCACGGCTCCTTGGTCGGGCGCTGGGATGTATTGCCAGAAGAGGTTTGGAACGCCAAACCTCGCGGAGTCTCTAAACAAGATTCTCTCGGATCTTATCAAACGCAGGTGGGAGCTCCCCGCTTTCTGTGTTGTCATGGACATTTGACTCTCGGACTTCTCTAGGCCCACATGGGCGGACGCTCGCACCCAAGAGCAACATTTCTTCACCAGCACGGCTCCTTGGTCGAGCGCTGAGACGTACTGCCAGAAGAGGTTTGGAACGCCAAACCTCACGGAATCCCTAACCAAGACTCTCTCGGATCTTATCAAACGGAGGTGGGGGCTCCCCGCTTTCTGTGTTGTCGTGGACATTTGATCTCGGACTCCTCTAGGCTTCCAGAATTGGCGGATGAGCTGCAGACGCTCCTCAAACAAACAGAGCTCCGCCTTAGGAATCTCCCGAAGCCGCCTTCCGATAACCCGGTCAGCGAGATCATCGAGATGGTCTCGGATTTCTCCAGATCGTTATCCGTTTTCGTGGAGGGTACACCCGACGAGCAAGGGATACACCAGACGATTCACCCGTTCCATCTCAAATTCAAGAATGCCATCCAGGAGACCGCTCCTGACTTTCGGCCGTACAAATCTGGGGAGCAGATGCCCTACGAACCACCCGCATTCCTCGCGGCGGAGAAAACGGAACCAGGCTCGGATGACGGTGCCATCTATGTAGACAAGGTTATGAACATGGCGCTACAGTGAGTCAAATCGACACCCTTGTGCTGTTCGGTAACTAAAGACAACTACAGGGCAAAGGCAAGAGAGCTCCCCGACAACTACCCATTCGTCGTCACCAGAAGGCTCATCAAACAGGCAGTCGAGAAGTGGGCCGATCCAAGTCACGAGCTCTTCGAGGCAGAGTACGCCGTTCTCGTTGAACGGGTGAACAGGATATTGGACGAGCAGTTCGCTTCCTTCGTCCACGGAGGCCTCTATCACCGAGTCAAGTGAGTTCACCTCCCTCGTGCGTTTCCTTCGGCCCCCCATGCGCTGGATACATTAGGTACATCGTCGACGAAGTCCTTGCTGAATGCCACGATGTGACGCTCAAGAAGATCGATTGGCTGTTGGAAATGGAAGCCTCAGCGACCTTCACTCTCGACGAGCACTATTTCTCTGATTACCGTCAGAGGTTTTTGGAGTCATATCGCAAGGCGAGGGCCAAAGAGAACAGTGGGGGAGAGGAGGACCTGCGCCCCGAAGAACTTATTTCCCGCGATCAATTCGAACCTGCACTCCAGATCATGGCGAGCGTCCAGGGATACTTCCAAGGTGAGTCTGATCCCCCTTTCCCCCGTTTATGAAACCGCTCACGGCCCGTCTAGTCTCATATAAGCGTTTCACCGACATGGTTCCGATGATGATTGACCAGGAACTCCTCCGAGGTTTGGATTGGGATCGTGGGATTTGTGCGGCCCTCGTGGAAGGCCTCGAAGTGACCGGTCCGGATGGTACTGAGAGGTCGAGACAGTTCTTGCAGGAGCCCCCGGATGTTCAGTCTCGAAGGGAGGACCTGTTAAAGAGGCTCGAACGGCTCCGCTTGGCCAAGCGAGAACTCCAAAGCTTGTTTTGATCCCGTGCCCGTCGTGATAGATCCCTCTTGTTTGCCGGAGAATCCAGTTGGGTGCGTCCTTTTACCCCGAACTATAGTCAGATCTTTGTTGCATGTACCACCGCGTAGTATGTACCCGAATTGCAATTCATCACATCAGTTCCTCACCTGCTTTGAAGTTGCAAACCGCTAACTGGTACAAAGCTGTTTGATGGAATCGTCCCGAGATCATACCTGTATTATATTGCCGCATCTCGATTCCACATGATGATCCAAGTACACTCTAATAATCCAATACCGAGATGGGTGCGATCGGTAGAGAGTACCCTAAACCGAACCCCATCCATTGATAATCACATCGCGGTCAATAAGAAGTTTGCGACTGGCGGATGGATCGGTGGGCGCGACTCTCGGGGATCAGGCCTTCAGCTTCAGGCCTCAGTAAGCGCCATTGAGGCCCGCACAAGGTGCGGGCTTTACGTCTATTCTCTTTGACAGAACACACCGAACCCGGATGCGGGGCTCGTGGCGGACACGTTGCGCCCTACCTATCCCGCCACACTTTCCCTTTCGAACTATCCCCACCTGTGTGTTATAACAAACCAAGCTGGAACCCCACGGGTCCCACAATCCCGCAGGAGCAGAACATCTTTAGTTTCGTCCGCCGATTCTTTCACCGCGATATACGACGTACCATCGATGGGGGACACGTCTACTTCACCGGAACCTACGACTGAGCCCCGCGGGGTCGGTCTATCCGACCCTATCCAGAGTGCATATCGGCGAAGGATATTGGAACTCTCATCGACCGTATGCGAGCCACCGGGTAGGTCGTATCGAGCAACCTATCACCGCGACGTATTCTCATTTTTGTGTAGGGTGGGGGCAGATATGGACTTGCCCATGATCGCCGTCATTGGTTCACAGAGTGCTGGAAAATCATCCCTGATCGAATCGATATCTGGAATCACGCTACCCCGGGCGGCCGGCACCTGCACTAGGTAATCTCGAACCTTTTCGTGCGTTCCTTTTCTCACTATTGAGGAAGGACCCCCACTGAGTGTCGACTATCGTATTCCGATCGCGCTTGGTCATGCAAGGTAACGTTGAGGAAGACTGTCGACAAACGCGGGCAGCCGATGGGTGCTGCGGAAAACATTACCTTCGGGAGCGTCATCACAGACAAGAGTCAGGTCGAAGAGCGCATTCGCCGCGCCCAGCGCGCCATCTTGAACCCGAGTACAGGTCATGAG
>Ga0307517_10010745_pt1 | contig 12763 bp, 3 predicted proteins | sample 23_EM_MG_FD_194515 | JGI IMG/M metagenome (GOLD analysis project Ga0307517, IMG submission 194515) | Populus trichocarpa ectomycorrhiza microbial communities from riparian zone in the Pacific Northwest, United States - 23_EM | ecosystem: Host-associated > Plants > Roots > Unclassified | place...
ATTAACATTTCATAAATTATTTCAAATAAAATAAGTAACAATCAAAAGAATGAGGACCAAATTTGATAGATAAAAAATTTCAATAAAAAAATGATAAGGAAAAAGCAAATAGCAATTATAAAAATAAAGACCAAAATTAATATAAAAATTAAATTTTAAGAGATGGAATTGAAAAATAAATATTCAAAACAAATTATATATAGCAATCAAAAGTTTGAGGATCAAATTTGATATAATCAACAAATAATGATATTTCTAAATTTTTCACAACTTCCGGAAAGTGTTTTCCGCCTAAATTTTCCAGGAAAACACTTTCCTGAAAACCAAGCCAAATTTTCCTTTAACTGGAAAGTGTTTTCCGTTGACCAACTTTTCTAATGGCAAACAAACACATGAAAGTTTGGAAAGTGGTTTCCCGGAAACCACTTTCCGGAAAACAAACACAGCCAAAAGGGAAAATATTTTTCTGGAAACCAAACCAAATTTTTCTTTGACTGGAAAGTGTTTTTCGTTGACCGGAAAGTATTTTCGTTGACCGGAAAGTGTTTTCCGTTGACCAACTTTCCTAATAGCAAACAAATACATGAAAGTTTAGAAAGTGATTTCCAAGAAAATGAATTCCAGGAAACAAACATGGCCTTAATAAGTATCGTATTTTGTGAAAAAGCGATAAAATAATACTAATAAAATAATTTTAAATTTGGGTGTGTTAAGATATCGATAAAATACTTTTTAGCATTCAATTTTTTTTTAAGACTGGTTCAAATATAATTCTAAGTTTTATGGGTTAAAAAAATAATCATTTGACTAAATAAAACTTTATTCCAGTAATTTACTAATGATTTGCAATTGTTTACTTTTAATAATATTAATTGATGAAATAGCATATAGAGGTAGATGATGATGTTTTAATCTACTTCTCATAAAATACTTTTTAGCGTTCGATTTTTTTTTTTTAATACTGCTTCAAATATAATTCTAGGTTTTATGAGTTAAAAAATTAATCATTTGACTAAATAAAACTTTATTTCAATAACTATCGTTAAATTATGAAATAGCATATAGGTGTAGATGATGATGAATACCCCTCGCAAATCATTATTTTATTTTTAAAAAAGTTATATATAAGGTTTGATAGAGATTAAATTTTATAATTTATTTTAAATTATTTTTTATGAGGTTATCCTAATATTATGATCCGGGTCACGTATTTGGTTGTTTAACACAGTTAACTTGGATTTTTTAACATGTTTTTTAAATGATTTTTTTTAATTTGATCATTTAACATTTTGTTGATTGAGAGTTACACTTTATTTGTTTCAGTTTGTTTTCTATGAGTTTATTCTGATATTATATTCGGGTCGCAGGTTTGGTGGGTTAACTTGGTCGACTCGGGTTATTTTTTTTTATTTTTTTCTGATTTCATCCTTCAACATTAAGTTAACTAGAAATTGGACTTCATAATTTGTTTTAATATGCTTTCTATAAAGTTATCCCGATCTTATGACCTAAGTCATAGGTTTAGAAAGTTAACCCAAGTTAACTTTTGTTGTTTTTTTGTGTTTTTTTTTTTCAACTTTATCTTTCAATATTGAGTTTATTGAGAATTTAAATTTATAATTTGTTTTGACGTGGTTATCACTGCTTCATGATCTAACTCATGGATTTGTCAGGTTAATCTGAGTTGAAGCAAGTTTTTTTTTGTTGATTTTTTTTTAATTTTATCTTTCAATATTGGGTTGATTGGAATTTAAGCTTTATAATTTGTTTCAATTTATTCTGCATGAGATTATTCTAGTTTCATTACTCGGGTTATGAATTTAGCATATTATCTTGAGCTTACTCAGGTCCATCCAATGTATTGTCATTTTAGTATTACAAAAAAGTTGTTAACTTGAATCTTTTTCGTCGAATTATATTTATATCAGTCATTTAACTCTTGTTTTTACACTTGTCAAATTAATCAAATTATATTAAAACAATCTTCATATATATATATATATTTTTTCTAATAAAAACATGTTAATAATATCTAAATATATTTTTTTATATTTGTAAAATATTTGATCCGACCGTAACCCAGCACAGGTCAATGATCTAATGGTATTCTATGTTTTTAAGAATTACCGTATCTCTATATCGAAGTCGTGCTATGTCCGTATCCTCGTAGATTACCGTCTATACACGTATTGAATCAACAAAGAGATAACTATAAAAATAAAGACATGAACCTGGTGGCTAAATTTAAAGCACTGAGATTTGATACGTTGTATGCATGTGACGTGTGCGTGTTTTCTTAAAGTACTGGTATTATTTTAATCTTTTGAAGATCTAGCAATTCAGGGCCGCTGTCTCACAGGGATATTCAAGTCCAGTATTCCGGGCTCTTGATTCTTTGTACCTTCTTCACCTAATCAACTGTACTGTTCTGTCTATATTTTTTATAGTCAAATATAAACAACAACATGCATATTTGAAAATTTATAAGGAGGGACTAGTATGCGTGCTCAACCTTTGCTGCGAAGATATATATATAAAAAAATTTAAACTTAAAAAAAATATTTATGTCATGAAAAAGTTTTTAGTATTGTTATTAAATTAAAAAATTAGTTCGGTTCTAAAAAAGATTTTTCATCAAGAAAAATTTTAATTGCAAAATTAAGGGTTGATATGTGTATTTAATAAAATCAATCGAGAATTATATATATCAATAAAAAATAACAAATATGTTAATTTAAATAAAAAATAAATTAAAAAACTGAGATCAAAATTAAAATAGTTGATCTTATCTAGCAGTGTAACTCTTCAAATTATTTTATTTAATTATAGAATAATATTTTTTTTTCTTTGCAAGCCATTTCAAACAAGTACAAAACATATTTTGCTAAAGTCTAAAATTATTTTTCTTATTAATATATCTTTTATTTATTTAGTGAAAGCATGTTTTTTTTATTGGAATCGTTGTTTTATTAAAAAAAAAGTCATGATTGTTAAAGTAGGTTAAAAAAAAATATCAAAATAGTATGTTTATATTTTTTATGTGATTGAAAACTAAAAAACTTATAAATGTGATAGAATTATTTCCAAAAAACATTTAAAAATTTCAACAAAAAAAAATCTAATCAAATTTTCATGAGCAATTTTCATCACCATCATCATATTAATTGAAAATAGTGTTAAAATTCAAATAAAAACTTATAATATTATTTAAGAACCATGTCGAATTTCAAGAGTAAGTGAATTAACATGTTAAATTTTTTTGAGTGCAAAAAAAAGAGAAGAAAAGGGCCAAGCATGCGAGGGTTTGGAAGTCAGGTGACGCATCCCGTATTTACCCAATCCCCCGCAATCAAAGTGACCTGAAATTTGGTAGAAAATTGAATTGCATATTCTGGACCAAACAACCCATTTCAACTAATTTTTCACATGAAAACACTTGTGAAACACTCTACAAACCTTAATAAATCCATTTGTGCCTATAAAGTAGCAAAAAATCGATTAAAAAATAAAAAATTAATTTGAGACAAAAAAATTTTACACCCCAATCTATTTTTTTCAGTAAAATGTAAAAAATCACCACCTTTAAACTCTCATCGTATAGAATATTTTGACATAAAATTTGATCATTTTGGTTACTAGAATCACGCTACTTTCTCTTTCTACCCCATTTAATTTTTTGGACGATTGAGATCCACGGGTTCATCGAATTATGATAGGCAACCATTGATCAAGTCCTGCCCCACTAAAATCATCTAAATAACATGTTTATTTCAGATTTTTTCTTCTTCTAAATTCTAATTGCAGGTTTTTCTTGGGTTGGCGCCATTGAATAGAGGAAAGGAAAAAAAAGAAGCAAAAACGCCATCTTTTAGGTTGGCGCCAAAACAAGGAGATTGCTATAACGATATTACCTACCCATGGGGATTCCAAAGCACCATCTCAGGGTCTCACTCACTCGCTTAGAACAAACGGACGGCTTCCATTTTCACCAAAACCACTGTTTCTTCCACGAAAATCTCCCCGTTCCCTCTTAAAACTTGAAACCCACTTCCCTCTTTTAATCCTCCACTCTTGTTCTTCTCTCATCATCATAAACCCCCATCTCACTCTATCTCCCGCCACAACGGAGTCAACTATCTCCCCTCTCAAATCCAAAACATCATCACTGCCCACATTAACCACACACTTGTTCTCTTCGCTTTCTCTTTTACGCTTTTTGTCTGCTTCCGTCTCTTCTTTAATGTTTTTTTACTCAATTCCCTACCAGCTGCGTCAATCTCATAACTTCCTCTGTAGAATCTGAAGCCAAAACCAACCATTTATTGCGAGCAATTGTCGCGTATGAGCATTAGAGATCCTTTTCGCATCGTGGGATGGATCCATTCGGGAGTTTTCGTGTGGTGCTGTCTCTCTCGGCTCTTGGAGGCTCCATTGCGCAACAGGTAAAAAGAAGTAAGGTATGTTTTTAATTTTTTTTGTTTGCTTTCCAATACACACCATGTGTTTGATGTTTTGTTTTTTATTTTTTTGTCTTAGGGCAATTTAGACTTTCTATAATTGTCTATTAATTTATTTACAAAGGGAAATAAGAAATATTGGTGACAATATAACTATGTCAAGCCATCAAGGAATGACGGCCTTTATTAATTTTCATGTTCTTGATAATGGCTTGGCTTGTGCCTGTTCATACTTGAACGTCAATAATGCTATATACTATTTAATTTTAAATGAAGACATGCTTCTGTCATGGTGTGCATGAAATGTTTATATAATTATAGAGGGGTGGTCTGTGGCTATTCTTTTTAAATGAAAGGTTGGCGTGGAATAAAAGAGGCGGGATGATGGTTGTCAGCATGTTGTTTGAGAAAACAAGATTGTTTAAACAAATGGTTCTTAAATTCATGAATCACCAATTGTCCTGCAACTATAATAAAAGCCCCTCAGGTTTGACCAGAATGAAATTTTTTAAATCTGAACATCTCAGCTGATGCTATCACCAAGTAAACGCATACCCTCTCCACCTTCGTCACAAATCAGGCAGCATTTAGCTGGTGTTGAGAGAGAGAAGTCAACGGAGAACCAAGAAGCTGGATAGGAAAAAAGAAATGGAGAAATTCTGGCAGACCAATTCCAAATCCACCAAAACCTCTGTCATCAAACGGCTTAGTTTTCTCTTGTCTGTTCATCATTCAACCAATCCACCATATGGGAACCTTGTTGTTATTCTTGTCCACCAGTTTTTTGTTCCATGTTCTTGTATCTGGTGTTACTTACACTGAATTAATCTTTCCGAATTTCACTGCTTCAAGCTTTAAATTTGTTGACAACGCAGGGGCTTTCCTGTTCTCACGTAATGGAACATTCAAAGTTGCTATCTTCAACCCTGGAGTACAAAAGGCCCACTATTACTTGTGTGTTATGCATGCAGTGTCTGGCACCGTCATCTGGTCTGCTAATCGTGATGGTCCTATCTCAAGTTCTGGTAAAATGACTCTCACAGCGATTGGAATTACCGTTGCCGAGCAAGACGGTAATGACAAATGGTCAACTCCACCACTAAGATCATCAGTAAATGCACTGCAGCTAACTGAGATGGGCAATCTTGTTTTACTTGACCAGTTTAATCATTCTCTTTGGGAGAGCTTCCACTATCCAACAGACACGATTGTCATGGGACAGCACTTACTTGAGGACACAATTCTATCCAGTGCTGTATCAGATGATGACTTGTCAACCGGTGATTACAAGCTGACTGTCAGTGATTCAGATGTCTTGCTGCAATGGTATGGGCAGACATACTGGAAATTATCTATGGATGCCCGAGCTTACAGGAACTCTAATTATATAAATGAATATATGGAAATTAATGGAACAGGTCTCTTTCTCTTTGGTCGTAATGGATCAGCAGTTGTGACACAGGTGACCTTGCCTCCATCCAAGTTCCGAATTGCTCAGTTGGATGCTTCTGGCCAGTTCATGATCAGTAGTTTTCTGGGTACTGACAGGAAACAGGAATTTGTAGGGCCAATTGATGGTTGTCGAATTCCATTTGTTTGTGGCAGAATTGGACTGTGTACTGGCACTACATCCAATGGCCCAATTTGTTCATGCCCCCAAGGTTTCCTAAGAGGCTCACAAAATTCGAGCGGCTGCGCGCCAAGTGATGGTTATTCTTTGCCATTGGCTTGCAATTCAGCCAAGAATGTTTCTCAGTTGAATTCATCTGATGTTTCTTATCTGAGGCTTGGCTATGGTATGAGTTACTTCTCTATTGATTTCTCTGAGCCTATAGAATATGGTGTGAATTTGTCAGTCTGTCAAGATGTCTGCACTGCTGACTGTTCTTGTTTGGGAATTTATTATCAAAATTCTTCTGGATCTTGCTATGCATTTGAAAATGAATTAGGTTCCATTATAGCAAGTACTACAGATGATGAGGATCATTTGGGCTACATTAAGACTTTAGGTGGAAATGATTCACCTTCCAACAATGGGTCTACTAATCAAAGACAAGACTTCCCTTTATTTGCTCTGGTGCTGTTACCTTTTACTGGGTTCTTCATCATAGTTGTTTTCGGTTTCCTCTGGTGGAGAAAACAGAGTTTTTTGAAGATTAAAGAGACAAAACTAGGCCATGCAAACTCGATTTCTTCAGGAGATCTGGACGCCTTCTACATCCCTGGCTTACCACAACGGTTTGACTATGAAGAGCTCGAGGTAGCTACTGATAATTTTAAGACCAAGATAGGGTCTGGTGGGTTCGGTGTTGTATACAAGGGTACGCTGCCTGATAAATCAGCTGTAGCAGTAAAGAAGATAACCAATTTAGGAGTCCAAGGGAAAAAAGATTTTTGCACTGAAATTGCAGTAATCGGAAATATACACCACGTCAACCTGGTGAAACTGAGAGGATTTTGTGCCCAAGGGAGACAGCGCCTTTTAGTTTATGAGTATATGAATCGTGGCTCACTAGACAGGACCCTCTTTGGCAGTGGGCCTGTCTTGGAATGGCAAGAGAGGTTTGAGATAGCGCTCGGAACTGCACGTGGGCTTGCATACTTGCATTCTGGGTGTGAACAAAAAATCATTCATTGTGATGTCAAGCCAGAGAATATTCTTTTGCATGACTGTTTTCAGGCAAAGATATCTGATTTTGGCCTCTCAAAGCTTCTAGGCCCTGAACAATCTAGTTTATTTACAACAATGAGGGGTACCCGTGGCTATCTCGCACCTGAATGGTTAACTAATTCTGCAATCTCAGAAAAAACTGACGTTTACAGTTTTGGAATGGTACTGCTTGAACTTGTAAGTGGAAGAAAAAATTGCAGCATGGATGCCAGTAACAGTGGTTGTGGCCAATCGATTTCATCATCTGGATCTGGATTTGTTTATTTCCCACTATTTGCATTGGAGATGCATGAGCAAGGGAATTACTTGGAGCTTGCTGACCCAAGGCTAGAGGGACGGGTAACAAGTGAAGAAGCGGAGAGATTAGTACGTGTTGCTCTATGTTGTGTTCAAGAGGAGCCATTATTGAGGCCTACAATGGTTAGTGTTGTTGGAATGCTGGAAAGCAGCACTCCTTTAAGCCAGCCAAGAATAAAATCTCTTAATTTCTTGCGCTTTTATGGACGTAGATTCACTGAGGCTTCCATGATAGGGGAGGAAAATGAACAGAGTGACATTATCTTGTATCCAGAAGCAAATACAAGTGCTACAAGCACAACAAATGGCTCACATGCTTGTTTCTCCTACATCTCTTCACAGCAGATCTCAGGCCCAAGATAGTGTAAATGGATGAGATACATGTTGCTCATGTATAGATATTTTGAATGAATGGAAACCACGCAATGTATTTGGTTTAGAGTTTCAATTGTTCATAGCATTTCCTCTAGATTGAAGCTATGTCCTCGTACTTGTTGCTAAGCTCAAAATGAGTTGAACGAGTGGGTAGTCTGTCTTTGTATTATGTTCTTCAACTTTAATTTATTATTTTTCTGCTACACATTTTCTGATGAAGGGTTGAGTTATGAATCGACCAGTTCCCTCTCTCTATACATTCTCTGCTGCTTCATGTCTTGCAATATGTTCCTGTCCTGGGGATCTTTGCAGTGACTTATTTTGGGCAGTTCTCATTTTGTTCTGTTGCTTGCACGAAGTTCACAAGGTACAGTTATGATTTATTTTTATGTGGTCATGGATTTTCTGATATTTTTCTTGCTGCTTATCTTGTGGTTTTAAGATGTTTCAGAATTAACTAGGTGATCTTATAGGAGTTCAATGTTTGGAATGGCAAATCTCCAGTTACATTTGTGCCATGAAGATTAACGCTGATATATGTAACCGTTAGTGTTCAATATCTACTGAGATTGTAATGTTGTGCTCACATAAATGAACTTCATTTATTTAGAGTTTTGAGTAGAGAAAGAATGAAGAAACTGATGCTACTCTCCCTTACTCTGAAATAAAAAATCTGGATTTTTCTTCTGTAAGAGTAAGAGATAATGTTGTTCTTAGTAATGCACAGTGTTGATTGTAACATTGAGAGGTGCCCATGAATCAGCTCTGAAATATTGGTATGGATCTTCTTGGTTTTTTAGTTCACGAGTTGATCTTTACGATGACAACTGACGCTAGAAACTTTTTGATCTACCACCAGTTTGTTTGTCAGTTCCAGATATTCATTTTGCCAAATGCCAACGTTGATTGTGTCAATGACAGCTTGTAAAGAACAGTTTCCTGAAAAAACGAAAGTGCTTTCCCTAGAAAATTTATTGAGATGGTTTTGGCTCTAGCCTTGGAGAGGAGAACGTCAAACAGAGAATATTAAGCTCCCATTTGAGTAAGTTTGAGTTTACGTCTCATTTTGTGCAGGTGTTTTACGGTTTTCCTTTCAGTTCTAGTGCACTTCTTATCTTGTGTGCGAGAATGTCAAACACTTTATAGTATTATAACCCTCTATATGTGTATAATTCTGGTTCTTCCTTCATTTTTTCTCTGTTTAATTGAATGTTTTTGCTGTCAAACTAGCATCTAACAGTTAAAGAAGGTCTCAATTTGAGGTGTGAAAGAATGGAATTCCTTCGAAGTATTTAAGTCGCAGCATGACAGTTTAGTCTTCAGGGATCCTTATTAGGGAACGCCTACAAATTTTTTTGTGTGGATATTTACTCCTATCCTGACAACGTGTGAAAGTGTAACAGAAGGTGTGGTATATTACAGAATCAGTTTTGGGGAAAATTAGCCTCTTTCGAGTTTGGTAGAGTCTGCTATGCCTTCTGGGGCTACACCTGTCCCATAAGTTTGATCACCACTTAGGGATCACAGCAGCTGACTCAATAACCTGATATATAATTTCTTCTTGTACCTGGCACTCTATCTAGTGGACTTTACATTTTGTAAAAAAAATGCATTCTCACCATGTCTGAGAGGGAGGACCTTCCAAACTAGTGCTTGGAGAGGATGGTGAAAGTTGGCTATCTTGATATCAATAAAGCCCTTCGAACTGCAGAACAATCTATTCATTTAATGCTTGACTGACCGGAAGTGTCAGATGGGTTCTTACGCCTATTCTTATTCATGTGTGCTCATCCTTTATTGACTATCCTATTATAGAGTTATGGTTATCCCGTTACTTGGTAGATATGTATTGCGATCCTTTTTAGAGATCCAACTGGATTATACCACCTTATACAACGTTAGTTAGCCATTTTAGAAAGAAATCCTCCTCTATATTTTCTCTGAGTCATCACATCTTTTGACATCTAATTCATTTTAGATTATGCCAGGAACTGCGAAGGGAATGGGTGCTTGTAGATGAAGAGAAGGAAAAAGGTGCAGAGAAGCATAGAAATCTCCTCTCCTGTTCATCTCTGTAGGGTCTGTTACGTGCAACAACTATACTTCGTTAATTAAAAATGGTCAATATGTCTTACTTCACCTTCTTGTTATTTTATGAATCACTTATGCACAGACACACTGTAATCTGTAGATTGTTCCGATCATCCTTTTCCTATGCCAACAGCCAGGTTTACTCATTTTTAACTGCTGCTGGGATTTTCAAGGAGTTCTAAAATGTTCATTTTCATCCGAGCACTTTAACAATTGTTACTTCAATGCTGAACAGAAACATAATAATTGTTTTTTAGCGTTGGCTTGTGTTCTCCCCGCGAACATGGAAGGATTACCCGTGGATTTTAGAAATATACTCTGAAACCATTTTCATCTTTTTAGTAATGCAGGGACGATTGCTATATGATAGTTGACTCTGCTCGCACCTCTTCTCCTTGTGTTAGAAAATCGCTCACTCTGCAATAACACTGAAAGCACACACTGTAATTGGTGAGGCAAAAAGCAGGTTGAGGGGATGAGGAATCATGATGAGCTCCATATTTTTGCTTAAAAAAGAAGATCTAAAGCTCCATCCATTCGGCATCTAAACGTTCACCACAACTGGCAGCGGGGACAGTCTTGGACCCTCTTTTCCCCTTTTAATTAGTTTCTTGGAAGTCTACAGAACAATCAGGAAACCACTGGTTGAACAGGAACAGCCAACACCAGATTGTAAAGAAACTCGGCGTAGAGAGCAGAGCCTACATGACGGGGGATATTAATCGATACATCATGCCTAAAGAGGATGCCCCGATGCCTTGCTGAGAGGAGAAATAGATTAGATAATAATAATAATGTTGACTACGAAGAAAAATGAACTTATACATGGAAGAAAAACGTTAGCTGATTGCTATGTCTATTAAATGGGGGTGATGCTATTTCCGCTTCAGCAATTTCAAACCCTACTCTATACTTACTTTTTTCATCTTATGTTTTAATGGATTCTGTAAGATGTTGAAAGTCATAAATGAGTCCATTCACCAAAGTTGAATTTTTTTTTTTTGAGAAAGATTGTTAAATATTCTAAAAGATGACACAAAGTAAACCATTGATTTACATTAAAAGATGTGAATGATCTGTTTCTCCAGCGTAAGTTGTGGATCTAGATAGCCATCGAGGGTTCATTACCTCGTTTGGAATCGACAAAGAGTGCATCAGCAGGTATTTGACAGCGATCCAATTGCCATCTTTCCATCCATGCCTGAAGGCCTGGAACTTCATTTGGGACAGTATGGTGAGGGAAGACATGTCAATATGAGGTTCAACTTCCAGGGCTGGTTCAGGTTGTGCGCATGGAGGATACATATTTCCAGTCCTTTTGACAGCAACTTCAATACCTCGTCTGCAATTCTCAATTTCCTCTTTTATTTTCTTCTGTGAATAAACAATATTGGCATGCAGGGGAGCTATAATTTCTGGAATTAATGGAGGGGCCATTATGAAAAAGCATCAGGATAAACTAGAAATCCATAAAGATAATAATAAAAAAAAAACCTGAGGATGCGAAATATGTATTTCTATAAAATAAGTCTTAACTACTTGAGAGAGTATTATGGAAAGAAATTAAAAATTAGATTCAAATGTAAAGTTTTAAAAGCTTATGGGTGACATTATCCCCCTTTCATTTATGTACCCGTGATGGCATGTGACCTTGAAGGCAGAGGTTCCTAATTAGGTTGTCCAGGTGCGCATCATCCCCGTAGATATCGTGAGGACATTCACGGACACTTCATGAAATAAGATGGGAAAGAAGAAAAAAATACTGGGGCTTTTTTTTCCTACTGTATTTTATATTTTTAAATTGTTTTGGTATCATAATATTAAAAATAAGTTTTTTAAAATAAAAAAAATATTATTTTAATATATTTTCAAGTAAAAAATATTTTAAAAACAACCACAAGCATATTCTTAAACACTATTTTTATCCTTTTGTTTTAGAGTCAGGAGATATTCTTCATCAGAATTAAATTTATTTATTTAATTAATTAAATAAATTACTTATAAGAATTTCATTTCGCCTCCAAATGACTGACATGAAGTTTTAGTTTGTCAAGAATTAATATTTTGGTATGTTTGGAAGTGTGTTTGTAGTTGTTTTTCAAAGTATTTTTCGTGTTGAAATGCATCAAAATGATGTTTTTTTATTTTTTAAAAATTATTTTTGAGATCAACGCATCAAAAAGATCCAAAACATATATAAAAAAAATTAATTTTTAGTAAATTTTTTTTAAAAAAAACACAGGTACAAACGCTCACTTAATTATCGAATCAAAAAATTAATGGTTCAGATTCTTCAGAAGGTTGAGAGTTTCTAAAAAGAAAAGAAAAAAAAAACACTGAATGCAGAAAAGATTTTTATATAGTTCTTCCCAGAATATTTATCTAACTGACGAATTTTTATTGGAGATTTTATAAAAAAATGAAACAGGAAGATGACTTCAGCTAACATGAAGGAAACATGCATGACTTTCTACTGTAGGGTAATTTTTATTTGAACAATAATTAATTTGAAACCAATTTTTATTTAATTTTTGAATGACTAAAATAAATATTTACGAGAAATCAATCTATTCAAATCTTGAAAGAAAAGGTGTAATTCCCGAGTCAAAATTCCTCGTGTTCGTTTTCTAGCTTGACAAAAGCTTGGTTTTTTTTTACCAGTGGCACAAGAATTTTAAAAATTTAAATTAAAAGAAGTATTTCTTGAATAAAAAATCTCTTACCTTATTAATTTTTTTTTTTATGAAAAAATATATATTTTTAATAAAATATGATTCAGAATCTAAAAAGAAGATTACACAAATGTTTTAAGGTCTCGTTTATTTGAAGGAAAGTAGTTTTCTTTTGGAAAGTAAATTCTAGAAAAATAAAT
>Ga0307517_10010746_pt1 | contig 12763 bp, 6 predicted proteins | sample 23_EM_MG_FD_194515 | JGI IMG/M metagenome (GOLD analysis project Ga0307517, IMG submission 194515) | Populus trichocarpa ectomycorrhiza microbial communities from riparian zone in the Pacific Northwest, United States - 23_EM | ecosystem: Host-associated > Plants > Roots > Unclassified | place...
CATTATTTTTCAGTCTATTTTTTGTGAGAGGAGACAGAAAGCCCACTGGATTCTATGTAAAGAGAGAAAACTCATTATCGACATTTATTCCGACCACCAAAATAATTAAAATTGGTGTCAACAGGTTTTACTAGGTGATGAGAGTCTTATAGTGATTGTTTTAAGCCTCAATATAGCCTAAAAATCCAGAATTAAATTGAGGATGAGATATTTTATTCAATTTAATTTTGTAATTTGGACCTTTTGGTGGTTTATTAGTTTATTAAGTTAGTTTCTTGATGTTTTAAAACTGTTTTAGGGTTGAAATGAGTTGAAAAATAAGTTTTTTGGGTAAAAAAACACAGTAATGACTAAAATCTGGAAATGAATTGTACTCAACATCTCTTCACAAAATTCAAACATAAACTCTATATTACGAGGAAAAAACAAAAAAGAAATAAAGCTTGAAAACTAGAAGAGTTAAGCTAAAAATAGATGAAGGAGAGTGTCAAATTCTATAGAAAAATTTGTCCAAAACAGTGTAGAAAATCCTAACCCCAATACACTTTTCTTCATTCCGTTTATAAATTACTTTAGGAACCAGAAAATTGTTAAAGTTTATCTACTATCAGCTTTAAATACTCTTTATAAAACCAGAATTAAACTTGAATGTTTTTTTTTATTGAGATCATTCATCTTTTGAGCCGGAGAAACTGTTTATATTATGTAAAAACAATTCATGATATAATTTATTAGTTATTTACATTCAAGGGTTGGACAAAACAGTAAGATGGACTAGAAAAAATAATTCTTCATGAACCAGATCCAAGTCCACATTTAAATTGATAAACATAATTTTTTATAGACTAAAAAATTATAAACCTAAACTTAAGCTGAAACACGACAAGAGCATGAGCTTAAACTCGAAACTCACTTTGCTTAAAACTTCTTCCCTCTAAAAGTTTGTTTGTTTTTTAAATTTAATTTTAACTTGTCATTATATAAAAACCAAGAAAATTTTATTTATTTTCTATTTAGAATAGAGATTATTTTGAAAGTTTTAGATTTCATCAAAATATATCAATCAAGAGTTTTTTTAGATTAATTTTTTATTTACCAATAATTTATTTAAATAATATTAAATAGCTTATATGAGAAATAAAATTCTAGCAAAATTTTAACTCTAAAAGGTAAATAAACTCCACTTTTAACTTTACTTCAAAAATACCCATTACCCATGTTTTAAACAAATTTTCCAAAATATTTTTCACCATGTGGTTCTTCTGTGTGCCATTCTAGATCAGTCATCATGCCTAACTTGTTCATAGTTTATGACAGCAGTCAGCTTATCAATTTCTCAAATGCAATTCATAATTTGCTAGTACTAGCTGATGAAGATCTCCTAGTCACAGAATGATATGATACAAGGTTTTGTAACAATGGAAGGATAAAAATTGAACTACTAACATTTTCAATTTGCTGTCAATCATTAAAAAAACAACTTAAACAATCCAGCATTCTAGTTAGTAGAGATGAGAATCCCTTGAGGAATATTTCAGCAAGAATCCAAAATTATTGTGCATCAAAATGGGAGTCCAGGAGATTATTACTCCCAGTTAAATGGAAGTGTTTGAGGGGCTTTGTTGCCAGAGGAACCACCAGACTGCGGTTGAAACGTTCCTGGAAAATGGACATTAGCATCCCTGTTATTGAAAACCAAAACTGAATCAATTGGCCCTAAACCATGATCATGTACTGTTGGGCCTATAGGATGCGATAAAGGGACTGAATTATGTTGCACCATGAGGTTCCCGGATGCATGCGTCTGTGTTGATGACAGAAGAGAGAGAGCACAATCCGAGTCTTGTATTTGTGTTAACCTGTCACAGAACATACTATGGCTACTTGCCCCACTACTTCCTGGCAAAGCAATGGTTCTTAGAAGCGGCTGGCAGACAGAAGCTTCCGGAGATGTCTGATTGTTAAGGCCAGGGCTGTGCCAATGCAAAAAAGGGAACTGCTTCACTCCATGGTAACTGCTCGAGGATGATCCAAAGAACAGGTTCTGTTTGTCAGGAAGTTGATGCAGATTATGGTGCCTACCATCTGCCTCAGTACTAGCAACTCCCGACCACGTGGGATTCAATACAGTAGAGGATGGATATACATGGGAACTAGAGAATGGAAATAATTGGGTACCTGAAAAAATGTTGAAAAGATGTATTTAACTATTTAATCGAAAAAATGTCATTTGCAAAAACAAGTGACATATCTGATATTCTAACATATATATCAATATGAATTACAGAAAGCCTTTAGAACTCTTTCAGTTTGGTTCTGTGCATTATGGAAGCAACTTTGAAATGACAAAATCATGCTAAATAATTTAAAATTCCATTGACAAGCATTGATTTTAAGCAAATTCAAGAAAGAGAGCAATTTCAATGTTCAAATTCAAGTCAAAGTACAGTCTGTATATTTGGAATCGTAGATCATTAGTATAATATTTCTGCAACGGCATGGGCAAAAGGTAAAGGTAGGATGGATATTGGCAGTGGAAATTAGCTATAGTGGCCACTAGATCATCATCTTCTAAGTGACATCATCCATGCAAGTTGAAGAGGCACCCAACTAGTTAAGTTTGAAATGAACTATAAAGATCTATGATTGCAATCATTGCCAATGAAGTCGTGCAACTGGGTGTGTGCCAGTATCCAGATTTAGAGCTGAAAAAGATTCCACTGAACATTGTTGTAACAAACCTTGATAATTGGATAAAAAACTTGGAGGACGAGAATGGGGATCTGGCTGAGGCTTCCTTCGCCGCCGATTGTGCCCATCAAGACGTTTCCTGCAGCTTCTTTTCCCTTCATCAAATTCCTCCAGGGAATGGAACCTAGTAAGGTAGTAGTAAAAGTATAAGACTGCTATGAAACCACAGGTGGACAGAGGTTTGGATGCAGAAGAAAAAACGAATAAAATGCATGTTATAGACATGAAGCCTGTTTTATTTACAGGACAAGAATGAAGCAAGGAAGGAGCCAGTCTAAGTGGAAGTCATCAACACTTATTCCACAAAGAATTAAGAGAACCAATTCAAAAGAATGCTGTTATACATGATTTCAGGGGCATAGGTAGAGTTCATAAGACTGTAGTAGGCTGCAAAATAAATTCTGCATAGAATTAACAAAATCTCTTCAAGGTATTACCATTTCTGTTCAGAATAATGACCTTTCCATGTTCCTCCGCATACATGCTCAAACCACATGGCAGTTCTTTACAGAAATCACACTGTGAGACGTGCTAAAACCATGTCTCAAAATAAATGCAGCATAATGGTAAAGAAATTTGATTTTGATTTTCATATAGTACGAGCCTCATGAAAGATGAACAGGAAATGATTCTATCAGTACAATTACATTGTTTCCTAAAATTAAGAGAAAATATCTGTCCAACTCAGAAAAAGCAATGCAGAAGTGCAATAAGAAGATGAAATTAGCACACCCCTGTAAGAACATGAAAGCAGCTATGGAAAAAGATGGAAAATTATAATCAGAACAAGATTTAAATCAAAATAACCAAAGCACTATTAGAGTTTGAGAAATTAAGAACACGATACCACAATTCATACCTGCTACATTGTTGGCAGAATCGCTGCTTCTGACCGCCAACTGTAACCTGAGGAGTCTTGGAATGAAGCTCACAGACCTTATGGCGCCTATGATAGTCCCTACAAGCACTGAGGTCTGAATTGCAACCATCAACAAGGCACATAGCTACCTGAGTTCCACTGTTAGCTCCGCGTGCTCTCTTCGTTGATCCAGAAGGTAAGGGCTGTAGTTTTGAGACTCCAGGCTGCTTCCAATTAATTATAGATTCATCACTTGAATCACCAACCCTACCAAGTTTCAAATCAATAGAAAAACCCCCTCCACTCCTGTTAACTCCAAAGTTAGTTGACCTATCAAATGCATCTATGCTTATGCTTGGAACAGCTCCTTGCTCAAATTCAGTCAAATCCCAGGAAGTTGCCTTCAAGTTCCAGTCCATAAAATCTACCACTTAAGAGAGTTGCTCTCCTCAGAGTTATCTTTCTATTGCTCCACACCACCTCTACCAATTCAATTAAACTTCTCTTTCACTGTTCACCACCCTTGCATAAGAAATTATTTCACACTAAACCAAACAAACAAATCAAGAGACATCCAGATATACAAAACTACACCAAATTTTATCAATTAAACCTCAGAACAAGTAAAGACCAGCAATTTAAACCTGACAAGCAAAGAACAGCACACTTGAATAACCAAGCCCTTCTCTCATAACCCCCATTTTATACACTACAAACAACAATTTAATCCTCATATTTGCGTTGGTAGCTTAAAAAACTGTCAGATTTCAAGTGAACAGAATTGTAAATTTAAAACTAGAATTAGAATGTAAATCGGAAAAGATTTGGAGAAAACAAGAAATGCAAGGATGAGCATCTCAGAATGGTATTCTTTACTCAACCAAGCAGGGGGGGGGGGAAACAAGAAACCCCCAACAAAAGGCTATTCCTTTTTGTTTAGTGAGTGCAGCAATACAGTTTGCAGAGATATACTTCCAAGAAGATTGGAAGCTTAAAAAATGAAGGCTACTAAGTACTAACTATAAATAAAGATATAGTAATAAATAAGTAAAGAAAGAGGGAAAGAGGTGAGAGAGTACTTACAGACAGGTTCACTAGAAGAAGACTTGGTTTGAGCTTTCCCACCCATTCATCCATTCATTCACTGACAATGATTCCATTTAGAACCCATAAAAGTGATCAGCAGTCAAGGAAAAAACAAAACACACACAACATAAAAAATACATCAAGCTGTAAAGCTGAGTGTGCGGTAGGTTTGAAAAATCACTACCTGTATGTACACCAGTACCAAAATGCCATAAAGGGTTGATTATAATAATGTGTTGGAAGTGGGAAATTTTAGTAACAGTGAAAAAGGAGGTCACTGCTTGCTTACCATGAAGGGCCAAATAGAGCTGAGATAAATATGCTGTCTTTATTAACTTCACTCCTTCCTTTTTCATATAAAATATAATTATTATTATTTTCTTTTTCATGTTTAGGGTTTGTTTGAAATATATATAAAAAAATAAGGACAGGCTGTTGGTTGTTCCTTTCAACTTTTTCTGGGAGGCAAGAAAAGAAGTACAAGGATATTGATGCTAATTGGGACAAAGCATGTGACCTTGTGTTTCACATTTCACAGCATGTTTTTCCTTTTGAGATTTCTTTTACTTCAAGCTGTGTGTGCATCCCACTCTACTTTTACTAGAGAGTGGGAAACAAACATTTTGAAACTTTGCTGCTACCCTCAACTTGAGCCCTCTTTTTTTTAGTGTTTTCTTTCTTTCTTCCTGGCCCTGAACAAGGGGAGGAGGAAGATTTCGAAACGGAACTTTGTGTTTGGAATATTTTCTCCTTTCAGCATCATTGAATGTGATTGCTTCTTGTTAAGGACCACCAGATTTTGTTTGTTCAATCATTTGCTTGTTGATTCTTCTAGCATAGTGTAACTCTTGTTTATGGGAAATCATGATTAAACAATCAAGGATGCAACATGTTTTATTTTCCCTTTAACAAGTAAATCTCGCAAGAACAATGTTGATTCTTGGACCATGTTCTTGAGAAAAAAAATATGGTAGTTTTGTCAATTATATCGGTAATTGAATGATCATGTATCTTTTTTTTTCATAAAAAAACATGACAATTAATATAGTTTGTCTCCTACTTTAATATTGTCATTGTTGAAATTATAAAACTCGATCCAGGATGTGACTTGGAATAAGATAAGATAAACAGTTAACTCGGATCATTTTAAAAAAATAATTTAAAAAAACATTGAAAAAACAATATTTTTTTAAAATAATTCAACGGTTTGAGGACCTGATTTTATTATATGTTAACCAGAGTTTTTAACTAGGTTAAACTAAATCACTTTTCATTTTATTTTTTTAATTAGAACTTGATCAGAAATTCTAGATTGGTTGAATTCTAGATTTATTAATCCAATAATAAATCTAAATTTCATAATCATGATTATGTAATGACAAATTATGATTATTGTAATGAAAAAGTGAGTTGTCCTGTATAAAAAAGGAAAGTTTTCTCAAGAAAAACATGATATATTTAATTATACGAAGCTCAATTATAGGTTCTTAACAGTATAAACCTGAAATCACGATCCTAATTCATGCAGCTCCTTGACATGTGAACCAGCATCAAGCTGCATTTTCATCCACAGTATATAAATAAAAATCAACTTCGTTCAATGTATCACATGAAAAACATGCAAGAGGATGAAAAAAAGAGAAAAAGAATCAATTGAGGCCTGATTTATGCCTTGTCAATTTCTCACTCAATTTTATTTCCACGTCACTCGTTTAAATTTTTCAAAAAGAAAAAATAATAATGAGTTGCACGTAGAAAAAAGAAAAGAAAAGAGGAAACAAAATACAAAGCCAAATCTAGTGAAAATGAATAAAATCTTTGACGCCAGCCAAAAACAAGGTCTATCACCTAATAATGAAAATCTTTCATCATTTAATTTCACTCCCACCAATGGAAGCATCTGTGAATTTTATCTTTCTTTGATTATTTATTTATTTTAATCATTATCTTGACTATTTACATCTAGAAAATTAAACAAAATTGTTATAAATACAATCGTTTTAATGTGTTAATTTTTAAAATAAATTAAAAAAATATATTATTTTAAACATTTCTCAACAAAAAACACTTTGAAAAGCAATCGTTACGACACTCTCTGTACCTTTATAAACTCAAACAAAAAGTTATAATGCTATTTTTTCATGATTAAAGAATATTCTTAGATTAACTTGTATAATTTAAATTAAAAAAATTATAAAAAATTCTTGATGTATTAGCAATAATCTTTTTTTTTTATTAAAAGAAAGAGAAAGAGAATATTCTTGTGTAAGTGGGTGCGGGTGGATTGTGTGCAAGTTTCTCTTACCAATGACGGGAAAGAAAAGCATTGTATGCACAAAATGGCTCTTGGACCACACCTTGGTTTAAAAAGCTAAAGAAGGGGTGCGCGTGGGCAATGCAAATAGTTAAGAAAATAAATAATAATAAAAATCTTAGATTAAAATAAATTAAAGGGAGATGGGTCGGAGAAATAAATAGAGAAAAGATGGAGGGGTAAAATGGGATACAAAAAAGGAGGGCAACCACCAGGACCAATGTCAGTGGTAGCTGTAATTGCTAGTGTCAGTAGTAGGGACCAACCCCTATAATTCTAGGCTGGATAGATTTTCTGTGGGCTTTCCTTTGTTCCCCACGTGTCCATCTTTCTTCATCTCAGCCATGCAAATTGAAGCTCTCACTGTTGCAAAAATCTATTCCCTCTTTCATGTATGTAACTGTCGGCACACTTTAATATGGAGTGATTTATTTATTTATTTATTTTACATTGTTGGAAAACTAATTTCCTGGTTTAATTTAGAAAATAGGCGCCCTTGTACATGAAAAAATATTATGTATTTATAATTATATATAAGAATATAAATTCTATTATGCATTACATTATTTTGACTATTAAACTAAAAAGATACTATTAAATAATATAGAATAATAATTTTAGTAGTTGTATTTCATTTGTCTCTGATTAAGAAAAGGACTGAAACTATAATATATTTTTTAAAAATAATAATTTAATATTCTTTCCATTTTATGCTTAATTATGCATTACATAAAACTTTAAATAATATAGAATAAACTTTTTAAATCATTCTCTAACTAATATAGTACCTTATGAAACTTTACTTTGACTATTAACTGTAAGGATACTATTAAAAAATGCAAATCAAAACTAATAATTAAAATAAAAAAAATAATTGAATTATATCAAAACTTAAGATCTTTAGTTTTTTTAAATAAAGTTTTTAGTTATTTTCTTATATTAGCTTTGATTCTTTTTTATACAAAAATATGCATAAATTGTTTTTGTTATTCCTGTACAATAGTGATTGTGCACTATTTTTTTTTTAATAAAAAAAATGCTTTAATATTGTGACCAAATTGGATAGAAACCTAATATTTAAAGCCCTAATTCTATGTATACATAATTTTTTTTTCCATATATGTAGTACCTTTTTATGCCGTACAAACATTAATTTTCTAACCAATAATTATTTAACTAGAAATATCTTTACTAATAACGCACCTGACATTACAACTCTCGACTTCCTAGGAAAGTATTGTGTCTCCACTAATAATGAGCATGACACAACATTAATGACTTAATTTTTTTATAAAAATATTTTCTTTCTCTATAAAGTAAGTTCAAGGATTGAGTGTATAAATATATTAAATCACCAGGAAAAAAAAAAAAGAGTCTTGACCATGCAAAATACAAGTTCTAGGCCATAACCATATAGATTCTATGTCATACAAGTTCCAAACCTATCACTAGTCATGCAAGGTCATGAGTTCTAGGTCTTAGGTCTTGGACTCCACACTTAGCCATACAATCTTATAAGTAATTCCATGAATTACCATCAATCATCCAACAGTTTTATGAACCATAAAAACTACATAACAAATTCTAGAATCGTAAATAACCACTTAACAACTCCTAAAACATACAATTTCTCCCTATTATTTGTTTTAATTTATTGTACATTATTTTCTCCTTTTACATCTTACTAACTTAAGCATCGAAGTATTTCATGTGCCTATAATGAGCTTACTTTGCAGGGAAGCTCATGGGGAAAACTCAATTCTTATATGAGATTTTCTCATGACTTCATTAATGATGTTATCTGTGTGAACTTGAATAAAAAATTAGTTTTTTTTTTGGTTAACTAAACTCTAGGACATGGAATAATAACTAATCTCCCAATTATAGAAACTATAACCTCTTTAGATCTTCACCAACTCTCTCATTAAATACAAATATTCAATAATATTATTCTAGTCATTCAAGAACAACTTTGCATTCAAATACAACACATAACTCTATCTCCATTACATGCACATAGATAAAATCAGTTCCATGAAAAAAAAACAACATGCAAAGTGGGCACGACACTTCAACTTTACAAAGAAACAATTCTCGTTATAAAGAGCACTCAACAATAAAACCTAGCCACAAGTGTGACTATCACCATCAATCTTGTTTTTAGTCCCGCTCACATGATCCTTAATAAAAAAGCTATACATGCAAGATTGTATTAGCTCCTAAGAATAAGAATGAGCATCATTCTCATCAAGTAAGAAACTTTCCACTTTGACATAAAGTGTTACACACTCGTCTTTTCAAAGACTATGTTTTCGTAGAGGCCAACCTGGATAGCTATGACCGTCATATAGAACATGGAGAGCACGTGTACAATATTAGAAATATTCTAGAGCTTGTAACATAAAATAGTGACGATATGTGTAAAATTCTCCTAGCGATATTTCATGGAACACCAATGCTCTTTTCCATCACCCAATAGGAAGATGAAAGCACCTGAGTATAGCTTTAGAGATTTAATGAGAAAATTCTTAACATTGAGCATCTACTCGAACTCATTACCACTAAGAGCCTGATTAATGAATTCTACAACTACTTATTATAGAAACACCTATATACTCTCTTTGACATGACTCTCATTAATGTAAAATAGGCTATGGATAATCATATTCAAGTGGAAGAAGCAAGTGTCAACAGACATAGACACCTTTGTTTTCAAATATCATAATCTTCATAACACCATTAATCTCTTACTAGTGCATCATTTAAAAGAAGCACCAATGAATCCATTCGTGATCGTTTGACATTCATTAAGTTTCTAACCATATCTCTTACCACTGAACATGTTTAAATGATTTTTGTCATTCAAAGAAAGGATTTTGTGTGATGGTCATCTTCAATAAAGAGTGACATGAACACTAAAAGTCCTAATAAATTGTCACTTTCATCATTATCAAAGCCATAACACCAAAGAATATCGTGTCCTAAAAAAATTTGATCTCTAAAGGATACCTTAACAATTTGTGAATAAGGAAATGTAATATGAACAAACAAGGAAAAATCCTCATGATGCATTACCTGGTATTAGATAATTTTTAAAAATTATATTTCTACTATCTTTTGAACTTTTGAATAAAAACAGTAATATTTCTCTGTATCTTTAATATCTCTAATGAAAAACCTCAATAACAAAATATTTGTGTTTCTAAATATATCTTCATATCCTAAACAATAAATCTTTACAATGTGATATCCATAACTCCCTTAAAATTCTTCAAGTTTCCACAACTACTTATCTCCAAAATAATCAGAGATCCTTCTCCGATCTTTATGACTATTCAAAATACACTTTCTTGTGAAATGCATACACATATCATATTACTTATGTTTATGCTCGCATTTTATTACTAGATTGCTTATCTGAACTAACAAAATAATTACATTGTTCTCTCTTGTAAAAACATTAATAAAAATTATGTTAAAAAATATTAATAACAACCATAAAAGGTAATATTAATTGTACGAAACATGTAATTTTTTCTCCCTCTACTTATACTAGATAAGTTTTTTAAATATGATTATTTAAAAGCCGTGGGGTTAAATTAAAGTGAATGAAAAATTAAAAAAAAAACTAGTTATTTGAGCATAACCTAACCAATTTGCCTTGACCAAGCCTACATGGCTGGCCTTATAGCCATCTAGGCTTGCCAAAGTGTTAGAAATCATAATTGATTCGCCTTGAATGTCTAGAAAGCTAGTATTTCAAGCCTACTTACTTCAATTTATCCAATCTTATCATGACACATATATTTATATATTTTTTAAGTTCTTGAGTCCGCACATACTTTTCATATATACACAATTTTTTCTATAAAAAATAAATAAATAACAGAAATTATACTATAAAATCATTTTGTTTCAATATCAATGGAATTTTCACCGGTGCTCGTAACAAATCCTTGGATTGACTACATCACTAGAATTATCACCGGTGCTTGTACAGTAATCATAGAACAAGGCCGTACGCTTAAACACAATCTAGTAGCTAGCTGTACTCTTCAATAAGAACCGGTCCCCATCTCATCACATTATTTGTTCTTTGCTCAGAAAAAGGATTCTACGCGTCCTTCATTGATAAGGTGATCCAAGACGTACTCTGTGTCATTAAAATCTGCAACTCCGAAACGACTCTTCACTTTTTCTGACGAACACTATTTAATAAAGTGGTAGACTCTCCACGTTTCCATGGACTGCCATTACATAATTTCTAGGGTAACAAAAGTCCCCAAGTTGTGCGCCATTGAACAACAGATATTTTTACAAGTTTGGCTGGAAATCATCTTGTGATTTGGAAGTCTGGAAATTCCAAAAGAGATTGAGATCACTTCTATAATTAGTGATCGATCATGACAAGGAAGTATTACACATTTATCATCAAGACCCAGGTATGTTCATAAAGGTTCAACGTAAATATGAAGCAAGAGCAAGAGTCGCAAATCGTACAAGAAAGTGTGTGCGTGTATGGGTCTACGTGTGCATGTTATTCGTGAAGAACTTGGGTTTTGCTCATGATATCTTGGCTACAAAGTCTAGACCTTTTCAATTATTTCTTGAATTAGCTAACGAGACATGTTACTAGTGTTACGTTCTCCATCCAACGCTAGCTTTAATTATTTCTTGGAGTTGAGCATTGATTTCACATACAGGGCTGAAGGTGTTACTGTGGATTTTTCAAGAAGCAAAACCATCTCGTATCATTTCAAGAAAAGAGTCCCTCGTTTCTATGTTTTGCAGGCATGTTAATCATTGATGACCTAACTCTTCATAATCTGTACGATAATAACAGTTGATGTAGTAGCTGTACATAGCTCGAACAAAAGGCAGTGGGAAATTTAAAAATCATAACAAAACAATTTTTTTTTTCTGTATTTCCATTTCCACTACAAGTTTTACCTCTTTAAGAAATACTTTTTTCAAGGGGATCAAGAGAGAATCATAGGCTACTAAACTTGGCCCATGTAAATATCCACAGCCCAAGACCACAAGTATGGATCAACAACATCACTATTTGTTTAGACCCGAACACAACCACTTCCTTAATTCTCTCAAACTCTGAAAACTCTGAAAACTTCTTTACCTTGTCGGGATTTTTTCTCTTCTTTTCATTTTCGGGTCTATAATCATTTCTCCTTTCATCAAAATAGAACCCTTTTAAGGGTTTAGTCCAAAGTTGAATTTCGTTGTTTGATTAGGCTCAATTTGAACATGGACGGAGAAGAGTTAACAGAGCAAGAAACTGCATTGTATGATCGCCAAATTAGGGTTTGGGGTGCTGATGCTCAACGAAGGTAAAACCCTTTTTCATTAAACTTCTCTATTTGATTTAGAACTTACGCTTTTAAGTAACCCATGTTTTATTTTTTTGTAGACTAAGCAAATCCCATATATTAGTTTATGGAATGAAGGGCACTATTACTGAGGTACTTGCTACTACAACCTTAAAACCCACTAAAAATGTGTTCTTTTTTATGTTGATAATATGGGGCTTAGTGTTTTTGTGTTTATTTTTGGGTAGTTTTGCAAGAACATTGTTTTGGCTGGAGTTGGAAGTCTGACACTAGTGGATGACAGGGCTGTGACTGAAGAAGCATTGTCTGCTAATTTTTTGATGCCTCCTGATGAAAATGCTTGTAGTGGGAAAACTCTTGCTGAGCTTTGCCGTGATTCTTTGAATGAATTTAACCCCATGGTTCGTG
>Ga0307517_10010747_pt1 | contig 12762 bp, 5 predicted proteins | sample 23_EM_MG_FD_194515 | JGI IMG/M metagenome (GOLD analysis project Ga0307517, IMG submission 194515) | Populus trichocarpa ectomycorrhiza microbial communities from riparian zone in the Pacific Northwest, United States - 23_EM | ecosystem: Host-associated > Plants > Roots > Unclassified | place...
TCTTCATGATGCACATCTTGATTTCTCGTATTGGCCGTATGCCTTTCAAACTGCGTCTTATCTCATAAATCGGCAACCCACACCCCTTCTCCATGGCAAATCACCACTAGAAGTTCTTTTTGGTCAACCTCCAAATTATTTGAAACTAAAAAAATTTGGGTGTATTTGCTACCCGCTTACCCGACCCTATAATTCAAATAAAATGCAGCCCAAATCCCAAACCTGCATTTTTCTTGGCTACTCTTTAACGCAAAATGCATACAAATGTTTTGAACCTAAAACAAAAAAAAAATTTACTTCACGACATGTGCTATTTGATGAACATCAATATTTCTTCCCTCCGTCCACTCTTGTGCCTTCTTCTTCACCTCCCACATCCTCAGAATCTCACACATGGCTTCCTCTCCCTCATGTTCCCTCGGTGCCTGTTCCTCCACCTTCAAACCAGAACTGCCAGCACCAGGAAGGTCCCCCTGCCATCGTTACATTCTCTTCAGGTAATCTCGACCCCTCTTCCTCTTCCCCTGAGCTTCACCCTGCTAATATGCCTAGCTGCTCCCCATCACCTTCTGCTCCCACTCCTAGTTTGCCTCCAGCCTCCTCTCACTCTTCTCATCCTCTCCTTCCTGCAGCACTTGAACCTTTCCACCGCACCCATCACATAACCACCAGATCCATGAACCAAATCTTCAAGCCTAAGCAACTCAACACCGTATCCAAATATCCCCTCCCTCAAACCATTGAGCCAACTAGTGTGAGTCAAGCCTTGTCTCAGCCTCACTGGCGTCTTGCCATGTCTCATGAACTTACTGCTCTCATGAAACACGGCACCTGGGACTTGGTTCCACCTCCTTCAGATTGTCAGCCAGTGGGTTGTAAGTGGGTATTCCGCACCAAACGCAAAGCAGATGGATCAGTGGATCGTTTCAAAGCTCGATTAGTCGCCAAAGGCTATCATCAACGTCCTGGTGTTGATTACAACGAGACTTTCAGTCCCGTGGTTAAACCAGCCACCATTAGGACTGTTCTTTCTATTGTTGTCATGCATGGATGGGAACTGAGGCAAATGGACGTTAACAATGCCTTTTTAAATGGTGCACTAACTGAAACTGTGTTTATGCAGCAGCCCCCCGGTTTCAAGAATTTGTCCAAGCCTCATTATGTTTGCAGATTAAACAAAGCACTCTATGGCCTCAAACAAGCCCCGAGGGCTTGGTATACTGCTCTTAAATCTGCCATTCTTCAGCTGGGATTTCAGAACTCCAAGGCAGACTCCTCTCTTTTCATTTACAAGAACAGCTCCACTATCTGCTATCTCTTGGTATATGTGGATGACCTTGTCATTACAGGGAATGCTCCATCATTTGTGCACTTTGTTATTCAACAACTTGGTGCCCTGTTCTCCCTCAAAGACATGGGTACCCTTCATTATTTCCTAGGCATTGAAGTTATTCCCACTCCAGTCGGCTTACTTCTGTCTCAACATCAGTATGTGCGTGCTCTTCTAGCAACTACCAGTATGAGTGGTGCGAAAAATGTATCCACTCCTCTGTCATCCACTCAATCTCTTCAACTGGATGATGGCACCGCTGCTGTGGATAGTTCCCATTTTCGCCGCATCATTGGCAGCCTCCAGTATCTTACGTTGACGCATCCTGATATCTCGTTTGCTGTTAATAAACTATCTCAGTTTATGCACAGGCCTACAATAACACACTGGACTGCTGCTAAAAGACTCCTTCGCTACTTAAAACACACCATCTGTCATGGTCTTCAGCTCCGCAAAACTGGCAGCACAGCTCTACGGACGTATTCTGATGCTGACTGGGCTGGCAACGTTGATGATCGCACGTCTACATCTGCCTATATCAGTTTCCTAGGTTCTAATCCTATTTCATGGAGTTCCAAGAAGCAACGGGCAGTTGCACGATCCTCCACCGAGGCTGAATATCGGGCTCTTGCCACTGCGGCCTCTGAAACTGTGTGGCTGTCCACTCTTCTAACAGAACTAGACGTTCCTGCCCCACATTGTCCCCAATTACTATGTGACATCTCGGTGCAACCTATCTCAGTTTCAATCCTGTTAATCACTCGCGCATGAAACACATTCAGATCGATCTTCATTTTGTCCGTGACTTGGTACAGAAGGGCAGTCTTCAGGTCCACCATGTTCACACTCAAGACCAGTTAGCTGATCTCTTAACAAAGCCATTGTCCAGGCAGCGTACTGAGTTATTACGAACCAAGATTGGTCTTGCTGATGGAAGCTCAATCTTGCGGTGGCGTATCAAGGAGGATTCTACAGATCATGAAACAGCACACAATTAGCCTACAATCATGCTAATTATCCTGTCATTCATTCGTAATTATTCTGTCATTCATTTGTAATTACACCAGATACAATGCTCATTAACCACAACTGTAATGGTAGCATAGATTCAGCATAAACGCTTGAACATTCCTTATATAGACTCTCTGTCATTGTAAATATAAGGAACCGTTCTCATCTATTCAAATCAGCTTTTGAAGCATTGTCTGTAATCTTTCTCTTTACTCTGTACCTATTTTTCTTTCCCTTAATTTTAATAAAATTCTGCTCACATTCATTAAAAAAATTAAAAAAATAAAGTAATAGGCCCAAAAGAATTGTTTAACTATATAAGCATACCTAAAAATATTAATTAAGCTAATAATGCAATTGGATGCCCAACACTATATTTTAGCCTTTTGAAAGGTCCAACAGCTCAAATTTCAGGATTTTATTTAGTTATTAATTTTAGAATCTCAAGAAATTAATTAAATTATATATAAGTAGACTCGAAATTCATGGTCGACAATAAAATACTAATAATAATTAATTCAATAGGGAGTCAAATTTCTTGTCTTTTCTAGACTAACTGATCAATCTCGATGACTATGCATTTGCTTATCGGAACTAAAATATAATTCGTTCTTGGCATCTTTCCAAGTTAAATTAAAGAAAATAAAAATATCAATCATTTAATCTAGCACTGTCAGCAACATTATTATACAAAAGCTCAAATGAGGTTCTTGCACGACATTAATGAAGAAATGTTTTGGAACCAATGAGGTCATTACATTACGTTGCAATATTACCTCGCTAACATCACTTTGCAAGTTCCCATTATTTATTTTAATGAAGACATTACTCTATAAATATGTTCAAGGGATCATAAGAAAGTGATTAAGAGCTCTAGCTCATATAGGTTCTACTTAGTACGTAGTATTGCACAAACTTTGAGCTTGCTTGATATTTTGTGATCAGAGCTTCAGTACTGCCCATTTTCGCTAATACTATACCGATGGTTGAGCTCATCATAAACAAACTATTAATCTCCGCAGACATCAGATGCCGTCTAGCATATCCTACAAAAAGGGAAAAATAATGTTAGTTTAGAGTAACACACCATTGGAAAAAGCTTCACTATCTAAAAATTAGTAAATATAAACCAAAACATTGATGAACTATTTTCATTAGTAAATTGCAGTTAATTTTACTTATAAAATATTCTCTCGCGGTATATATTAAAAGAATTATAGTGAGAAAAAAAATTATGATTTCGTGTCATTCATATAAACGGCATCATAGACAGTATTAAATATCATTGGTAAAATTCATATAAACCCGTTGATAACCTATTCCCTTCTCTCTAACACTATTTATTATATTAATTATAAAGGATATCACCAACGGATTAATTTCGTCGGTATATTTCAGATAGCTCTGGAATTATTCACTTCTCAATTGCACTGTTCATTTTGAGAGTTATATAAGGAATCACCGATTGATTAATTACATCAGTATTTTCCAGAGAGCTCTGGAACTGTTAACTTCTCAATTGCACTGTTAATTACTTCTTTTAAATATTACAAACGGAATCACCGACGGATTGAAAAGTCTTTAGTGATATTTGGGGGGTTTCTGAAAAAAATTTATTAAATTAAAAATTTTAATTAAATATTACAGACGGAATCATCGATGGATTGAAAAGTAATCGGTGATATTTGGGGGGTTTCTGAAAAAAATTTATTTAATTGAAATTTTAAAATATTACAGACGGAATCACCGTCGAATTGAAAAGTCGTCAGTGATATTTGGAGGGTTTCTTAAAAAAATTTATTAAATTAAAAATTTTAATTAAATAATATCAGATGCTGTCTAGCATACCCTACAAAAAATCTGTGGGTTTTCCCAATGCACACAGGGAAAAATAATGTCTAGTTTAGAGTAACATACCATTGGAAAAGCTTTTAGTAAATATAAACGAAAATATTTAAGAAATATTTTTATTAGTAAATTACAATTAATTTTACTAATAAAATATTCTCTCGCGGTATATATTGAAGAAAATATAGTGAGAAAAAAAATATAATAACGTGTCATTCATACAGACAGCATCATAGATGTTATTAAATATCACTGGTAAAATCCATTTGTAAACCTGTTCTCTTTTCTCTAACACTATTCATTATATTAATTATAGAGGATATTACCGACGGATTAATTCTGTCGGTATATTTTAGAGAGCTCTAGAATTGTTCACTTTTCAATTGCAATGTTCATGTTGACAATTATATATGGAATCACCGATTGATTAATTACATCAGTATTTCCCAGAGAGCTCTAGAACTGTTCACTTCTCAATTACACTGTTCATGTTGACAATTATATATGGAATCACAGATTGATTAATTACATTAGTATTTCCTAGAGAGCTCTGGAACTGTTCACTTCTCAATTGCACTGTTAATTACTTCTTTTAAATATTATGAATGGAATCACCGACGGATTGAAAAGTCTTTAATGATATTTAAGGGGTTTCTGAAAAACAATTATTAAATTGAAAATTTAAATTAAATATTACAGACAGAATTATCGATGGATTGAAAAGTCATCGGTGATATTTGAGGGGTTTCTAAAAAAATTTTATTTAATTGAAATTTTAAAATATTACAGACGGAATCCTCGTCAAATTGAAAAGTCGTCAGTGATATTTGGAGAGTTTCTTAAAATTTTTTATAAAATTAAAATTTTAAATTAAATAATATCGATGGAATCACTAATGAATTGAAAAGTTGTCAGTTATATTTGGGAGTTCTAAAAATTTTCGATTAAATTAAAAATTTAAATTAAATAATATCGACAGAATCACTAACAAGATTATTAAAAATAGTAATATTTAATTATTCATTGGTAAAACTATCGGTAAAATACTCAAATAAAAATATCAGAATCTCTCACTTCATAACAGACACGCCTATTTTTCTTCTTTTTCTAAAAAAACACTAACATCCCTTCTTTTCTTTCTCTTCTCTCCTCAACTCATTCTCTTCTCTTTTTTTATCCTTCATGTGCAGGTATGTCTTCTCATCTCTTCTTCTTTCTCTTCTCAATTTTTTTTATTAATATACTTTTGGATTTATTTTTTCTTTTCTCTTCTCAACTTTACTCACAATTAAATTAAGGTAAGATTTTTTTTTCTTCTCTCTTTTTTTTGCATTATATTTTTTAATTTATTTTTAAATTTTTTATTAATAATTGTATGAATGTTATTGTAGGATTTTTTTTTCATATGAGATCAATTTTGTTTGATTTTAATTTGATTTTATTGTTTAATTTCAAATAAATTAATTTATTTGTTGCTAGATTATGGGTTTTGGAATAAGTTTTCCAGGTTAGGTGAAAATATTTTTTTGTTGAGTTATCTATTTGTTGTTATTGTTTATTTTTTAGTATTATTATTATTGAGTATTACTATTTTTCTAGTTTTGTTAAATATATTTTAATAAAAATATTTTTAAATAATTACTGACGATATTATCGACAAATTAAATTCGTTAGTATATTCTAGAAAGTTAGAAAAGAATTATTGCAAATGCTATTAAACAACTGATTAATCATTGATGGAATTGCATACATTATTTTTGTTGGTTATATGGCAAATTAACTTCTTGAGAAAATACCAATAGAATGAAGCAGATAAAAAAAATTTGGTGTGTTTTTTCTGTCAATAAATCTACTGGTAATTTTATTATTGACAAATTAAAAATTACCGATAAGGTTTTAATTACGGAGCATTTTTATTTTATGAGCCTGTCGGTAAATTTTATTACCAACATGTCAAAAAATTTATTGTTGATTAAATAATAGTATAAATATTGATGGAAAATTTCATGGGTAAATCTAAGAATTCTGGTATTGCATGGAACCTTAAGCTGTCTGTTCGGATTCATGGTCCTTACAAGATACCTGTCATCACAGGTGATTGGTTACAGTTCTCTCGCAAAAAAGGCCTCGCAGTCGGAGACAGAATCGTTCAGAGCAGGGAGGTCGATGGGGAAAATGGAAACACTAGACTCAAATCTGAAATCGTTAGAGTGCGTGTGTGTATACACGCACACTAGCTTCAGGGTTTATGTCTCTCAACGACACAAGTATATATATAATAATTAATTAGATAGGAGAAGGGATCTAGCTTTTTCATACAGAAATAAACTAGATGCGGCGCCCGCGCTTTGCCCCAGGCTGTTTTTTTATCTGTTGATGTAACCTGTTTAAGACTGAGCTAAATTGCAAAGAATGGATGCAACGTGCAAGTAAAAGGGTGTTAAGAGATTGTAGTTAAATCATCATTGCTGTCTAAAGCGAGCAAACTCGGAATTCAAGAATCGAGAAAGGCTGTCTGCATGATTAATGTCGTTTCCATGAGTTGTTAGGAAGTTATGTAGCAAGTAAAAAGCAGCAGCTTGGCAAGTGGAAACAGAAACGGGAGCATAGCAAGTGTGCATGGTTTATAGGAAGCCTATGCAAAAGAAATAAACACGTGTGGACGAATGTCTTGAATGCAGGAGATGCTGGAAAGCAAGCTAGTGAGACTGCAGGGATACAACAATGAAAAGAGGAGTTAGAGTAGCGAAGGAGTTGACAGGAGAAGTTGTTTGGAAAGGCAGATATATCAATGTGAAGATGAAAGGATGTAAATCAATTTAAACAAAGAGATTCAGTATTAAGTCTTTGATGTCCAGAACAGCAAGTAAAATTAACAAAAGTAAGAGCAGAGGGTTGGTGGCTGCTAATTAAAATAAAGTGCGTTGGGGGGATAGAAATCCAAGACAGTGCGAGTGAGATGGAACAGTTTAGTTCGCATGAAGATTTGGAGCATGTTTTGAAAAGGGTGGGTAGTGTTTCTATGGAACAAAATTTGAATCAATTAAGAACTGCAAGCAAATGAGTAGTTTATAACAGCGATAAAATAAACAACAGTGACACGGGCCAGATGAGAAGGAGACTCGCTTAAGTTCTTTGAAGGAGGCGAGTCCCGAAGCTTAATTTTTTGCGCGAGGAGAAGCTTCTTGCGAATCTGGAGCCGAATCTAGGACCTCAATTTCGTCATGGGATGCGCCAGCATGGCTGTCCCAGAGCGAATAGAAACATTGCAGTGGGGAAGCATGGAATAAAAAAAACAGCATAGCATATTCAAGAATTCAATGGTAAATGTGTAAATGGAGCTGGGTTAAAGTGTGGAAACCTATAATAATTGATTAAATGTTTTCGCATTTGGACCAACAACGTTCTTAAGGAAATCAGCTGAAATGTTTTACTCCTATAAACATTAATTTCGAACCGACGATAACGATGATGATGATGTGTGTTTGGAATAGCTTTTTAAATTTTTTACCTGAAAAAGTTAATATTTTAAAAATAATTTTTACTTTAAAAAAGTAATGTTTTCTTAATGTTTTTTATATACATATTTTTAAAATAATTTTACTATTAAAGCATATATAAGAAAAAACCATGTTTATACTTTTCGAAAAAATCATATTACAGATCTAAATAGCATCTCAATTGAAGATGCTCTGAAAGCGAAGGCTTGCAACGTCTTTTCCTTTGTCATCCCCCGAAGGGTTTGTGACTTTGTTCTATATGGTTTGCGATTCCCGTCCCATCTTTCTCATTGAGACTTGAGAGTCATAATGATGTGCTTCATCGGCTCTTGCAACCCTTTCTTCTTTTCGGACGAAGAAGATGAAAAAAGGAGCTATTTTAGACATCCACTGGTTAGGTTACTGCGCTTTCGCCGCGGGTTTTTCTCTTTTAAAAATGTTGTTTTTATATATGTTTAAAAAATTTAAATATCAAAAAACTCAAGAAATGCTTATGTTTTTAAATAAGTAAAAAACAAGTTAAATTTTAATTAATTTAATAATATAATAAAAATATAAGGCAACAAAACAAGATCAATAATTATAATGAATCTCAAGTTAAAATAGACTTATCTAGATAAAAATTCAAGCACGGTAAATAAATTACAACTCATTTGTACAATAAAATGGATGTAAAAAAAAGTTATGCATATTATAGATGTGACATGTGTATTGACATAGACAATAATAGAAAAACATGTTTTAATAGATAAAGTATTTATTACAATACAATTGTATGCAAATATATATTATTTATTTATCATGTTATGGTATATTATTATATTATTTACAATATAATGGAATAATTAACTATTTAAAATTATAGTAGAAACTGTTTTTTAAAATGTTTTTTTAATGTAACAAAATAATATTTTTTATTTTAATTTTTTTATACCAATACATTAAAATAATCTAAAAAATATAAAAATACAATTACAATTGAACAACTATAACAATAAAAAACAAGCAAAGATGCCTAACCCCAACAGAGACGGGCTCATCCCATACCCACCCCACCCCAGCCCTACGAGATACACACAACCTGTTTTTTTATTTATTTTTTATATATTAACATATCTAAATAATTTAAAATTAAAAAATAAAAATAAAAATACAGTTGAACTCCTGGAAGACGCACACAATCTCGAGAAAAGGGGTCCTATAAATCGGAGTCATATAAGCAAAAGTGTGCTAAATGGAAAATGGGCCACCGAATGTAAAGTGCCCCCTCTTCTCGTTTTACACTGGGGTTATGTATGTTTTCTGCAACGTAGTTTTTAAAAATTATTTTTAAAATATTTTTATATTTATTTATTATTAGAAAAGTTGATCTATGAAAAATATTTTCTGATCAACAAAAAATACTTTCCAGTTAAAAAAAAATTGTTTGGTTTCCCGAAAATTGTTTTCCTTTTATTTTAGGCGGAAAATATTTTATGAAAGTTGTGAAAAATTTAGAAATATCATATTATTTGCTGATTATATTAAATTTGGTCCTCAAACTTTTAATTGCTATATATATTTTGTTTTGAACATTTGTTTTTCAATTTCATCCCTTGAAATTTAATTTTTATATTAACTTCGGTCCTCATTTTCATAATTGTTATTTGCTTTTCCCTTATATTTTTTAAGTAAAATTTTTTTATTTATCAAATTTGGTCCTCATTCTTTTGATTGTTACTTATTTTATTTGAGATAATTTGTGAAATTATATTTTTTTCAATTTCATTCTCATTCAACTTTTTAATTTGTAAGATTTGTTCCTCGTTATTTTAATAAACTTGAAAAAAAACAAAACATTAATAAGTTATTTTCCAGCTCATTTTTCATGACATAATCAAACACTGGAAAGTGTTTTCCAACTTATTTTTCATTACACTACCAAACATCGAAAAATAATTCACTTTTCAAAAGGAAACTACTTTCTAGCAAACAAATGAGGCCTAGATGCTATTCTCGTGCGGTGCTATAGGCTTGTGGCAAATTTATACATTTTTATAGGTTTGTGAAAAAGATCATAAAAAATATAAAAAAATTATACGAAGAAAAATTGTTGCAATTCACAATATTTTCAAGGAAAAAACTACAAAGTTAAATTCTTAACCAGCTTAATATTAAAAAACTAAAATTGACAAAGATAATTTTGAAAAAAATCATACAAAAAAAACAAAAAGAAAAAAAATCATGCAGGGAAACACCATAGCAATCTATAGTGTTTCATGAGGAAATCTACAGTTATAATTCTCAACCAGTTCAATATTAAAAATAATAAAATCGATAAAGATAATTTTGAAAAAAATCATAACAAAAAAATCATGTGGGGAAACACTGTAGCAATCCACAGTGTTTTAAGAAAAAAACTACGAAGCTAAATTCTCAACCAACTCAATATGAAAAAAATAAAATCGACAAAGACAATTCTAAAAAAAACAAAAAAATCATAAAAAAACCATGTATGGAAACACTATAGCAATCCACAGTGTTTTAAAGAAAAAACTACAAAGCTAAATTCTTAACCAGTTCAATATTAAAAAAAAAATCAACAAAAACAATTCTAAAAAAAACCACAAAAAATGAAAAGAAGAGAAGACAATTTTGGAAAAAAAACAAAAAAACAAAAAAAAAAGGAAAAAATAACATATGGGGAAAGTTAAAATTAAATTCTCAACTAGCTCAATATTAAAAAAAATTCGACAAATATAATTTGAAAAAAACATGTGGGGAAATACTGTAACAAAACAAAAACCATGTGAGGAAATATTGTAGCAATTTACAGTGTTTTAAAGATAAAAATTACAAAACAAAATTCTCAATCAGCTCAATATAGAAAAAAATAAAATCGACAAAGACTATTTTAAAGAAAAAAAATTCATAAAAAAAACCACGTAGGGAAACATTGTAGCAATTCATAATGTTTTAAAGAAAAAACTATAAAACTAAATTCTCAACTAATTCAATATTAAAAAAAAAATCGACAAAGATAATTTTAAAAAAATATATAAAAAAAATTAAAAAAGAGAAGAAGACAATCTTGGAAAAAAAAAATATGTAAAACCAAAAAAAAATATACGGAAAAACAAAAAAAAAAGGAAAAAAAAAAAAATGAAGAAAGTTACATTTCTTTCCCATGTATTTTAGAGTATTACTTAATCTTCCAGCATGCTTTTTTTTCTTCTAAAAATGTTATATCTTTTAAAAAATTGAATGTTAAAAAACTGTAAAGAACCTTTAAAATATATTTTTAAAATTTAATATAAATAAGTTATGACATATACAATAGCGCAACTGTTACAACATGGTAGGGTATTCTTTTTTCAGTCAACAATGAAAATGACTCGTGACCACTCGATAGCGAGAATACAAAATTGTCCTTCAGTTGAAGGTAGCGAATTCTTTTTCAAGATTAAATGATGGAGATAGAGGGGTATGCCAGTAATTACACTAGATTAGTTTTCTCAGAGGGTATAATGTAATATTTTCGTCTCTCTCATCTCACAACACAGAACAGGACTTGAACGCGCGACACAGAACAGGTACTTGAGCGAGTTGATTTTTTTTTTGTTAATTGTTTTTATATATAATTTTAAATTCTTTTAATATACTGATTTAAAAAATAATTTTTTAAAAATAAAAAATATATCATTAATAAAAAAAATATATATTAATATTGATAGTTTTTAAATTAAATATTATAGATTTAATTATTGCAATTACGTCATTAAATAAATAATACTTTATATAAAATATTTATATTATTCCATTAAACTACCTACAATTTCATTATGTATAAAATATATCCGATAAGGACTATAGTTTTTATAAATTTTTTAAGAGCGCAACAATATAAGGTAAAATATAATCAGGAATAAAATTGGGATTGCAATCAAATTCTGCAAATGTTATGTCATCAAGCGATCTCCGTCTAATTTATGTAGTGTTATTGAATAATGTTTAACACTATTTTTTCAAATAAAACACAATTAAAAATAAAAAATATTTTTTTTATTTTTATTTTTCCGGATCGGATCCGGTTTAATATATTTTTAGTTTGAAACTGGATCCGGTCCAGCCAGGACAGCGAAAAACATCTTCACTATTCACATCATGCTCCTCTGTTTAGTGATTCTTTCCACAATAGAAGCAGCAAAATTAGTGGATCCTACGAGCATAAAACATTTTTTTTTTCTTAACCAAACAGTAGTGCAATTGCAGCGACATATTTTCGCCCCACCCCCCTCTTTGTCTTTTTCCGTCATATTTAGCACCTAACATATAAACCCCCCCTTCGTCTTTTTCTGTCATATTTAGGGTGTGTAGTTGCTGTTGTGGTTTTAAAAAAGTTATTTTATAAAAAGTACTTTTAGTTAAGGTTGGTTTGGAAAAATATATGTTTGGTTAAAATTGTGGTTGAAATTGAGATTGAACAAGATGTAGTTTAATATGTTTTGTTAAAAAAATGATTTTTAAATTGAGTTTATAAAATAATTAATATATATATATATATATATATTAATAATTTTTAATTTAAATACTGTAGATTTAACTACTGTTATTATATCATGAAATAAATAATATTGATATTAAATTTTTTTTATTATTCCATTAAACTATGTGCAATGTCATCACATACGAAATCTATCTAACAAGGACTATATTTTCCATGATTTCTTAAGCGCGCAACAATAAAAACTAAATTTTTTAATTTATGTAGTGTTATTAAATAATAAAGAGTGTGATATCTTTATTATTGGAATTGGATCAAATTCTACAAATACTACGTCATCATGTGATATCTTTCTAATTTATATAGTGTTATTAAATACTATTAAATACTAGTTTTTCCGAGTAAAACACAATTTTTTAAAAAAAATTTACATTTTCATTACATACAAAAGTCATTCGATAAGAATTACAGTTTTCATGATTTTTTAAGCGTGTAATAAAATTAAGTAAAATATTATTAAGAATAAAATTAAGATTACAGTATAAGTAAATTTAATTCATTTTAAATTAATTTTTTTTTTTTAAAAAAAA
>Ga0307517_10010748_pt1 | contig 12762 bp, 12 predicted proteins | sample 23_EM_MG_FD_194515 | JGI IMG/M metagenome (GOLD analysis project Ga0307517, IMG submission 194515) | Populus trichocarpa ectomycorrhiza microbial communities from riparian zone in the Pacific Northwest, United States - 23_EM | ecosystem: Host-associated > Plants > Roots > Unclassified | place...
TCCCACAAGGGGAGAGGGAGGCTAGAGAATCGCCACCACCTCGATCGGCTCGTCGCGCCCGGGGAGCTCGACGTCCTCGCCAGCCATCGCCCCGATCAACGCCCGCGCCAGTGGGGCGGAAAAAGCGATCAGCCCCGCCGCCGGGTCGGCTTCGTCGTCGCCGACGATGCGGAGGTCACGCTCGCTGCCGTCCATCCGAATCCGCACGCGCGATCCGAACGCGACCTCGTCGGCGGGCGGCGGCGGCGCGACGATCGCGGTGACTCGGCGCGTGTGCCAGTAACGCAAGCTGCGCGCGATTTCCTCGCGGCGCGCTTCGTCGGCGGTCGCTTGCTCGGCCTCGAGGTCGGCGATGCGCGCGTCGATCAGCGCGACGCCGTTTTCGGTGACGAGGTTCGGACCCGCCGGGATCGGCAGTTCGAAGCGCGGCTCCTTATGCTCCTCGTCGGACTCGCGGCGGAACGCGACGCTCACGATTTACCTAGCGCGCGGATGATTGCGGAGAAATCGAGGTTGCCGTTGCCGTCGTCGTTGAACTTCTGGAACAGTTCGGCGGCCTTCGCGCCCATCGGCGTGTCGGCGCCGACCGACGACGCGGCTTCCATCGCGAGGCGCAGATCCTTGAGCATCAGCGCGGTCGCGAAGCCGCCTTCGTAATTGCGGTCGGCCGGCGTCTCCGGCCCGACGCCGGGCCAGGGCGCATAGCTCGTCAGCGACCAGCTCTGCCCCGACGACACACTCGCGATGTCGAAGAATTTCTGCGGGTCGAGCCCGAGCTTGTCGGCGAGCAGGAACGCCTCGCACGTCGCAATCATCTCCGCGCCGAGCACCATATTGTTGCAGATCTTGGCCGCCTGCCCCGCGCCCGACGCGCCGGCATGGATCACCGCCTTGCCCATGTCGGCGAGGAACGGCTCGGCGCGCTCGAACGCCTCGGCGCTGCCGCCGACCATGAAGGTCAGCGTGCCCGCATTGGCCGCCGCGATCCCGCCCGAGACGGGGGCGTCGACCATCGTCAGCCCCTTGGCCAGCGCCGCTTCGCCGACGCGCTTGGCGGTGGCGACGTCGATCGTCGAACAGTCCATCAGGATCGCCGACGCGGGCGCCGCGCCGAACACGCTGTCGGTATAGACGGCTTCGACATGCTTGCCCGCGGGGAGCATCGTCACCGCCGCCTCGGCGCCGTCGCACGCCTCCGCCGCGCTGGCGACGGGCAGGCACCCGGCCGCCTTGGCCTTATCGAGCGCGTCGGCCGACAGATCGAACGCGCGGACGTCATGGCCCTTTTGCGCCAGGTTCGCGGCCATCCCGCCGCCCATATTGCCCAGCCCGATGAATGCGACGCGTGCCATTGTTTTCCTTTCTTCCTCTCCCCTTGTGGGAGAGGATACCGAAGCTTGCGAGCTTGCTCGCTAGCGTAGGTTGGAGAGGGGTGCGGAGCGAAGCTCCGCGCGAGGCTACGCCTCGCCTACCCCTCACCCAGCTCCGACTAGGCAGCAAGCTGCCAAGTCTGCGCAACCCTCTCCCGACGGGAGGGGGGAATTAGCGTCCCACCCACTTCCCCGCGCGCTTCTCGACGAACGCGGTCATGCCTTCCTTCTGGTCCTCCGTCCCGAATAGCCCATGGAACAGGCGGCGCTCGAACTGGACCCCCTGCCCCAGCATCGTCTCGAACGCGGCGTTGACCATTTCCTTGTTCGCCTTGACCGCGAGCGGCGCCATGCCCGCGATCGCTGTGGCGACCTTGATCGCTTCGTCGACCAGGTCGGCGGCGGGGACGATGCGCGACACCAGCCCCGCGCGCTCGGCTTCATCGGCGTCCATGAAGCGGCCGGTCAGGCACATCTCCATCGCCTTGGCCTTGCCCACCGCGCGCGTGAGGCGCTGCGACCCGCCCATCCCCGGCGCGACGCCCAGCTTGATCTCGGGCTGGCCGAACTTCGCGGTATCGGCGGCGAGAATGAAGTCGCACATCATCGCCAGCTCGCACCCGCCGCCGAGAGCGAAGCCCGCGACCGCGGCGATCACCGGCTTGCGGGTGCGCGTGAACATCTCCCACCCGGCGAAGTAATTGTCGCCGTACATCTCGCCGAACGACTGCGGCTGCATCTCCTTGATGTCCGCCCCCGCCGCGAACGCCTTCTCACTGCCCGTCAGCACCGCGCAGCCCTGCGACGGGTCGGCGTCGAACGCTTGGCACACCGCGACCAGTTCGCCGAGCACTTGGTTGTTGAGCGCGTTCAGCGCCTGCGGGCGGTTGAGCGTGATCAGCGTGACGCCACCCTCGCGCTGCTCGACCAACAGGGTTTCGTAACTGGTCATCGGGTCACTCCTTGGGGGGCAGCGGAGTCCACGCCTGGTCGGCGGGGAGCGGCTGGAAATAGGCGTCGACCATAGCGTCGGTAACGTCGGCCGGGGTCGCGGGGGTCCAGCGCGGGTTGCCGGTCTTGTCGATCAGCAGCGCCCGCACCCCTTCGGCGAAATCGGGCGCCTGATACATGCGGATCATGATCGCGAACTCCATCCGCATTTCGTCAACGAAATGGAGGTGGCGCGGGCTTTCGACCAGCATCTTGAACGAGACCTTGCACGAGGTCGGCGAGCGTTGCGCGAGCGTCGCGAGCTGCGCGGTGGCCCACTCTCCGCCATCGGCTTCGAGGTCGCGCAGGATCTGCTCATAGTCGTCCGAGGCGAACAGGCGGTCGATGTAAGGCAGTTGCGCGACGATCTTCGCGGGCGGCGGCGTCACTGCGACGCCGGCGAGGATCGATTCTGTCTTTTCGGGGGTCGCGCAAATCTGCGCCTTCACCTCATCCAGCGCGTCTGACGGCAGGTAGAAATTGGCCAGTCCGAGCGCGACGCAATCCGCCCCGTCGAGCCGCGCCCCGGTCAGCGCGAGATACTGAGCGCTCCGCCCACGCAGCCGCGACAGATACCGCCCGCCGCCGACATCGGGGAACAGCCCGATCGTCGTCTCGGGCATCGCAAACAAGGTCCGCTCGGTCGCGACGCGATAGCGGCATGGGCACGAAATCCCGACGCCGCCGCCCATCGTTACCCCGTCCATGAACGCCACGCCCGGCTTGGGATACGTGTACATCAGATGGTTGAGACGATATTCGTGGAAGAAGAATTGCTGCCCCACGGTCGCGCCAGTCGGCACGTCGTGCGCGATCGCTACGACGTCGCCGCCCGCGCAGAACCCGCGACCCTCGGCGTGATCGATCAGCACGATCCGCACGGCCGGGTCGCTCCGCCAGTCGAGCAAGGCACGAGTCATCGCCTGCACCATGTCGAGATTGAGCGAATGCAGCGCCTTGGGCCGGTTGAGGCTCAGCCGCCCGGCGCATTGGTCGACATAGGTGCGGACGTCGTCGGTCGTCATCAAGTTCACGCAAGACCCCCTAGTGCGTGATGGAAACGTACGAGCCCGGCGCGGGCTCGATCGCATCGGCGGGCATGCGGCCGGGGACGCGCTTGCCCGATCCGTGATCGGTCAGCCACTGGTCCCAAGTCGGCCACCACGAGCCTTCGTGCCTGATCGCGCTCGCCAGCCAGTCCTCGGCCGACGCCGGGCGCGAATCGCCGGTCCAAAAACCGTGCTTGTTCGCGGCGGGTGGGTTGATCACCCCGGCATTGTGGCCGGATCCGCCAAGCACGAACGTTACCGGCCCGCCGAACAGCTTACCGCCGTCATAGACCGCGCTCCACGCCGAGACATGGTCGTCCTTGAGCGCGATCAGGAAGATCGGCGTCTCGACGCTCGCAAGGTCGATCTCGACCCCGCCGACCGCGAACCCGGTCTTTTCCTTGAGCGCGTTCGAGGCAAGCAACCCGCGATTGTAGCTCTTGAGGAACGCGTGCGGGATGCGCGCGCCGTCTTCGAACCAATAAAGCAGGTCGCTCGGCGGCGCGGCCCTGTCGAGCAGATAATGATTGATCACCGATGACCAGATCAGGTCGTTCGATCGCACCGTGGCGAACAGTTGCTGCAGTTCGGTCGAATCGATGAAACCCTGGCGTTCGAGATGCCCTTCGAGCGCGTCGAGATGCGCCTCGTGAACGAACGCCGCCCAATCGCGCATATCGGCGAAGTCGACCATCGAGCCGATCAACGTCGCGGTATTTACCTCGTTCGCGCGGCCCTTTGCCTGCAACCAGGCGAGCGCGACCGAAACCAGCGTACCGCCGAGGCAGAAGCTGAACAGGTCGATCTTGTCCGCGCCCGACCGTGCGCGCGCCTGTCCGATCGCCTCGACGATGCCGTCGAGCACATATTGCTCGACCCCACACTCGCGGTGGCTTTCGTCGGGATTGATCCACGAAATGACGAACACCGTCCGCGCCTGATCGACCAGCCATTTGACCAGGCTCGACTTGGGCTGGAGGTCGATCATGTAGAATTTGTTCACCAGCGGCGGGACGTAGAGCAACGGCTCGGCCGCCACGTCCTTGGTCGCGGGGTTGTATTGGATCAGCTGGAACAAATGGTTCTGGAACACCACGCTGCCCGGCGTCGCGGCGATCGTCTTGCCCTTCTCGAACGCGTCTGCCGTCCGCCGGCGAACGATGCCCTTCCCTTCGGCGACGTCCTCGATCAAGTGCGCGAAGCCTTGCGCGAGGTTGGCGCCGCCGGTCTCGACGGTGCGCTTGACCACGTCGGGGTTGGTCATCGCGAAGTTCGTCGGGGCGATCGCGTTGAGATATTGATCGACCAGGAAATCGATCATCGCCGCGTTGGGCGTGTCGTCCTTTTCCGCAACGCTCGCGACCGAGCGGATTTGCTTCGACGCGAGCAGATAGGCATCGCGGATCGTGCGGAAATAGGGGTTGTCCTGCCATTCGGGCGACGCGAAGCGGCGGTCGCGCGGCTTTTCGGCGTCGGGTTTGGGCAGGAACGCCGCCGACCAGAAATCGCCCCACTCGCGCGCTGCTTGCAACTGCACTTCGAGCAATTGCTGCGGGTTGCGGCCGAGCCCGACCGCGAACTCCGACATCGTCCGCATCAGTGCGAGCGGGTCGTAGGCCCGTGTTGCTTCCGATTTGATCGGCGCGCGCATTGCCTGCGTCATCGCATTCGTAATGTTGGCCAGCGCGTCATGCCAGAGCGCGGCGGGCGACTGGTCGGTCACTGGCGCGTCAGGTCCCGGCCGACGATCATCCGCATCACCTGATTGGTGCCCTCCAGAATCGAATGGACGCGCAAGTCGCGCCAGAAGCGCTCGATCGGATAGTCGCGGAGGTAGCCGTAGCCGCCGTGGAGCTGAAGCGCGCGGTCGACGATGCTCGACCCGTTGTCGGTCGCGAGCCGCTTCGCCATCGCCGAGAAACGCGACTTGTCGGGCGCGTTCGCGGTCACCTTGGCCGCCGCCATGTAGAGCAGCGCGCGCGCCGCTTCGAGGTCGGTCGCCATGTCGGCGAGCATGAATTGCGTGTTCTGGAAATCGGCGACGGCCGTGCCGAACTGATGGCGTTCCTTGGTGTATTTGACCGATTCATCGAGGCAGCGTTGCGCGCCCCCGAGCGAGCACGCCCCGATGTTGAGCCGCCCGCCGTCGAGCCCCGCCATCGCAAAGCGGAAGCCATCGCCTTCGGCCCCGACGCGGTTCTCGACCGGCACGCGGCAATCCTCGAAGATCACTTGCGCGGTCGGGCTGGCGTTCCAGCCGAGCTTCTTTTCCGGCGCGCCGAACGACAGGCCGGGCGTGCCCTTTTCGATCACCAGGCAGGAAATGCCCTTCGACTTTTCCTCCGACGTGCGGACCATACAGACATAGATGTCGTTATAGCCCGCGCCTGAAATGAACTGCTTGGCGCCGTTGAGGACGTAATGGTCGCCGTCGAGCCGTGCGCTGGTCTTGAGCGCCGCGGCGTCGGAACCCGATCCCGGCTCGGTCAGGCAATAGCTCGCAATCTTGTCCATGCTGACCAGGTCGGGAAGGAAGCGGTCCTTGACCGCTTGCCCGCCGTACCGGTCGATCATCCACGTCGCCATGTTGTGGATCGAGATGTACGCGCTGGTCGCCGGGCAGCCATAGGCCATCGCCTCCATGATCAGCGCGGCTTCCAATCGCCCGAGTCCGATCCCGCCCGACTCCTCCGACACGTAGATCGCACCGAACCCAAGCTCACCGACCGCCTTCCACACATCGACCGGATAGTGGCACTTCTCGTCCCATTCGGCCGCGAACGGGGTAATGCGGTCCGCGGTGAACTTGCGCGCGAGATCCTGGATCTCGCGCTGGTCGTCGGTCAGGTCGAACTGATTGGTCATTTGGCGTTAGTCTCGGCTTCGCTCGGCGCATCGCCGTCATCGGCCGGCACGTCGGTGATGTTGGCGTCCGACGACAAATTGCCCTCGTCGAGCGCGGTGATGTTGGCGGCATTGTCGTTGGTCGGCGCGGGTGCATCGTTCTTATGGCACCCAGCCACCACGAGCGTGGCCGCGCAGAGGATGAGGAGTCGCTTCATGTTTTTCTCCCGATCTGAACGTCCGGCGTTTAGACGTGCGCCGGGATCAATGCCATAACGCACGAGCAACGATCGCGGATGCGCCTTATCCCATCGTGGGAATGACGAACGCATTGCCGCCGTCGGGCGATCCGTCGGGCCAGCGCTGGGTCACGGTCTTGACCTTGGTCCAGAACTTGACGCCTTCCATGCCGTGCTGGTTGGTGTCGCCGAACGCCGAGCGCTTCCACCCGCCGAACGTGTGATAGGCGACCGGCACCGGGATCGGGACGTTGATGCCGACCATCCCGACGTTGACGCGGGCCGCAAATTCGCGCGCGGCGTGGCCGTTCCGGGTGAAGATCGCGACGCCGTTGCCGTATTGATGCTCGCTCGGCAGGCGGACCGCCTCCTCGAAGTCCTTGGCGCGAACGATCTGTAGGACCGGGCCGAAGATTTCCTCTTTGTACGACTGCATGTCGGTGGTGACGCGGTCGAACAGCGACGGGCCGATGAAGAAGCCTTCCTCGTGCCCTTGCAATTTGAACCCGCGCCCATCGACGACCAGCTCGGCGCCTTCGTCCACCCCGGTCTGGATCCAGTTCTCGACGCGCTGCTTGTGCGCGGCGTTGACCACCGGGCCGTAATGCGCGTCGGCATCGGTGCTCACTCCGACCCTGAGCGCATCGATCGCGGGGATTAGCTTCTCGCGCAGTGCGTCGGCGGTCTTGTCGCCGACCGGCACCACAACGGGGAGCGCCATGCAGCGCTCGCCCGCGGAGCCGAACGCCGCGCCCGACAAGTCCGCCACGACCTGATCGAGATCGGCGTCGGGCATGACGATGCCGTGATTCTTGGCGCCACCCATCGCCTGGACGCGCTTACCGGCCTCGACACCGCGCTTGTAAACGTAATGCGCGATGTCGCTTGAGCCGACGAAACTGACCGCGCTGATCGCGGGATGGTCGAGGATCGCATCGACCATTTCCTTGTCGCCGTGGACGACCTGCAGGACGCCCTCGGGCAGCCCGGCCTCGCGGAACAGCTCGGCCAGCCGCACCGGCACCGACGGATCGCGCTCGCTCGGCTTGAGGATGAAGGCGTTACCGGTGGCGATCGCGACGCCGCTCATCCACAGCGGGATCATCGCCGGGAAGTTGAACGGGGTGATTCCGACGCCGATGCCGAGTGGCTGGCGCATCGAATAGACGTCGATCCCGGGACCCGCGCCCTGGGTATATTCGCCCTTCAGGACGTGCGGGATGCCGCAGCAGAACTCGATCACCTCAAGCCCGCGCTGGATGTCGCCCTTGGCGTCGGCGATGACCTTGCCGTGCTCGGAACTGAGCAGATGCGCTAGCTCGTCCATGTTCTTTTCGACGAGCGCCTTGAAGTTGAACATCACGCGCGCGCGGCGCTGCGGATTGGTCGCGGCCCAAGCGGGCTGCGCGGCTTGCGCGGCGGCGACGGCGCGGTCGAGATCGACTTGCGTACCGAGCGTCACCGACGCCTGGATCTTGCCGGTATTGGGGTCGAACACGTCCCCGCTGCGACCGCCCGCCCCGCCCTGATGGCCGACGATGTGATGGTCGATGATGCGCATTGCTTAACCTCTCGAAAAGCTCGCCGCCCTATCACACTAGGCATTTCTGCAAGCAATAGCCCATCTTTGCCGCTAGCATCTGCATTATTGCAGGAGACGGGATGGAAAATTGGGACGATCTGCGCGTATTTCTCGCCGTGGCGCGCGCGCGGCGGACCGCCGCGGCGGCGCGGCTGCTCGGGGTCGACACGACGACCGTCGCGCGGCGGCTGGCGCGGCTGGAGGCGGGAACGGGCGCCACCCTGTTCGAATCGATCGGCGGCGAGCGCCAACTCAGCGAGGCGGGCCAAGCGCTGTTGCTCCATGCCGAAACGATCGAGGCGGCGGTGCTCGCAGCCTCCGGCGGACGCGCGACAGGCGGCGTCGCGGGCCATGTCCGGCTGAGCATCGCCGAGGGGCTCGCGACGCATGTCGTCGCTCCCGGCGTCGCGCGGTTCCGCGTCGCGCATCCCGACATCCGGCTCGACCTGATCACTGCGTCCGGCTTTCTCAACCCGTCGAAGCGCGAGGCCGATATCGCGGTCATGCTGGCGCGGCCGCGTAACCGCCAGCTACGCGCGACGCCGCTGCTCGACTACACGCTCCGTCTCTATGCTGCGCCCGCCTATCTCGACGCGGATGGCGCACCCGCGACATCCGCCGAGCTGGAGGCGCACACCCTGATCGGTTACGTCCCCGAGCATCTCCATGCGATCGAGCTGGATTATCTGTCCGAGGTGCATGAAGGGCTGGTGGCAAGGGCGCGGAGTACGAGCATCAACGTGCAACACGCGATGATTCGCGCGGGCGCCGGTATCGGTATCCTGCCCGATTTCATGGGAGGGCGCGATTCCGGCTTGGTCGCGGTGCTGCCGGAGCTGGCGCTGAAACGGACATTCTGGCTGGTGACGCATGAGGGCACGCACGCGACGCCGCGGATCCAGGCAGTGATCGAATGGCTGCACGCGACGATTGCCGGTTAACGCGGGGCAATCGCGATCGTGCGGCCGCCTTCGCCGAGGTCGAGCCAGCACGCTGAGATGTTGAACAGGGTCGACAATGCGTCGCCGGTCAGCGTTGCGGACGCGGGACCGGCTGCGACGATCCGGCCGCCCGCCATCAGGATCGCGTCGTCGGCGACCCGCGCCGCCAGTGCGAGGTCGTGGAGCACGACGGCAACCCCCGCCCCGCCCCGCGCCACGGCGCGCAGCCGGTCGAGCAGGTCGAGCTGATGCGCGGGATCGAGGCTCGCCAGCGGCTCGTCGGCGAGCAGCCATTCGGGCTCGCCCGCCAGCACCCGCGCGAGCAGAACCCGGGCACGCTCGCCGCCGGACAATTCGCCGACGCGACGGTCGGCTAGCGATGCGGCGTCAGTGGCGGCCAGCGCCGCTGTGATCGCCACCGCATCGTGCGCATTGCGATGCGCCAGACGGCCGAGCGCGACAACGTTATGCGCGGTCATGTTCCAGGCGACATCGCCCGCTTGCGGCAGGTAGCCGATGGAACGCGCGCGGGCGTCGCGCCGCATCGCCCCGATATCCTGCCCGTCGATCGCGACCGACCCGGCGGACGGCGACACCAGCCCGGCCGCGACGCGCAACAGGCTGGTCTTGCCCGCACCGTTGGGGCCGAGGATCACCGTGACTCGCCCCGGCGCGATGTTCGCGGAGACTACGTCGAGGACGCGCCGCCGTCCTAAGTCGAGCGTCACGCTATCGAGGCTCAGCGCCATTGCCGGCCCCCTTCGCGGAACAGCAGCGCCAGGAAGAACGGCGCGCCGATCAGCGCCATGACGACGCCGAGTCGCACTTCGCCCGCGCCCGGCGCCAACCGGCACAGGCTGTCGGCGGCGAGCGTCAGCGCCGCACCGCCGAGTGCGCTCGGCAGCAGCAAGGCGGACGGCCGCGCGCCGAACACCGGGCGGAGGACATGCGGCACGACCAGCCCGACGAATCCGACCACGCCCGTCACCGCCACCCCGGCGCCGACCGCGAGGCCGGTGCCCAGCACCACCGTCCAGCGCAACCGCGTCAGGTTCGCGCCGAGCGAGCGCGCCGCATCCTCGCCCAGCGCCAATGCGTCGAGCTCGCGGCCCGTGATCAACAACACCAGTGTCCCCACGATCATAAACGGCGCGGCGAGCATCACGTCGTTGGCGCCGCGATCGGTCAGCGCCCCCATCAGCCAGTCGATCGCCTCCGCCACCGCATAAGGATTGGGCGCGATCGAGATCAGGAACGCGGTCAGCGCGCCGGCAAGGCTGGCCAGCACCGTCCCCGCCAGCACGAACACCACCGGGCTTTCCGCGCGCGCGGTCAGCAGGCCGAGCAGCGCCATCGCTCCCCCTGCCCCCGCCATCGCCCAACCGAACTGGCCGAGACCGCCCGCCGCGCCGCTAACGCCGAGCACGATCGCCGCGACTGCACCCAAGGCAGCACATGACGACACGCCGATTACCGTCGGATCGGCCAACGGGTTGCGGAGGTATCCCTGCAGCACCGCCCCCGACAGGCCGAGCGCGGCGCCGAGCATCGCGCCGAGAATCGCTCTCGGCACGCGCAATTCGATCACGATCGCCCAGCGTGGATCCTGTCCGGTCCAGGCGGCCCAGGGCAGCCATTGCTTTCCCGCCGCCAGCGACAGCGCGACCATCGCCAGCGACAGCGCCACGAGTAGCGAAAGGCGAACCGGGCGGCTCATCGCGTCATCCTCGCACGGATCGCTGCAAGCCGCTGCATCGCGGGAATAATCGTCGGCCCCCCGCAATTGACCAGGGTGCGCGGGAATACGGCCTCGGCGACCGGCAGCCCGGCGCGCGCCAGCACGCGGCGACGCAGGGTCGCAGCGCGGCCGTCGGGATCGGGCGCCAGGATCAGCGCGGGCGGCTGACGCACGATCGCCTCAATCGGCACCACGCGCGACATATCGGCGGGCGGGGACGCAAAACCCGCGCGGCCGAGCATTTCGGTCAGTAAGGTCGGCCCGCCATTGGCGAAATTGTCGGCGATGAACAGCAAGGCGACGGGCCGCGTCGCGTTCTTCGGCGCCGCCGCCGCGACCGCCGCGTCGATTCGGGCGATCAGCGCCTCGCCCGCCGCTTGCGCACCGAGCGTCGCCGCGACGGTGCGGATTTGGTCGCGACTGGCGGCGATCGTCGTTGGCGAATCAAGCAGCAGCACGTTCAGCCCCAGCTTCTGATAGGCGCGGAGCGTGCTCGCCGGGGTGAAGCTGGACGCGAGGACAACGTCGGGTTTGAGCGCGACGACTTCCTCGGCGGTCCCCGCAGTGCCGCGAAAGCGCCGCGCGAGGTCGAGCGGGATCGAGGTCGCGGCGGCTTCCTGCGAATAATGGCTGATCGCCGCGACCCGCTCCGGCGGCGCCAGCGCGAGCAGCAGCTGGTCGGTGCAGGGGTTGGTCGAAACGATGCCGCCGGTGCGTGCGGGCTGCGCATTGCAGCCCGCCAGCGTCAAAGCGATCAAGGCGATCGCCGCCCTCAATCGAACCTCAACCGGATGCCGCCATAGGCCGCGCGGCCCGGCGTGCCGTAGCCGCGCACCACGGTGTAGCGTTCGTCGAACAGGTTATCGACGCGGCCATAGAGCGCGAACCGGTTACCGATCGGGAATTCGGCGCGCACCCCGGCGATCACATAGCCGTCGAGCTGGTTGAAGTTTCCCGCATCGTCGAAGCTGTCGCCGACCGCCAGCACGGTCGCGCCGACCGCGAGCTTGAACGGCGTTGTCCAGTCGATCGACGCGCTGACCGACTCGCGCGGGCGGCGCGCCAGTTGCTTGCCGAAATTGCCGCCCACCGAGCGGTTGATCGAATCGATGAAGCTGTAGGAACCGCTCAGCGTGAGCCGGTCGCTCGGTCTTACGTTCAACCCGACCTCCAGCCCCTGCGCCCGTGCGCGCGCGATATTGCCATACGTGAAGGTGCCGAGGTCGAAATCGATCTGGTTGCGCGTGTCGCGGTGGAACCAGGTCGCGCTGATCGTCAGCGCGCGGCCGATCAGTCGTTGCTCGATCCCGACGTCATAGCTGCGCGCGGTCTCGGGCTGGAGGTTGGGATTGCCGAGCCCGAACGGCCCGTAAAGCTGGTACAAGGTCGGCGCCTTGAACCCTTCGGCGTAGCTGCCGCGCAATGTCGTGCCGGCCGGCAACGCATAGACCGCGTTGGCGCCGACCGTGGTGTGCCCACCATAGGCCGAATCATCGTCGTAACGGGCACCGCCGGTCAGCGTCAGGCGATCGACGGGGTTCAGGATCGCTTGGCCGTAGACGCTGGTCGTGCCACGCGACACGAACACGCTGCCGTCGTTGAACCGCGTGTTTTCGCGTTCCGCGCCGACGACCAATCGGATGGCACCCGTTGCTTGCCAATCGCCTTGATATTCATATCGCTCCGACCGGCCCCGCGCGAAGAAGATCGGCGCGGCGCCCGCGATCGGATCAAAATTGTCGCGGTTGATATCGGCGATGGTGAAGGCGATGCGGTTGCGCAATTGCCCGAGCCGAACGTTGAGCCCGGCATAGCCGTAAAGCTCCCGCGTCTTGGAGAATTCGGCGTCGTCGACCGGCAGGAACGGCGGGATGAAGGCGAACCCGTCAGCCTCGACGCGGCTGTTCGCGTAATATCCGCGCAAGTCGAGGCTGATCGCGTCGGTGATATCCACGCCGACCCGCGCGGTGCCGCCATATTGGCGATAGCCGTCGGGCTCGGTGCCGCTC
>Ga0307517_10010749_pt1 | contig 12760 bp, 14 predicted proteins | sample 23_EM_MG_FD_194515 | JGI IMG/M metagenome (GOLD analysis project Ga0307517, IMG submission 194515) | Populus trichocarpa ectomycorrhiza microbial communities from riparian zone in the Pacific Northwest, United States - 23_EM | ecosystem: Host-associated > Plants > Roots > Unclassified | place...
GGATCGTGGGATCCGGACGAGGGAGGCAGGAGAAGAAACAATCGGGACGAGAGGTGGTAAGATCCACGAGCCCTGACGTTCGGTGAGAAGGAACCGGCATCTGGGCGCGAGCGTCTTAGATCAGACGCCGTCAGGGCGGGAGAGTCGTAGATCAGGTGACGTCAGGACGGGAGAGTCCTGGATGAGGCGGCGTCAGGACGGAGTAGCGGAGCACCAGACGCAGTCAGGACGCACAGGACGTAGGGGTCCGAGTCTGGATGGCGTCAGGACGGATGGCGCCAAGTAACGCAAAGTCAGGAGGCAACGTCGATCCGACGTTGCGTCTACATTCGCGATTAGCGTTCCGGCGTCAGGTGCGTCAGATGCACGGAACGCACAGAACACAAGGTATTATTTTTGCTGATGTTATGATCCTGTTTGATACGGTGTAAGGTTCTATCTAGTCGTGGATCGGAAAAAGCAGTCCAATCAATGCCTAGGTGCAACTGATAGGACTTAATACCTACTAGATAAAGTTTCATAGTGTTCACCTTGATACACCCTGCCAGGGAGCAGAGCCACTCGTTTAGCCATGTGGCCATTGCAGGCAGCCAGCCTCCATTCTTGTGACAATATCCTCGCAAGGTGCAAAAAAGCGAGAAGCGTGATCTTCGTGATAGTCCCGATTGGTGTATGTTAGAAACCCATGATTCTGGTGGTTGAAAGCGGGATATGTCACCTGTGGGGCTAGGTTAGCGATTCTGTTATAGTCAAAGTGGGAGAGCGCATCTGCTAGTGCATTGTCCCCGGTAGCAATCCATCTGGCTTCAATCTCTAAGTCATATTTGGTAGCCAAAAGTAACCATCTTCGTAGAACGTTCATGGTTGTTCCTCTGATTGTCAGTTTCTCCAAGCTATGAAATACCGCACAATTGTCAACATGGCATATCACGCTTTTCTCTTTCCAAATTTTGCCCCAGTGGAGTAGGGCCTGCTCGTATTTCCCTCAGTGCATTGTAGGGCCTTATGGTTGCTACCAGAAGTAATGGAAATGTGATGATAGCGGCAGTATGGGGACCGGCATTCACCCTATTTCCAATTTCGGCATACCTGAGTTATAGTTTGGCCCGTTCCATTGCCTGTAAGAGCAACCGCAGAGGTAGCGTGACCCGTGCTGTAGGGGTTGTCCCTGCGATCCGATAGTCCGTAGGACATGGTTGGAGTAGAGCTAGCTTGCCGGAAGTCTAGAACTGGTTGACTTTCTCGAATTGGCAGCTTGTAAGCCCTGTGTCGGAAGGAGGCTAGGGAGTTCTGGCTTGTTGGCCATGGCTGTCAGTGATATGGGGGTGAGCGAAGCACCTTGATGCGATGAGTTCGCTATCAATTTGCTGCCAGTTGTTGGGATAGTATTGACTGTTCCCTCCTGTGACTCGTTTACCGTGGAATTGAAAGTCATATGCCTTTACCCCATCCCATGGGTATTTTTCTAAAAGCTCATAGAAATTCATGGTATAGATGAATAGTGCCGTAGCCAGCTCTCCCGGTAGTGCCTGTGGTGCTAGTTTGACTAGGAGTCCGCGGTAGGCTGCCCAAGCTTTAAAGAATCCGCTTATCTTGTAATCACTTACCTTGCCGTCCCTCTCTGTTTGTTCGAACTCAACTTCCCCAATGTTGATTCTCCAGTGAGATTCTGCTCCTTGCTTCTCTGTTGCTAATAGCCGCTAGATCTTGGTCAGTTTGAAGCGATTGTCGATTATCTGAACAAGTGTACTACGCTCCAGACCAGGAATGAGTGATTCAACCAAGTCGGGAATGCCAGATGCCTTCTCCCATATATTTCTTCCGAAAGAATACGTAAGGTTATACGTACCAAGTGCTCTTTGTTCCTCACCTGTTGTCTCAGCTTGTTCTAAGTCCTATGCCGCATGCAGTTCGGCTAGCTGGTTATCAAGCTGTGTAATCCTCATGCTAGTCAAGTTTCGCGATTGAACCATTATTGGAGGATGGGCTGCTGTGCGCCTGTTGACTGGAGTTGGTGGTGGAGCTTGAGGTTGCTGGGTATTAAGTTGGGTGACAACCAGGTTAACAATTTCTTGCTCGTGTGACTGAAGAAGTGCGCAGATGTCAATGAGTCTTAGGGCTGCTTCTGTATGAGAATGAGAATGTCGTGTTGTATCTTGCATGCTCAGAGTGACTGAGGTTTCAGATTGAACTCGTGGGGTACTCGTTTGGGGCTCAGGAGTAGGTAGGGGGCTATTATTGGAAGAGGAGTTTCTATAGTCGCGTGCCACTTCGTCTTCACTTTCGCTACTCGAAGAACCGGTGGTGGTATTGATAGGAGTCGGATCGCGGCTATGAGTGCTTGAACCATGGCGCCGAGTGCGGCTGCGTGTGAATTTCTCGATCCTTCTGACCCCCGGGGTCCCTCTTGTCCTGGTGTGGCTTTGTCTCCCGGGAGTCCTACGCCTAGTGTGGCTTTGACTCCCAGGAGTCCTACTTGTGGTATGGCTTTGACTCCGGGGAGTGCCAGCCTGAGTGTGGCTTTGCCCCCCGGGAGTCCTACTCATGGTATCGCTTTGTCTCCCGGGAGTGCTTCTGAGGCTGCCTCTCCCGGCAGTGCTTTTGAGGCTGCCTCTCCCGGGAGTGCCCCTGCCAGGTGCTCCTGTCCCAAGCGTTGAACCCCTTCTGCTGGGCCTGGCTGCAATTTGAAAGGTAAAAACAAATAGGAATAAAAATAACAATAAAAATAAAATAATACATAATATTCTTGAAAAACAAAGAACGCGAGCTGTAGCGAGCTTGGAGACGAGAATGCGAGTTGTAGCGAGCTTGGAGGTCTCCAACTCCCGGGAGTGCCGTGGCCCTATAGCGGCTGGAGCCTTGGCCCCCGGGAAAGGACGCATCGACTTAGACTAAGCTGTTTTCTACCACCCCCGAGCAAGACTCTGCGCTTTGCCCCATTGGCAATGGGTTGTTCCAACCCCACATTGATATTTCTAATAATCGCTCCACACCCTTATGTTTTCACGCACATTATTTGGGATTTAAGAGTTAGATTCCAAGGTTAAACATGTTCGCACTTATGTTTCTTATGATACATTGTTTTCCCTATATCTTTCTTGAGCATATGGATGCGCACTTTTCTATAAATATCGTACAAGGGCCCACCTGGCTTAAAAGAATTAAGAACCGAAAAAAAAACCTACCAATCCCTTCTTCGCCTCCTCGCTAAGCGTGTCTCGCAATCCCCCTCGTACTTGCGAAGTATTATCCACATAGAATAGATTGTGCCGCATTCTCATTATTAAACAAATCGGTAGTCAAGCGTTTGTGTAACGAGTTTCAGGTCCAGTGATTAGAAACAGAGTTTTCAGCTATCATAATATGATAGGCGCAAGACTTTATCTACCCCGCTTCCCCCCAATTTCAAGGGATTGCGTTCGTGAAACTCCAAGTTAACCAACATCTCACCTTGCTCTCAACGTTCACGGCGGTGAAAATTGAAAAAAATGTTGCAAATTTTCAAAAACAAGAATAGCTCCCCCCCCCAATTCCGATAACTCTTTTAACACCATAGGCTCTTTCAACAAGAACGAGAACTTTTCGAACAAATACGAGAACTGTTCCAACACAAACACACACAACATAAACACTTACAACATGGGTACTGTTAACTACATCACCGCGGATGATAGATTAGAAATACTGGCATGGCTATCTCCGTTAGAGCCACGGGTACGGCATCGAGGCATTGCATCCCGGCGGATCGGCGGTATAGGAGCATGGCTGCTGGAGACTGAAGAATTCAAACGCTGACAGAAGGCTAGTAGGGAGGATGGATCTTATCACCAGACTTTATTTTGCGATGGAAATCCAGGAGCGGGAAAGAGCTATATCACGTAAGCAAGAGTGTACCATTGCTAGGATTCGAAGAATACTATTGCTAATTTGCTGCAATGGCAGTTCACTAGTTATAGACAAGCTGTGCGATGAGGCCGTCAAGGGAGATCCCGCCGTTGTATGTTTTTACTTCGACATGCTGCTCTGGGTGAGCAGTCACCAGTAAATATGCTTGGGTCCCTGGTGAGACAGCGCGTTCGCGGGGAGGGGGAAATTCCAGACGCGATAGCCCAGAATTTTAGAGGATAAAGGGGCTGTTGGGGGTAGAGGACTCCAAGTTTCGGGAATCTCAAAGATGCTTCAGACAGTTACAAACACGAAGCGCACAGTTATCTGTGTTGACGCACTGGATGAATGTATGCCGGCGCAACGAATGGCCATTCTTAGGTCATTAGGCGAGATTCTGCAGGGTCTCCGAATACTCGCTTATTTATGACGGGAAGACCACATGTGCGGAGGGAGGTGGAGTGGGAGTTGGGGTGAGCGGCAAAGTTTGTATGTATACGGGCTACGGAGGATGGGGTCCTTACATTTCTGCGTGAGAAACTCACGTGGGACACGATCCCAAATATGATGAGCAGCACATTGGAGGAGGATATTATGAAGAGCATTCCCGCAATAAGTTCGGAAACGTATGTAGGAACGAGGTCGAGGGCAAACCCACCCCGAGCTGATGGCTGACATATTGGAACCTGGATTCTTGTTGGCATCTCTCCACATCGAGGCAATCCTGCCAGGTGCCACCATTACTCTGCGGAGGAAAACACTCAAGTCAATAAAGGATAGGGCGGGGCCAGAGGATGTATACGGTGCGACGCTAGAGCGGATAAGAGCTCAGGACAAGGAAGGGATGAAGCTTGCAATGGCCACGCTCACATGGGTCTGTCATTCGGAACGGCCATGACATGTGGACGAGCTATGCTACGCGCTAGCAGTGGAGATAGGAGAAACTGATTTTGATCTGGAAAATGCCCCTTCTATAGGCAGGGTTCCGAATGGTCGGCGGAAGACTGGACTGGACTAGCTAGTCAGGTCGGGAGTCAAGTCTAGTCCAATGGTGGAAATTGGACCGACTGGACAGTCAGGATTATAGAAACCGACTTGACCAAGACTGGTCTGACCAGGCCTGCCAAGCAATAGAATATGCTATTTTTATCACTATATATTACGTTCAAATAAAGCTTTTCTTAATTAAACTTATTGTTTCCATGAATTATATGGTGGAGGTAGTGCCTCCCTTAGATTAAGGGTGGCGGGAATAGGTTCTTGAGTAGTGAACCATTTTTGGTTCACTAAGTGAGTGATATTACATGACCGCATGCCACAATACCGGTATTGGATGCAACTTATCCATCAGGTAATCGTATTTCCACCGCATATCATCCTCTCCAGGATGTTCTATCAACTTGTATTGAGGGGCTGTTGATTCATAGTGTGACAAGCAACTTTAAGATCCTAGTATAACTATACTTCTATTCTTAGCGAGTGTTGGGCTTGGTGCCATTCAGACTCATGCGATCTTTTTATAAAGACTGGTCTGGGACCAGTTCAAACCGGACCGGACCACCCAAGTTAGTCGGGTCCAGTCATCGCCATCACCAGGACTGGCCAGCCCGGTCCCGCCTCCAAGACTTGACCGGTCGGACTATTCGGAACCCTGTCTATAGGCCAATTGCTAGACTACTGCCAAGGTCTGATGACAGTGGACGCGGAGGCTTCGACAGTGCGGTTGATCCGCTATGCTGTCCAAGAGTACCTGTGTAGCTATCCACAGTGTTCCCAACGGGCCAGGTAGGCCAGGCCCCAGAAAAGCCTGGCCTGGCCTATGGGAATTCTCTCGGGCCTGGCCGGGCCCGCCTATAGGCCGTATAGGCTCAGTGCCGGTTGTCTGATAGGCCTAGGCCAGCCTGCTCTTAGAGAGCCACGATGCAGCATCCGCGGCAAAAATTCACAATTAATGTTCTCCGATTACTGAATAGCATTGAAAATATAAGAATGGTTTCGCTTTATTAGCAAAAATACTACAGATGCAGTAGTTAATTAATTAATTAAATTAATTGTAGAAAAAAATCGAGGACACGGATGTTGAAAGAAGTAGGGGAATCATGATATCCTTAAAGCGATCTCTTCCCAACACTAATCACCGGGCCTATAGGCTGGCCTATGAGTGGCCTGGCCCGTTGGGAACGCTGGTTAGAGGCAGAGGCTAGAGGATGGGTTGAATGAGTGGTATTTGGTCATTTGGGCTGCGGCAATCTCTCCAGTCAAATCTGGTCCACAGTACAATTTGTTAATATGCTTCCTACTCGGAGGTTCATCTTGGGGTTTTATCTCCTATCTCTGTCCACAATGACTTTAGGTGCACTCCACAACACAGGGAGCATTACCGTGACCGCACATTCGGAACTAAATAGCGCAGGAGAACATCCGCTAATATGGGGCGCTCCTGAAGCGGGGCGCCAATATGCGATACTGTACTCGCATGATATAAACTACGGCGGGAGGGGGTAAGAGACGAGACAGAACGGTCAGAGTTTCTCGTATGCGGGACACTTTGGCCAACAGTCAATCCATGTCTCTGGGTATCGGGCGTACAGCGTCCACCCACCCAAACAAGGGACGGAATCTGTATTGTCTGCCCTTGCCCGGGACGGACGGCGGGGCCCTACAGGCTTTGTTGATGTGTGTGTTCGCCGGGACCAGAAAAGAAGCTTTTTTGTTCTAAGGAAGCGGAGAGCGTGCTATTTATGCTCTGCAACAAGAACACATATCCACTTCAAGAAAACAAAGGAAGACAAAAGAAAAATCTAATGCGCATAGAGTTACATCAATGATTGACTGATTGAGCAGAGAAATAAATGAAAAGATCCAAAACAGATGAATGGAGCTTAAACTCTGACGGCATTGAAGTGAAACTAGTATGAACTAGGAAGTACAGTCGTACTCAAGAAGATAAAGAGTACATATCCGAAAGTATAAGTTCAATAATACGCAGCTTAGCAATTATAAAAGCAAAAGGAAGACGAAGGAAGCGAGCAAGAGTAAAAGAAGAACTACTCCTGTACGGCGGATAAAACTAAGTCCAACACCCCCCTTCGACGGAAAGAGAGTAGGAATGAGTAATATCACAGAAGTCCCCACCAAAGGTGAAAAATAATAATCATATGAAATACGATATCTATGGTGAAAGACCAATAGAAGAAAGCAAGAAGCTATGTCTCTGGACACCGAGTGGCTTGGTACAGATGTCGGCAAGCATGTCCGTTGTACCAATAAAACAAAGATTGATATGTCTATCACAAACGTATTCGTGAAGCCAACGGTAACGGACATCGATATGCTTAGTTTGTTGAGTAATCGCCCCAGTTTCAATGAGTCTCTTGGCTCCAGCATTGTCGGTAAATAGTGTGATAGGCGAGGGGATGTCACTTGTTCCTGGGACGCATGGGGGCTGGAGTTGCTGTAGTAGTGAGGCAAGCCAAAGTGCCTCTTTCCCAGCTGTAGACAGTGCGATAAACTCGGCCTCATTTGTCGAAGTTGCAATCAATGATTGCTTACTTGCATGCCAGGACACGGGAGCGCCATGCACTATCGCTAAGTATCCTTGAACACTGTGCCTGTGGGATTCCCGGGCATAGCTCGCATCACTATAGACACTTGCTGCTGGAAGCGTATACCTGTCAGAAGTTGGTGTATAATAGGTAAGTTTATAGGTTTTGGTTGTCCGAAGATAGCAGAGGAGGCGTCTGAGTGCACGCCAATGATGTTGAGTCGGTGATTGATTAAACTGTGCAAGAATAGAGATTGAGTAAGCAATGTCGGGTCGAGTTGCTAACATAGCATACATAACGGAGCCAATAGCAGAACGGTAAAGAGTCGGATCAGCTGGCTCGCCTTCCATAATTCCTGGTGAGTTATCGAAACTAACATCCATTGGAGTTCTCTGATCGCGAATACTAGGTCCATGAAGATTAAATCGCTCCAGAACCTTTGTCAAATAAAGTTCCTGAGAGAGAGAAATCGATCGCTGCTGCCTATCTCGTTTAACCTTGATACCAAGAAGGTATTCAATATCACCCAGGTCTTTAATCTCAAATCGCTGTTTGAAGAGCGAAAGCAGGTTGGTGACTTCGCCAGGAGTCCCACAAAGAACAATGTCATCGACATAGAGTAGCAAGTATCCCCCTGCTGGTGTCAGGTAAAGCCCATGATCAACCGTGGACTGCTTTAGATTGATACTAAGAAGAAACTCATGGAAGGTGCCAAACCATTGGCGTGGGGATTGCTTTAATCCATAAATAGAGCGAAGAAGTCGTACAATAGTACCACATGGAAGCCGTAGGTAAATAACCGCATCAAGAGGAGCACCAAGAAAGGCAGTAACAATGTCAAGCTGGTGAATATTCATATCCTGTGCAGCGGCGAATGCCAGGACGGTACGAATAGTAGCCCACTTAACCACAGGGGCATATGTCTCATCGTAGTCAATACCGGCGACCTGCCTATCACCACGAGCAACCAACCTTGCCTTATACCGTGTAATAGCACCAGAGGAGTCAAACTTATACCTAAGAACCCAACACGTAGGAAGGGCCTTGCGGCCAGCTGGTAGACTTTCGACAACCCAGACAGAATGCTTCTTCATTGCAGCTAGCTCCTCAGCAATAGCTGTCTCCCACAATGCACGGTCAGGACCACCAAGCGCATCCTTGTAAGAGATCGTCTCAATGGAGGAGAGATAGGAAGAGTGCAGTACAGAGGGCAAGCCCGCAGAGGACTTATCTGGAGTCTCCCAAGAGCCTGTAGCTATCGAGTCCGAAGAGGAAAAATCTATAGGTGAAACAGGAGAGGGAGTAGCTGCGGCAGCGAACAGAGGAGGCTGACCGGTATCTGTAATCTCCTCATATGATCGAGTAGCAGTTTCATCAAAGTGAACATCCCGAGCACGAATGATGCGTTGGGTATCTTGTATGTAGATACGATAAATGTTGGTTCCTTCATAACCAACAAGAAGGCCAGAGCGTGAGTGAGATTCAAGCTTATTCCGAAGTGTCTTAGGTACGTGGACATGAGATGAAGAGCCGAAAACCTTAACATGACCTATGTATGGTGGTCGACCATTCCAGAGTTCAAAGGGTGTCTTGCCGGATAGATGTGCAGACGTAGGCGCACGGTTCCGAAGATAGACAGCGGTCTGATGGGCCTCAGCCCAAAGTTCAGAGGGAACTTCGTTTTCGTGAAGCATTGAGTTAACCATTTCCAGCAGAGTACGATTCATTCTTTCCGCAACACCATTTTGTTCCAGACTATACGGAACAGTGTACTCATGTACAATTCCTGAGGTCTTTAGGTAGTCAGCAAAGGCTGAGGAAGGTGTACTACGGTCAAGACGGCGGTCCAGTGAGGCTCCATATTCTAGCGCATTATCGGATCTTAGGAACTTTATTTTCTTATCCTTCAGTCTCTCAAGTTGGGGGTGTAAGGTCTTAAATGCTTCGAATGCCTCTCCCTTAGTACGAGAGATCGAAACAATGACAAATCGTGAAGCATCATCTATCCAGGTAGCAAAGTACTTCATCCCGCCAATAGAGGCAACTGGAGCCGGACCCCAGATGTCGGTATGAATCCGCTCAAGGATCATCTCCGTACGGGGCATGGATAACCTTGAGGGCTGCCTATGTTGTTTCCCTTTAAGCCAACTGAGACATGGTTTATCAACGACCGTGCCAGAAGCGATCTTCATGCCTAGCGAGTTCCTTGAGAGCAACCGAATTGAGTCTGAATTGAGGTAACCAAGGCGCCGGTGCCAAGTATTGAGACTTTCTGTAGCTGTGCGCAGTGTAGTCGGAAGTGCGGGAACCATTTCAGACTGCGGTTCAGGGGAGTTTTGGTGCATATCATCCGAGTCTGGTAAAGGAATATCGGAATGGGCCCTAGTCTCTGATACTTTCCTGGATTCAGAGCGGGTAGTAACAAAGGCAGCTGACTGAAATCTGATCCTATAAAGTCGGCCAATAGAGTAGCCATATAATACTACCCGATCTCCCTTCACAACTGAAACACCACCAGGCGATGAATAGTAGCTAGCACCTCGCTCCTGCAGCTGTCCCAACGAGACCAGACTGACATCTCCAAATTCTGGAGCATGATAAACACTACGCAGAGTAACGGTATGACTCCCAGAGGGCGTAACAACCGGAAGTATAGCAGTCACAATACCAATTGCGTCGACTGTTTCCCTATTACCAACTCGAATACGCTGGGGAACAGAAAGCGAATGGTAGTTCTGAAGAGAGTCACCGAAACGAGTAATATGGTTTGTACAGGCAGAGTCGAGATACGATAGTGGGGAGGAATCAATAGAAGCAGGAACTTCCAAACCCAGGGAGGAAAGGGCGTATTCGGAATCATCAATGGCCGAGATGCGGGCAGAGTGGTGCGCAGACAGAGACTGAGATTCTGCCTTCACTGCATTAGAGGATAGAGGCCGCCGTAGTCGCTTCTCCGGAAACTGTTGCCCGCATTTCTCCGATGAATGGTTTGAGCGGTGACAGTGCTTACATGATGGACGACGGGACTGAGTATAGTGACGCTGTGCTTGCTGCCGGTTTCCTGATTGTCCGGAGGCAGTTTGATTACGATATGAGCCATTGCTGGTCTGGCTCTTAGTACCATTCATATAGAGTGCTGTATGAGTATTATGAGTGTTGTTTGGCCGTTCAGTATCCTGTCGCAACTCCTCAGCTACAAGAGTCTAGTGAACCATGGTGAGGCTAATCTGCTGAGTAAGGGTAAGGAAGGTACGAATAGTCGCAACGCATCAGCAAAAATTATTATATGCGTCCTGAGCGTCCTGTGCATCAGACGCTGAGGACGCTCAGAACGTTAACTGTTACTCTGGACGCGACGTCCGCCGGACGTCACCTCCGGACGCCATTCCCTATCTACCCCTGCGTCCTCGACGTCCTGACGACGTCCACCACCAAGCCCATGCGTCCAGATGCCCTCAGACCCTAAGCTCTCCCGCATCCCGACGATCTCCTTCTTGTGCCTCCCTCGTCATGGCGGAATCCAACTCCACTCTAGCATCCGGATAGTCTTCCGGATGCTACACAGGGATATTTGAACCCCCTCTGCATCAATTGCCATGTCTGGCTATAGGCTCCCAATGCCTTCCAAATAGCTCACATGGTTGTCGCGACGGCATCGTGATGGCTCACTTGCATACTCTCGACGCCGTCATGATAGCACACATATTCCAGACGCCGTCTTGACGACGTCGTGATAGCTCACATGGATACTCTCGACGGCTTCGTGGTAGCACACATATTCCAAACGCCGTCTTGACGACGTCGTGATAGCTCACATGCATACTCTCGACGGCGTCATGATAGCACACATATTCCAGACGCTGTCTTGATCGCTCCACTATTTATTTGTATTACTGAGTGCCATTCACAAAAGCTTGGAGGCGCTGGTGCCCCTTGTATCCTGACTTTGAACCTCATCCGCATCTTGATATTCTATTATTACTAGTCTACTGCCGTGACCAGGGCGTCCAGGACACCCTGGCCACGGCGATTGTACGTTTCTGAGCTCTCGCTCAGATCTCGCTCAGAAATACACCCCAAATTGTCCTCACGGCTCCACAGATCGGGCAACCGAAATCTAATAGTTTACATTTCCTGCAAATCAAATTCCATAAACTCAACGGTTCACACATCGCCAAGTCTACAAAAAACCATTCTCTCCCACGCCTGCGTCACTTTCCTGCCAGTCGTCCAGGCTCAAAGATAGCCGACTGGCGAAACTCGGGGTCGCTGGCCCCTCTTGCGCTAAGCCCAGCGTCAGCTCCTGTGAGTTACCTAGGCTCACCGGATCTGAATCTAGCATCTGAAGCGCCTGGGCGAACGACGCCTGGTTGTAGTCAAACGACAGTTCGCTCCCCTGGGAGGCATCTTGACTCTGCCGGTAGTGCTCTAAACCCCCGGCGTGATTGTTGAGCGGTGTCTGTTCCCGCACAGCAGCTGGTCTTGGATTCCGGCTGGATAGCTGACGCCTGGACAGCTGACACTCCAGTTCGGCATGAACTGCGTCATGATTGTCAGCAAAGCCTTTACAACTTTCCTGCATCATACGATGATTTTGCTGGATCCTGTCTGTAATCGTCTCACGCAGATTCCTGAGCATGAGTTGCTGCGTTGGCCGTGGTACTGCCCGCTACGTGTTCTTCTGCCGTAAGAAAAGGTCTTGCAAGATTGGTTAGTGATCAGAACAAAAACCAAGGACTGGGGGGACATTGGGGGTCTCCTACCTCCAACTGCGTCAGGCTTGAAGTCCGGAGGATCCTGATACACCCCAAGTCGATATGCGCGTAGTTGATGGCACAGGATTGCACAAGGGAGACACACCATCGTACCATTGACACGATTGATGAATTCCGCGTCTAGCATCCCAAGCTTTCTCTTCCCATTGAAATACTTACCATAGATGGCGTCGGCAATCTGAGGCGCGAGGAACCGGAATGATATATGCTGCATCCAGGTCATAGTCAGTTGTGATTGGAAGTCCTGGTTGGGCGACGGGCGACGGGCGGATACACACCTCATACCCATTTGAGGGGCACATGAACCTGTCATCCTCGAGAAGGTATTCGACTCTACAAGCGATGGCAGTGGGGTTGCCCGGTAGTCCGTAAAATTCCCCTATATGATTTTTTATATAATGAACAAACTGCGCCCCCACGCCAGAGTGCTTTTGACGTATCTTTCGTAGTTAGTGCAGCACCCTTTATGGTTGTGACCTCTGACTTACAATGTCTATACTCTTCGACGACGGTTCAATATTTCCGGCATCCGCAATCTCATCTTGCGCGCGACTC
>Ga0307517_10010750_pt1 | contig 12760 bp, 15 predicted proteins | sample 23_EM_MG_FD_194515 | JGI IMG/M metagenome (GOLD analysis project Ga0307517, IMG submission 194515) | Populus trichocarpa ectomycorrhiza microbial communities from riparian zone in the Pacific Northwest, United States - 23_EM | ecosystem: Host-associated > Plants > Roots > Unclassified | place...
GGCATTGGGACCTGACCACACCTCCACGCTTGACACCTTCAACAACCTAGGGAACCTCTACCGCAATCAAGGCCGCCTCAAGGAAGCGGAGATGATGTACAAGCTTGCACTGGCTGGTTATGAGAAAGCATTGGGTCCTGAGCACACATCCACGCTCAACACCGTCAACAACCTGGGTCTCCTCTACGCTGATCAAGGCCGTCTCGGAGATGCGGAGGTGATGTACAATCGTGCGCTGGCGGGTAAAGAGAAGGCATTGGGACCTGACCACACCTCCACGCTTGACACCTTCAACCACCTAGGGAACCTCTACCGCAATCAAGTCCGCCTCAAGGAAGCGGAGATGATGTACAAGCGTGCACTGGCTGGTTATGAGAAGGCATTGGGTCCTAAGCACACATCCACGCTTGACACCATCAACATCCTGAGGAGCTTGAAGGAAGATCAAGGCCATCACAAAGAAGCGGAGATGATTGGTAAAGAGAAGACATGAGCACACATCCTCCGAGCCTCTGGACAATTATTGATTACCAGGCAAATGTTGACTAAAACATTATATTTCTCAGATATGAAATGTGTAAAATGTAATAATCCTCCGGTTACCTCCTGACAATGCCATGATGATGGAGTTGCAGAGGACGGTCTGTTCAAAGGCTACATCCCTTCCTGAAATCTTCCCAAGATAGCTGTCCCATCTACTTGAACACGGGAAATGGGAACAATGCTGCATATGAGAATTTGACAATGGTACGTTAGAGTATAGCCGACCCCGGATATGGGAGGGCTGGCAGGATGGGTTCGTTGTGGTGACGTTTTTGTTGAGTGAGCCTTTCATATAGAAATTACATCATCTGAGGGCATCTGGATGAATTGAAATTCAGCGTGAGCAGACTTTGAAGGATGTCGTTAGCAATAGAAACTTAAGAGGTACTATGCCGCGGGGCGTTGCAAGATCCGTTACCCATTTCATGAGATCCCCTATGATCCCCTGGTAAAAGTCGGCAGCGAAACTGCAAAGGCATGTTTTCTGGCCATGATCGTAGAAGAGACGTGCGCACAAACGAACGTGTCAATACATCGGATCGTGAAGGGTTACTCAACACCATGAATAAAATTTCCCCGAGTGCATATATATCCTTCAAGCGATAGCTTTACTCCCTCACTTGATATCGGCTGGGGACTTCACTGCCAAGCTATCACAAACCATCGCTGGCTATACCGGTACCCATGACTCGTCATGTCACCTGCAATGCATCCCGATGGCAATCGATTCGTCTGTGCTTCACAGAACCTTTTAGTCAGGGTGTGGAATGCAAAGACGGGTGAGCGGGGAGTTGCAAGCAGGGTCAACTCGGTCACATTCTTTCGGCATCCAAACCGTCTCTGGTTCACTTCAGTCACATTATCACCCGGTGGTATCCAGATCGTCAAAATCATTGCAGGTATGGGATGCAAAGACAGACGATCGGCAGAGGGAGTTGCAACGACACACCAATTGTGTCAGTTCGGTCTCATTCTCGTCTGATGGCAATTGAATCGTCTCTGGGATGGCTGAATAAATTTCTGTCCAAATTATATCAGTGAGTCGAATTTATGAAGGAGGTGGCCATACTTACATACCTGATACCTGTTATGTTTGGCTCGTCTCTAGGGATCAGTTATGAGCAGATATGCTTTGAGTGGCAATGGCTTTGTTAAAATATGGAAAGAAAAAATTCTGTCAATTTACATAAATAGCGCGATCCATCTTGCTAATCGGCCCGGCATAACTTGGAGATGTCTCAAAGTCAAGACTATGTCGCGATGCCCAAAATCCCTTTGGATGTCATCAGCGCGATCTTTGAGAACCTCAGGAATCGTCACCAACCAAACCCCCGTCTCATAAACCCCAAATATGCATCGGAGTCGCTCCGCTGGATCCCTGAGGCGACCCACGTCTGCCACTATTGGAGGGAGGCAGCAATTTCGACCCGCAATTTGTGGAGAAATATTAATCTTGTCGCTTCAATTCCTTGGGCTCTAGAGTTTGCCCGTAGGTCTGGAAGTTCTCCTATCTGCATCGTTGTGCAGCCAAGTCAAGGTGCGGTCAGACACCCAAAATTTTACAACTGCCTGAAGACCTTGGTCCATGAAAATATTCAACGTATCCAGAGGCTGGAGCTTCTGCAGATCGATAACAAGGAAAGGGCGCTTATCAAGAGTGCATTGTCAGACGATGCTCAGACACCAGGCCCAGGAGTTGAACCTGCGATCTACCCCATCCTCGAAGATCTCAAAATCAGTCTCCACTCCCCTGTGGCCCTGTTTCCATTCTTCCTAACAAACGGTATGCTACGTGCACCCGAACTGAAGAGGTTATCCCTCGCCTCTTGTCTTGTCGCCGTGGATGCTGGACCTTTTCAGAACCTTTCCCAGCTATCCATCTCAATCAAACCTTTTTCCAATGTCGTGAATCACTTGCACCGAGTGTTGCTGCAAATGCCCAACCTTAAAGAACTCTTTCTGCTTCCTGACTGGAAATGGACCTTTCTTTCCAATGCGGTATACGCCATTTCTCAAATTCAACCTGTTATCCTTCCTAATCTTCGCCACATTGAGGTCCGGGGATGGGATATCATCTGGATCTCTGCTATTCTGAAAGCCATCGCCTATGGACCACAGAGGTGTCTGTGCATCAACCCTGGACAATATCGTGGTGTAGATCAACTTCTCTCGCTATTCACCTGCGTGATGTCGCATGCCACAGAAACATCCTTACGTCGATTGGACCTCACCATCTATCCCAGTTCGCTTATGGGATTGTGGTTCAGGGCCTGGCAAGGCGACTTGGAATTTGATGAACCAGATATCAGTTTAGTTACACCACTTTGTTCTAAAGAGGTGTTTCTATCTCGCGAAAATTTCGAATTTGGAACCATCGAGCTGTTGGAGGGACTACTCCACCGCGTGAACTATAAGGATCTCCAAGCCCTCAATTTAGATATCGCAGAAGTTTTACCCAATTCGACATGGGTGCGGCTCTTTGGGTCCCTTCCGTCGTTGGACTCGATAGAGGTATCTTGGAGCGAGCAAGAACTCTTTGGCGCACTTGGTGATGGAATTGAAGATATACCAACGCAGTCCAAGGACACGAACAGTAGTGCCCCGATGGTACCATTCCAGAGATTAAAGGAAATAAAGGTTAGCCGTCGATCAGCTGAGTTGTATACGGAAGAAGAGATGGACTTCATGTTGAAATGTCTTCGAAAGCGCTTGAACCTTGGAGTGGGATTGAAGAACCTTATTTTCTATTTTCGAGGTTTTGAAGACTCAGATGACGTCCTGTCGGACCTAAAAGTACAGCTCAATGCTTTCAAGGAGGTGGTGGAGGTAGAATTTGAATTCGATGAGTTCGGTTAAAATATTTGTACCGTAATGACAAGTTTTCTGTTTGTTTGATAAAATGTACCGCGAGACAGGCAATGATAGGAGTGAAGGCAAGCGCCAGTGGTTAAAGAAAGATTAAAGATATATTCAACGACCGTAGAATCACAGTAGTGAATGGAAAGTCAGTACAAGATAAGGTGGTGAACTGACTGTGGTTCCTCTGGATTGGAGGCAGATACACAGAAGCGTCGCTCAAGTCGAAAGCACGGTCTTCGCATAGAAGCCGTACAGGATGATAGTCCCAGGTTGAACTTAAATCGATTGGTTGTATGTGGCCAATATGCATTTTCAGCCTTGTAATCACAAAAGCAGCCATTGTCCCTAGAAATATCGAAGGGAGACGAAGTCCCGGGATATGACTCGGAATCGGTTTACATGGGTTCGATCTTGCAACGACACTGCCCAGGATTTGAGCTCTTCCAAGTCGAGACCGTTGGTGTGCAGGTTTCGGATATTTGTCTCTTCACTTCAAACCCCTTAGTGAACGGGAGATATGACTTTGTACTCTCCGTCGGCAACAACAACCCCTTTTCAGCAGCCGAAGTATCGTCGATATCAGTCTTTGGAGACGGGAAAGAGGAGAGTCCAGACATCATCATGATTGTTTCAGGTTGGAATGCAGTTTCGGCATGCGAAATTGCGAGCTATGGTACACAAGATTAGCCCATTCCTTCATCGTGAAATCGTACTTTACCTCCGAACTCATCGAACGACGCGAAACATTCAAGACACTTTCAATGACCGCACACACTTCAGGTGTTAACCGAATCCGTGCTTGAGGGACAAGCCAGATAGAAGAGACCTGAGAAGATGCAAATTGTGGGGACCATACTCTTGTTCGTAAGAACTTAAAGTGGAGACCGGCTAACGCGTCACAAACCAAGCTGAAGAATTTGTCATGCTTGAAGGTTGGGGCATCGGGGGATTTTGCCAAACTAGCGATGGTGAATGCAAGAGTTGGTGCACTTGCAGGTACATCAAGGGCTTCTATAGCCGAAAAAATCCGGGTGTTCTTTCATCAAGCGCAAGGAAGGAGGAAGTGGATGGGAAAGCCTCAGTAACCCCAAGTTTACATTTGTTTACATCTCCTCCTCCAGTTCATGTCGCAAGGAGAAATATATACTCGGCTACGGCAACGCGGTTCTGCCTGGCTGAAGTCACACGTCCTCTACGCGGATCGTCAGCTTGTAGTCTTGAACAAGCCTCCAGGCCTAATTTGTCAAATAAACAACTCACAAGATGGAAATGGGATTGTTGGTTCCTCCAAGTTTGTCCTACTCGCCGCGGTTATTGACACTTTTAAAACAGAATCTTAATTCTTATTTGAGAGGTGGCGACCTTCATGCCACTTTGTCAAGTCGAGGGGCTTATACTCGAATCAGATATTCAGCAGTGGTTATCGTCTGAGCCACGTCCAGTTCATCGTCTCGACAAGGCATGTCCCACTTATTCTATGACCAGCTTGCAGCAATTACAGATATATTAGGGCACGACAGGCTGTCTCCTTGTGGCTGCAAATCAAGCCGCAGCTCGCTCGATATCCCAACAGTTTAGGCAACACACAGTGAGCAAAACATACCTGGCCCTGGTTAGACGGACATTCCAGAAGTCGTCAGGAAGAATAAGCAACCATATCAAGTATTTGGATGGTAGGGGGATGCTTCATAAGGATGGTAATCCAGCCCTCACAGATTGGAGGTTGCTTGCATCTTCGGTAAGATTCCTCACAATTACAATGGTCTTGGCTAATTGATATTAGTCGACGGCACCTTTGTCGCTCATCCAGATGAACCTGATCACTGGAAATAAACATCAGCTTCGCTTGCATCTTGCAACGTGTTTAAACGGTGTGAATATTCGAATAATTGTCTTTCTAATTCTAAATTCGTTTTAGCTCCCATACTCGGCGATTCGCTATATTCTCGATCCGCTCCACCACCTACGGCTCATACCGCAATAGAGTTTACAGAAGGCCGTATGTTCCTTCACGCTTCTGAGATTTCGCTCTTTGTAAGATTCTTTCGAAGTCCTCTGTTACTCAGCTTAACTTTGGATTAGAAATACCATCGAACTGGCCTTAGATTTCGACTAGAGCTACGGGCCCCATTGCCTCCTGATTTCAGGAGAATTTGCCAGGATTTCGACATGGTCATACCTCCAGGTTTGGAAAGCGCAAAACTTACTGTTGCAGATACACGTTTACCAGACCATCCCGAACTCAATGAACTAAGGTTATGGAAGTGATATTACCGTGTCACAAGACATAGCAAACAGGAAAATGGCTGTAAGTTGATATCCTGGATAATACAAAACCAATGCTCTAATATCAAAGTGTCAGACGATAATAAATAAATTTGCTATGTGAAACTCGTTAATGGTGGTCCTCCACGATCAATCCGGAATTTGATTGGTCCTGTCTTTGGCCATGTGCGACACCAGCCCCAAGTGCCTGACCTGCAGCCACTGCAATGGCACCAATGGCATGCGCAGCTGACGAAGCGAGCACTGCACCTCCAGCCCCGGCCGCGATTGCTGGAATTGCTGGAATTGAGCCAGCAGTGATGAGGATTGCGCTTACGATGCTCATCGCCTTAGGATGCTCGGATGTGATGTATTCCAGTGCCGTGCACGCGTTTAGTAACCATGCTGGAGCCTCGGCTTTCGTTGTTATCACTAAATCACCTTCAGTATCATATCCACCTTTCGGGTGGATGTTCGTACCTTCTCCTTGGGTATCTGCCCTCGTGGTTGCAATAACTGGACGAAGTCTGGTTACTTTGTGCCTTCCTCAGAACCAACTGTTCTCTTACCTTCTCCGACTTCAGTACGCGTACTCGACCTTGATGGTGACCGGGTCTGATTGCGCTTCTTTACTTGAACAACCGCGGTTTCCGAACTCGATTTCTGATGCCCTGGCCTCTCTGAGATATACGTATCATCCTTGGCACGTTCGATCCTATTTGTCTTTCCTGGCCAAATTCCCGAAATAGTCGCTGAGCGTGACGGTCTGCGCCGAGCCATTGTACCGGCTCTTGTTGGCTTTTTGGGCAGCGGTTCTGGTACTTCTGATGGTTCTTCGACGAACGACTTATTAGAAAACCATAATGTATTGGAACGAGAGGGAGGAGGGCGGGGCTTGCTCGCGGTCGACTCTGAAGGTCGCGGAGGGTCCTGTGGCATATCCTTGAGACTTGAGGTATCCGTGTCCTTCTTGCGTGTGAACCACATGCCGGAACTGCGCCCTTGGATCTTTATCGTTTCCTTTTTGTCCATATCAATTGACCCTGAAAATTATTTGTAAAACGATCACAACAGTGGATGACGGCAAGGGAACTCACATCCCATGTTGAGCATGGCGACTCGGAATTTCTTCCAAGTCCATCTGTATTTGGACCCGTGCACTTTTGTGATGACCTGTTTCAGTTCATCCAAGCTAGAGGTCGACCCAGTAAGTCGTTTACGGCATATTTCACGTAATTACTCACCGAGCTTTGGCCTTGGGACCCATGAAGTGTTGAGCGACCTTGTACCAGTACTCTTCTGGTACCCCCCGTTTTTCGCACCCCTCCTTTATCTTGTCTAGCCACTGGTCTACGGGGAGGTCTTTGGCGTTACCATTGAACGTCGGCCCATCTTGCCACTCCTCAAAAACGGGTTGTAGGTTGTATTCTTTGATTTTGAAGGCGTTCAGCATTGCGTGATGGTGTATGGAAGAATATCGGTCTGACGGAATGTACGGATGTAGTCTGGAGGGGGTGCGGAACCAAAGGCACCCGTTCTTTTAAATGTTTTCACAACAGTTAAGCATTGACCGCATGTTTGCAACGAGGCAGGAGTGTCTCATGTTTGTTGGATGCCAGGAGGGACACCCCTTAATCACGACGCCATGAAACTTGCGGCCACCAAACACGTTGCATGACGCAAACTGTAATCGGCATTGAAGTTGAAGCGCTGAGTTTCCATTCTATGCTGATAATTGTTCCACTAACTATGAATCCGAGCTTTCTCTGAGGAAAGGGCAGGTCGCATCGCAAATTTCGAGTGTCTCAATCACTAATCGTTAATAGAACCGATTTGTTCGGTCACCATAATTTGCAATTGGTCCCTAATCTAGGTTGAACCCTGATCCAAGGACCCTGCTGCTTTGGCTATAGTATTAACCGAGGGTTCTCTAGGTTAAACAGAATCATGACGCAGTTGCTCCATTATCTAAATAAACCCAATACTACAACCTTCGTTCCTCAAGCGGTATGAATGTTAGATTGCAATCGAACATGGATAATCAGGTAAAAGCTGATCCGTGCACTATCGGCTAACGTAGCTCCCCGTAGGGACTTGTATATCATATTCAAACTAGCTATCATGAATGATCCTATACTTATTATTGGACTTGAAAAGGAAATGTCTTCCACAAGTGGTAGATATTGTTGCTTTATGTAACTACTGTAAAGAAGCAAATAATTAATCACTCGACGGAGTGTTGTGCATATACCCGGGTGCGTTGGAAGCACAACTCTCTGTTGCACCTCAATACTTATTGACCTTTTTAACTCATTTTCGTAAACCTCTGCACCGTTAGTGTCATGCTTTTCTCGCTCACCACAATATAGCTTTTAAGAAGGTGCACGCATGCCACTCTTGGCTCCGAAACTTGTAGATTGGTCCGAGTCACTTCCTAATCGGGGTTACTTCCCATAACGGACACACTCCGCCAATTTGCTTTGTTTTCTGAACCACTACAAAGTGACTGCCTCGCAGCCCAGAGACTCTCTGCGTCTGCGTCCAACCATTCGAGTTCTTTTCACCCAGAAATTTTATGCTAAATAGCCCTCCTAAATCTCTTCTGAAAGACGCAGATTTACACAACTTTGAAAACCTTCCCCAAAATAAAAAATTTCAACATGGAATTCAACACTCCCGTATTCTTGTTCGCCGCCCAATCCTCCTCGACGTTCCAGCCGAGACTCTCACATGCATCACGGCTTATCTTGACCCGCCCAGTCTTCTTTCCGTCGGTCAGGTCAACACATACCTGAATCATCATGTCAACGATGACATTACGTGGCGACGGGCCTTCATTTGCCAGTTTTTGGGTATAGGTCCTCAATTGGATATCAATATCAAGCATACACTGCTCCTAAGGCGCTCTGAAACTTCATGGCGCAACGAATTTCTTGTTCGCTACAGGCTCAGAAGGTAAGCACGTCCCTGACATTTCCATCAACTTTTGACTCATCGACTGTACAGGCGATGGGAGCGTTCTCGTAATGGCTCTACAACTCACATACCAGTGCATTCTACTATTTCAGGCATGCACCAAATGGTGTCTAATGGTCTTCTAACCTCTTCTCTCGAGCATGGAATCGTCGCTCGATCTATCCCCCTCACGGGCAAAATTATCCCTAGTTACCTCGACGCCTCAGGTTCTGCCACGGGTCTTGGCATTGGTAACCCGAACGCCGAGTTCACACCCGATATTTCTGCCTGCGGTCTTGCGTCCGACGGGGGAACAGCGAAAGTTGTGTGGGGTTCTTGCGTCGGTGGTGTCTTGTTTATTACCGTTTCCAAAGCGATGGAGACCGGGAGTAAACGGAGTGCAGCAGAAGTGAAGAGATGTATCGTTGGGGACGAACACGATGGTCCTGTAGTCGATGCGGTTTGGCTTACCGTGCAGCCTGGCTGGGTCGTCACTGGCGGAGCAGATGCGAGGGTCAAGGTTTGGGACGCGGAAAACGCCACCTGTGTTTGGACCTCTGAGCAGGCTTTTAATTCGGTCATTCCTGACTCTTGCATCAAGGTTGCTGGATCCGCTCAGCATGGATTTATCGTCAGTGTTTTCAAAAGCGGGCATATCCGTATCTGGACAGGTTTCGACTTTACCCAACCAGTCACTCTTGCGGATAATATCCAGGAAATCGTCATCGATTGTCCTATCCGTACATCTACGGAGGGTTATGACTCCAGCGTGAATCACGACGTTACAACCCTTGCCCATGATTCATCCGCCAGTCATATTTCAATCCTGGTCGGGTATGAAAACGATTGTTACTTTTATCGCATCCAAGTTGATCTGTCCACCTTGGACGTTCAAACACTCGCATTTGGCGAACCACACTCTGGGTCTATCTCAGCTATTGCCCCTTTCTTTCGCACGGACAAGACGGAATCCAGTGTCATCTTCGCTGGCGATCATCTTGGTTGTATCAACCTTTATGAATGGGACGCAGAACCTCAGGATGTGAACCCGCGAACGAACGCAATTGGTCCATGGAATAAATTCGAGGCTCATAGAAATGGAGCCAGTGTCACCTCAATTGCGTGGAACGGGCTCGTCCTTGTCAGTGGGTCTGTTCGAGGAGACGTGCAGATTTTTGACGGCATGAGCTTTGAATTGCTCAGGAAGTTTGATTCGCCGCACCCGCCTTTTGGAAGGCGTGTCGTTGGCACGCACCTAGAAGAAATGGAGAGGCAGCGTAGAGAGAAGGAGATGGTCAGAATTTTGTTACTTGGACCGGATAAGGATACCCTTTTTATCGGCATCGGGGATAGGGTTGTCGCCTGGAAGGCGGGACCTGTTCCCAGGTACATCAAAGGTGGAGTGAGAAGCAGGACTGTCTCTGGTTGGGGTAGGGGAAAGAGAGCTGGGCAAGGTCTGAAACACTTTGGTGAATAACACTTTCATTGTTGTTGCATGAATCTCATTTTGCCCCACCAGACTACCTTTCACAAGATATTATTGAATCGCAGGATATCATGGCAGATGAGGCGACATTTCATACTCGGGCCCATCGTGGTAGAGAGCGTGAACAGCGAGAAAGTCTGGCCACGCTTGGATTGAGTGAAGTCGAAGCGGTAGAGTATGTGCTGATGCTCAGTCGAGATGAGGCCGATGAGCGGGTCAGAAATGAAGGCAGTACCAGCACCGATGCTGTGGGCGTTGGAAGCAGTCATGACATCGACGAAGGCGTTTTCGAAGGGGACTTTGACAGCGGTGATGATGGCAGTGGACATAGTTTGGAAGATGATATGACTTCAGTCTCGACCAGTATCGGTGCTCCGTCTATTGTTTCCTCAAATTCAAGTGGATCCAGCGGATCGTTCTCTTCAGGACGTTCATCCGCCACAACAAGCCCGATCGCTCGTTTGGGCCATCCGATTCCAGGGGTTATAGGGATGTCAAGGTTCAGTCCTTCGTCCCACTCGTCAGGTTCGAGCACGAACCAGAAAGTCCAAATCTCGCCCCGTGAAAGAGCGGAGCCTTTGGAAGCTGGAGTGGAGTGGAGGGAGGGGGATTATAGAGGAGAAATCGAAGAAGAAATGCGAGGAACGAGGTTGGGACTTGAAGACCACTTTTTCCCGCCGATTGGCAGTACGAGGAAGAATGTGGATGAGATTGATGAGACGGATTTTGTGCTGGGGACGTCCAGCTCTAAATCAAACAAGAAAAAGTCGTCTGTTCCTTCGAGTTCGGCTTGGTCCACTCCTCTTACGAAAAAGTTGACATTCTCGCCTTCTAACAATACGCCGTCTTGGTCTGCTGTTGCCTCAGGATCTAGAGTCTCCCCTTCCACGGGCCGTTCTCCCTTTATTGGCGGCGGGGATGTTGTGGGATTTGACACTTCTCAGAGTGTCGAGGATCTGGATGGGAGTGAGATTGATGAAGACCTCCGCTTTGCGCTTGAACTGAGTCTGGCAGAGGCTAAAAGTATCAAGGAGGATATCTGACTTGCCTTCCCACATTGAAATTGTCCGCCTTCGGGACAGATTTGCACATTGTTTTTGATTCTTGATCCCTTTTAAATTTCTGTGTTTTGATTCCTGCCCTTGGTGAACATGATTCCCCTTATATTCTTGATGAAGCCGTATTAAGTTTTGATTGTTTGGACTTTTGATAATCCCTAACGTGGACTTGATATTAGCGTTTGTGATTACCGTGATTTTGACATTCTTGGCTATGCTCGTGAAGCACGGGAGTAGAAAAAATATTTCTATGTACCCTAAAGTGAGGGCCGAGAAAGCAAGTCACACATGACGCGTCACACGTATATCTCTGTCGCCGTCGTCGTTCGCAGACGGCGCTCGTGAAAAGTTTCCTTCCTGTATACCGCCCTCCACACCCTCTATATTTCTTTAACTATCTAATACATACCACCCTCCCATAGTACATTATGAGCAGGGACACTCCAAAATTCTGGGATGAAAAAGACCAAAGAGTTGTTGAAGGTGTTGTGAGTAAATTTTCGCCACGGTTTTTAGACTTGGGGGAAAAAACCCTGACAATACTTACTCTATTGATACTTGAACACAGAATATCTGCAAGACCCCCACGCAGCTTGGCGACATCCTGGGTACCTACGTCTGGGTGTACAGCGGCGACCCCGAGTTTAGCGGCGAGGTCGTAGAGATGTATTACAGCCACTATGAGGGCGAGAAAGACTTCATTACGAAGCATAGTATCACGCTCGGCGCTGAAAAGCGCCGCGGCAGCCAACCAGTCGCGCTCAAGAATGTTACTGGGCACGTCGCCTGGGGTACGCTCAAGCTCCCGTTTGACGGCGTGCGGCGCGTGAGGGAGAGGTGGTCTTCGGATGCGGCTGTCCCGTGGATTGAGAGCTATTGGGAGGTGCTGCTTACTGAATCGGAAGACGAGGAGAGCAATATATGGCTGGATATGGAGGGCAATGGAGTGGGTCCTGCAGTGGTTCTAGACGATAATGGGTTTCCGTTTTTGGTGTTTGATTGGAGGCACCCTTACGGGTGCCATAGTTCGTGGTCTGGCTATTATTTGGGGAAGCGGTTGGTGGAGGGAAAGGAGTGGCGGTTGACGGACGACGAGCGGGACCGGTTGGGGATTGGGAGGACGTTCAGGAGCGTGGAAAAGCATGTGAAAGAGGGGAGTCCAGGTGTGTATGAGGAGGATGAGGGGGAGGAGGATTCTGATTCGGAGGTTGTAGATTCGGGTGAGAGCAGTGGGGAAGATGAAGATGATACTGGTGGGGAAGGCGCGGATGTTGGCGTGAAGAGGAAAGCGACAGATGATGGAACTGGCGCCAACAAGCGACGTCGTGCTTAACTTATATTCATCTCTAGTAGTTAAAACACATTTCATGGACTGAGAAGATTTAATCATCACTGCTTGATTGCATCATGATCAATGATCGACGGCTGATGACTGCTGTGCATGGCGACAATATGTCTTCTCAACATCCTCAAGTTACTTCAACGCCGCACCTCGATGGGTACCTAAAAGGTATCAGGGACGAATTTGATCGTCTCAACCACGAACTTGATGAGACGAGGAAGCAACGGGATGAATTTATGATAAAGTGTATGT
>Ga0307517_10010751_pt1 | contig 12759 bp, 8 predicted proteins | sample 23_EM_MG_FD_194515 | JGI IMG/M metagenome (GOLD analysis project Ga0307517, IMG submission 194515) | Populus trichocarpa ectomycorrhiza microbial communities from riparian zone in the Pacific Northwest, United States - 23_EM | ecosystem: Host-associated > Plants > Roots > Unclassified | place...
CAGTAATCAGGGATTATTTACTGATCATTACACATGGAATCTTTTCCCCCTCACATTGCATGCATCGTAATTGTACAAGAAAAAAATCATGAAATATGTGTTCTTTGGTTTAATTAGTGCTGTTATTAAGGAATGAGCAAGCTGATTTAATTATAAAAACGAAAGTTGGTGCACCTAATTGTGAGAAATGAGAAAATTCAAACACTTAATTTATCCTTATATCAATGAAAATCATGCCTAGGAACAGAACAGAACAGAAAGTAAATTCTACTACAAGGTAACCCGAGAGAGAAATACGCTGAGACAGAAGGAATCAATTAATCATCGTATTAACTTCTTCTAATTCAAAAAAGAGACCAAACACAGGAAAATAATTGAAATTAATTAAGGAATTCCCCGGTCTCTAATTCACAAAATACGTTAAAGATTTTTCACGTTGGACGGGATACGGGGTTAAAAAAACAAGGAAAATCCTTCGTCCCCTTGTAATCAGGGGCGGACCTACGCACAAGCTGCAGCCGCAATTTAGAGAACTGTATATTATTTTGTTTGATTGTCAAACTTTTACGGCCCTAGAAAAATTAAATTAGCTCAAGAGACAAACTCTTTTAGCTTAAAAATTATAGTTTTAAAACTTAATTCGGCGATCGATCCGATATAATGATCAGGTCATGGGTCAGATAGGTTAACCCGGGTTAACCCGAGTCAACCCAAAAATTAGAATTTAAAAGCTAGTCTTTCTTTTCTCTTGCTAAAATTAATTAATGAAATAAAAGCCAAGCCATTCGTTTTTAAGGCAAGGCAACATTTTTCTACAATAAAATCCTAAAATTAGAAAATAAAAGCTAAGGCATGACTTATATTGCTGGTGGTGGTTACTCACCACTAGTTACTAACCCTGGTTAGTTTAGCATCCTGAAAACAAGATTCACACTTTTCTTTGTGGTCTCCAATTATTGCTTGGGTTTTCTCTGGCCCTATACATCCTTTTTTTTCTAGAAAAATGGGATGTATCTCGTTATGCCCCTATACATCCTGCACAAAATTGTTGCATTTACTCTATTCTATATCGTGATGTCCTATTATTAGATTTATGGCTTCTTCCTAGATCAAGATTGCTTCATCTTCACCGTTTGTTTGTGGTCTAATAGATCACAATAGGCATGAACGATGATGTAATAGAGAGAGCAAGAGAAAAAAGGAGAGTCATGAGGAGCTGGAGGTAGGATTATCTACTCTGCTCGCAGATCTGAACCGGTATGGCAGATCTGAACCGGTACGGGTTGCCTTGAAGTCTTTTTCTCCTCTGCTTTTCTTCCCAAATCGCAATTGATAGTGATATAGCTTTGAATTTTGAAGATTGAAGAGATGGGTTTTATGCAAAGGATTTCTCTAATGGTTTTTTTATTCTCTTTTTTGTTGTTCAATGGTTAATAAAGCATATGCAGAGCATGGAATGACCTCTACATCTGTTGGTACTTCTACAAGTTGCAGTGAAAAAGCATGAAAAATAAGCCGGGTCTCAGCCGGGTTTACCCGGGTCGGCCCGAACCCGGGTCGACCGGGTTTCGCCGGGCCAACTCCCAGACGGGTTTTTACTTAGACCCGGACCTGTCCCATGCCCGGGTCGGCCGGGTCCCAGGTCGACCCACCGGGCCGGTCCGGGTTTCAAAACTATGTTAAAAACAAAATCTAATAGCCAATAGTTAGCCTTGCCTGCTACAAATATTCTGGATCTCAAATATTCTTAAATAAATAAATATAATTGGCTCTTCTAGCCTAAAATATAAGGACAAAAAAGAAAGAAGATATTCTCTAATTTTCTTAACAAATCCTATCTCTTAGGACTCTAAAGGTGAACAAAAAACTCAAAAAATTGATTAAACTACGAAAACTAGAAAAAAAATAACCGAAAAAACCGCACCGTGAAAAAAAACCAATTAAACCGATTAGAATTGTTAACAATTTTTTTAATTTTAGAATAATTCATCAAATCCTAGTTACAATTCATGAAAAGTTTAAGGCTACAATCTCTTCTTTCTAAAACTAAAAAGATTTATCAAGGTTTATCTTGGCAGAATTGATAAATGCATTACAAGCATAAAAACAAATAAGGCTTGTGAGAAAAGAAGGATATGTGGAGGGGTTTTTTTTAGCCAAAACACAAAACAACAATAGAGGCAAAAACAAGAAGGAAAAAAAAAAGTTGTGTAATTATAATCTTTCCACCTTTCCCCCACTATAAAAAACCAATCATCCATGGAAAAAGTGTCAGTGGAGGCCAGATACAAGATGTTACAAGTGTAGTCAATTAGGCCACATGAAAAAGATATGTAGGACTAAACAACAACTAGGTGAAGCAAAATTATTGAAGATGAAAATGAAGAGGAACAATTATTTGTGATATTATATTTTGCCACCAATAGTTTCACTAAAAGCTGTTTTGTTTTATAAATAATAGTTGTACAAACCACATGATTTTTGATCAAAAGCTCTTTAAATAGCTTGATAAAATTGTTGTTTCTAAAGTGAGGATTGGAAATGGAGCATAAATTGCTGTAAAAGACAAAGGAACAATGGAAAATGAAGGCCACACGGGTTTGAAATTAATTTATGATGTTTTATATGTTCCTGAAATTAATCAAAACATGATAAGTATCACTCAGTTGCTTGAAAAAGGTTATCGGGTGCTATTTAAAGGCAAAAATTATGTGATTAAAGGTGTAAAAAGCATAAAAGTGTTTAAAGTACAGATGAAAGACAAAAGCTTTGCTTTATATTTGAAGGAAAAAAAGTAGACCGCATTACAATTCAGTTCTTTGGCATAAGAGAATGAAGACATTTCCATCATTTTGCTAAACTCTTCATGGAGAAGAACAAATTGGTGAAAAACTTGCTTGAATTAGAGGAGGAGCTTCCTTTATGTGCTCCTTGTAAATACAAAAAACTGTCAAGCTTTTATTTTCAACAAAGCAAGGCTTGAAGAGCCACATAAAAGCTGCAAATTGATACACACACAGATGGGATCTATGAACACATCATCACTGAATAACAATAAGTTTTATATTTCCTTCATTGATGATTATACAAGAATGTGTTGGATTTATTTTAAAAAAATTAAATTTGAGGTTGCTGACATCTTTAAAAAGTTTAAAGCTTGGGTTAAAATTCAAGGTGGATGCAAAATACTGGTTATAAGGTCTGACAATGAAACTGAATACAGCTCAGGAAAATTTAACAAGTTTTATGAAGTTGCAGGCATTGAACACTTGTTGATTGCACTTTACACTCCTTAGAAAAATGATATTGTGGAGAGGAATAATAGAATAGTAATGGAGGTGACAAGGTGTTTATTTCATGATAAAGGGTTGCCAAAAATAGTTTGGGTTGAGGTAGTAAACACTACAATATTTCTATTAAACAGACTGCCAATAAAACCATTGCAAAACAAGACTCAATTTGAAACATGAAATGACTACAAACCAAAGTTGTTTAATCTAAAAACATTTGATTATTTTTCACAAGTTAAGAGAAAGAAGTTAGATAAGAAAGCAAAACCCAAGATCTTTGTAGGCTATAACTGAAATTCAAGGGTAAAACTTTTAGAGAAACAAATTAATTAAGGATAAAATATTCCGTAATAAAATTTTAAATTAAAATTTTTATGTGGTGATATTATTTTTGCTTGTGGTTATTTGTGTTGATTTCATTTATGTCATGTAGTTAATGGAAATGATGCAAAGATTAATGCTTGATCCAATGTGAAGAAGAGGATCGTAGTAAGCACTGTGTTGTCAACAGGGATTCTATTCCTTGTCTTAGTCTTGTTATGATTTATTTGGAAAAGGAAGCAGCAGAAAAAGGGTAAGTTCTTAAGATCATGAAATTCTCAGCACTTCTATCCCAGAAAAAAAGAGTAGAAAAAAAAAAACTCTCAATTTCCATACAGGCAGATTATTTTATTTTCCAATTTGATTATGGTAATGTAAGGTACAGCCAGTCAGCCACAATTTTGTAAAGAACTCGTTTAATTTGATGTCTCAGAAATTTGAGTTAACAGAAACAGAGGTCCCCTGTTTCCTTCTTAAATTATAGCAGTTTTGCTTGCAGGAAAAATCACAGGTAGTATTGAGAGAGGTTTGAATAACAATCCTGGGAAAGAAGATCTTGATTTAACTTTGTTTGATTCGGAAACCTTGGCTCTTGCAACGAATAATTTCTCAGTCAACAAATCTGGGAGAAGGAGGGTTCGGACATGTTTACAAGGTACCAATCAATAAACATTCAAGCAATTTCATGATGAAAACTCCTGGAACCATAGAACTAAAACAATTAAAATTATGAAAGTTTTTTAAGTTCAGAGTTCCGACAGACTGAATTTTCACTGGACAGTATATGATTTGCTTTTGGTATTGAGTGATTGTTTACAGTGAACATTCAAAGATGGACAAGATAGCTGTGAAGAGGCTAAATAAGAATTCAAGAACTTGTTTGGCATTGCGTTTCAAATAAGAGTTGACCAAATTTTGATATGTTGATATCAGAAATGATTTTTAAAAAATAAAAAAAATATTATTTTGATACATTTCCAAACAAAACATATTTTAAAAAACAACTGTTATTATATTCTCAAATACCATTATATTATTAAACTTCAGCACCAGAATCTAGTGAAGCTTCTAGGATGCTGCTTTGAAGGAAATGAAAATATACTGATCTATTTGTTCTTGCCTAACAAAATTGTTAGATTATCTCAAAACCAACCCAATTCAAATATTATAGTCTTTGTTGTAATCATACAAACACCAAAACCAATTCTGTTAATTATCATAACCTTTATTCTTGTTCTTTTAAGGAGTATTTGTTGGTATGTTGGACAAAGATGAACTGTACATAATAATTTTTTTGTGAAGTTATTTGATGTATTTTTGGAAAGTACAAAAATTTTATCCTGTTCTAGAGGACAGTTTTTATCCAACCAAAAGGAGTATTCAATTCCCTTTACAAGGGTTTCTTCTTCTCTGCATGCAAATCTATCAGAATCCACCATAGGTAAATCAAATACTTTCTTCTTCTCTCCCCCAATTTGTTCGATAAAGTCTTAATTTGGTAAAAAAAGTGTAGTGAATGTTAAACACAGAAAAACAAAACAAAATAAACATGTAAAAAAGTAAGCATATACCTGGTCAAGGAAATCAGTCAAGTTAGTCCATTAGCCACGGCAAGGCTATAAAAAAACAGAACGAGAATTAATCACTTTTCATGGGATGAATGTGTTACCAAAAACAAAGAAATAAGACTCAGATACAAATTAACTCAATTTCAAATAGAGATAACATGCATGTGAAGTCCACCTTGGAAATGGGATTTGCGCAGAAGCCAAGTCTTGGACTTTCAGGACATGTGTGATTAGACTTCTTGCATTTTAGTTAATGGGACACGGCAATTTATACCAATTTTCCATGTTGACCACTGGGTCAGGTTTCGTGTAGAATACTGGATTACATTCAGATACAAAACTTGTCTTTCTGATGACTTTTACATCGTCAATTATCATTTATTTAAGAAATTTGAGTGTGAACCTTCATTGCTCCAGGGTCAACTAATTGCAGATTACTAAGAAATTTACCAATTTTTAAATTGAAAAGCTTTGAAAACTCCCTCATGATTGAGAGATCCCTCATTTTTTATTATTTGAACTTTGCTTTTTCCTTCTCATTATAGGATGGAGATCAGTTTCGAAGACTATAACAAAAACCGTACTGAAAATTCCTGGTTGTTGAGGAATTGACAGCTCTCTAATTTACCACACATGTTTGAGATTTCTCGCTCTCAAAATTAATTATATGGGAGAGGAGAATAGTTTACTTAAGGATTGATGCTATAACAAAGTTTTATGCAAAAAAAGAAAAAATAAAGATGGTGCCTGTGGATGGCATTCCCATACTTGTTTTTAGCTCCACTTTGTTGTTAATTATGACAATCTCCTCTGCAGTTGACACCATGAATACAACTGAATCTATCAGAGATAGCGAGGTCATGGTCTCAGCTGATGGAAGCTTTAAGCTGGGATTTTTTAGCCCTGGCAGCTCCCAAAACCGTTATTTGGGCATCTGGTACAACAAAACATCTGAAAGGACTGTAGTTTGGGTTGCCAACAGGGAAATCCCTCTCACCGTTTCGTCTGGTGTTTTAAGGGTTACCCACCGGGGAGTTCTTGTTCTCCTCAATCATAACGGGAACATCATTTGGTCGACCAACTCGTCAAGATCTGTAAGGAATCCAGTTGCACAGCTTTTGGATTCAGGAAACCTTATAGTGAAAGATGAGGGTGACGGTAGCATGGAAAATTTATTGTGGCAGAGTTTTGACTATCCATGTGACACTTTACTGCCAGGTATGAAGCTTGGAAGGAATACAATGACAGGCCTGGATCGATACTTATCTTCATGGAAGACACCTGATGATCCATCTAGAGGTGTCTTTACATATGGATTGAAAGCTGCTGGATATCCTGAAAAGGTTCTGCGAGCGAATTCACTTCAGATGTATCGATCTGGACCTTGGAATGGTATTCGATTCAGTGGCTGTCCTCAAATGCAGCCAAATCCTGTGTACACTTATGGGTTTGTTTTTACTGAAAAGGAGATGTACTATAGCTATCAGCTTCTTGACAGATCAATCCTTTCAAGGGTAATTCTTACTCAAAATGGCAACATCCAGCGCTTCACATGGTCTAGTAGCGCACACAGCTGGGTATTTTATCTTACAGCACAAGTTGATGATTGTAACCGGTATGCACTGTGTGGTGTATATGGTAGCTGTCATATTAACGATTCCCCAATGTGTGGTTGCCTGAGAGGATTTATACCGAAAGTTCCTAAAGATTGGCAGATGATGAATTGGTTAGGTGGCTGTGAAAGAAGGACCCCCTTAAATTGCTCAACAGATGGGTTTAGAAAATACTCTGGTGTGAAGTTGCCAGAGACAGCAAATTCCTGGTTCAGCAAAAGCATGAATCTTGAAGAGTGCAAAAACATGTGTACGAAGAACTGCTCCTGTATAGCTTACACAAATTTGGACATCAGAGAAGGAGGAAGTGGATGCTTGCTCTGGTTCAGTGACCTGATTGATATCAGACGATTAAATGAAAATGGGCAAGACATTTATATACGGATGGCTGCGTCAGAACTAGGTAAGAATCTATCCTCTGACTTGAAAAGGTAGTTTCTCATACTGATAGTTAAGTGCACTGCATTGAAACCAGTGAAGTCCCAACCTTTGTAACTGAAGTGAAAGGTTAGATACAAAACAACATGCTAGGAAAGCATTCCTTTCCTTTTCGTCCTTTTAATCAGAAATTGGAAAAACACCATAGGATATGGATAGGAGACTGACCATGATCATGTTACATGCCTAATGACGCCCCATATAGTGAAAAATTTAAGCATGTTCCAATGGTCGAATCCAAAATGATGATTGTTTTTGTCATACTAATTGTTTAGAATTTCCGAATTCTTCTCGGGCTTTGCCTTATTTAACTAATCTATAAACGCATCCACAGGATATTCGATGTCACCTAACATATCATTTAGTGACAATTATGAAAACTCTTCTATTAATAGCATCTTTCAAGCTATTCTTTTTACTGTGAAGCATAAACTGCAGAAAACTCCTATCTATCAAACCATCTATAAGAAGAACAGGTTTGTTTGCTATTTGTCACAACAGGGAACTGATCTTATTAGTACTTGTTTCCTTCTGTATAGCTCTGTTGCTCTGTAGCAGGAGTTTGCTTCTGTTGTGTTTTTCCTTAGATCAATCAATTCACACACACACATATATATGATGAAATAGCGGACTAATTGACTTGACCCGAAGCTGTTTTCGTAACTTCTCTGACAAAATTAAATGGATTTATCAGTCAATGTTGTAAAATCATGAATCAGTATACTCTGAATTTGATAGATAGCTGCAGGGGATGGATTCATATTGTTTGTCTGTTTTATCCAACCACACCTACCAACCAAAAAAATACAGCACTGAGTTTCTGAAATTTCATATTGTTGATTTTTAACTCTTGGATTTGCTCCTCAACTGGTATCTAGATCACGACAATGATACGAAGAATAACTATAAATCCAATAAAAAGAAACAAATGAGGATCATAGTAATCTCAACGCTGCCAACAGGAATGCTTTTACTTGGCCTACTCTTGGTCTTGTGTTTTTGGAAGAAGAAACGGCAGAAAAACGGTAAGTAATTCAAATCTTCACCCCCACTTTCAGGATCCTCAAGGCCTTTTTTATACTGAGATTTGACCTGGATGCTTCATGAGAAAAAAAGTCGTAATGAACTTGTTCTATTTAAAATAAATAATGAAAGGTCAGTTAACTAAAAGAGGGGATAGGATTTTGGTTTTTGTTCAAGCTCTAATTTGTAGGAAACATGACAGGTATTATCGAAAGAAGCTCGAACACGAACAGCACCGAGCAAGATCAAGAACTGCAGATGTTTGACTTGGGTGCCATGGCTATTGCAACCGAGAATTTTTCTGTTACAAATAAACTAGGAGAAGGGGGTTTCGGACCAGTATATAAGGTAATGATATAATAAGCTGTCAATGGCTTCTGAATTTCATGTTGGGAGTCCCTGGCACCTCGGTAGTTATCTTCAACCTATTCAACTGAATGGACTTTATTTATTTATTTATCATTTTCCATGGATGAAACTTTGACTTCTAAGGAAGTACTCCAACTCTTTTTAGTTCAACAAAGAAAAATTCGAGTAGCACGGAGCATTTTGCAAAAATTCTCAAATCTTACATCCAAAGAAAGGTTTCTCAAGTAAGGAATGAATATTTGCAGGGAATTTTGAAAGACGGGCAAGAAATAGCAGTGAAGAGGCTCTCAAGGAATTCAAGACAAGGACCTGAAGAGTTCAAGAACGAAGTTAAGCATATTGCAAAACTTCAACACCGCAATCTAGTTAAGCTCCTAGGATGCTGCATTCAAGAAGATGAAAGGATGCTAATCTACGAGTTTATGCCTAACAGAAGCTTGGACAGCCTAATTTTTGGTTTGAGGCTCTCCGGACCTTGCAAATTTAATTTCAGACTTCCTTTCATATATATTTGTTCTTGAATCTGACGAGAGCCAGAATTCGATTGACTTGGGTAAAAAATTAAAATGGGCAGGCAAAACTCGGAGCACACAACTAGACTGGCCTAATCGCTACCACATTATCCATGGAATTGCTCGTGGACTCCTTTATCTCCACCAAGATTCGAGACTAAGAATAATTCACAGAGATCTGAAAGCCAGCAATATCTTATTAGATAATGATATGAACCCCAAAATTTCAGACTTTGGCCTAGCGAGGAGTTTTGGAGAAAACGAAACAGAAGCCATCACAAGTAGGGTGGTAGGAACATAGTAAGTATCTCCTGCTTTAGCAGTCGATCTATGCCCATTCCTTAAACTTGGATTTAACATTCGATAGTTGTCTGCAGTGGCTACATATCCCCAGAGTATGCGATTGATGGTCTCTACTCAATAAAATCTGATGTCTTCAGCTTTGGTGTATTGGTGCTAGAGATAGTGAGTGGGAACAGAAATAGAGGATTCTGTCATCCAGACCACGACCTCAACCTTCTTGGCCATGTAAGTTAGAAAAAAAAATGATTGTCGAAACATTTTCTTAACCCTATGCACCAAATCTCCTACTAATAACTTGATTTTCATTCCCAGGCATGGAGACTATTTCAAGAAGGCAGGCATTTTGAACTAATTCCTGGACCAGTAGAAGAATCATACAACTTATCTGAAGTGCTTCGTTCAATTCATGTGGGTCTTTTATGTGTGCAATGCAGTCCAAATGACAGGCCAAGCATGTCATCTGTGGTTCTAATGCTTTGTGGGGAAGGTGCATTGCCTCAGCCAAAACAACCAGGTTTTTTTAATGAAAGGGATTTGGCTGAAGCAAATCATTCCTCAAGACAGAATACATCTTGTTCGGTGAATCAATTCACGATCACCCAATTAGAGGCGAGATAGATTACATGTAGTACTGTTCACATCAAGACGGAACTGCTTTCTTTTACTTTCCTTTTTGTTTTTTAAGACTATTAACTATTAAGTGTGAATCTTGAAATCCATCACTTCAGCCCACAAATACTGTTCGCAGCTAGTCAAAGGTAGAATCAAAGATTACTCTTATTTTCTATCCAGAAATATAAAAACAGTTGAAAATAAAGTCTAAAGAAATGAAGGTTTAGGTTAATTACCTTCATGTCACGTTCAGAAATTGAGTTGCACTAGAGCATAAAAGGCATTCGCTGCCCTGGCCTCCATTCTTCACTATTAGTCTGATTACCACACCATAGTGAATTCAGTCAAAGTGATTATCTAGCCCTTCAAAATACGATTTTGACATCCCAATTAAGCAAAAAATATCCATGTGCCAAGCATGCAAGCTACTTAATTTTAAGGTCCTGCTTTAAAAGCGGTTGTTTGAGTTGTCTTGCAAAACAAGTTTTCTATGGGCACATGAAATTCTCCATTTCTTAAGTTAGTACGTAGGACGTGCGAGGAAAAATAATGTATAGTAAATGGAAAAATATCAAGAGAAAGTAAGAAAAATTGTATGTTGTAAGAATTTTTGAGTGGTTGTTTGTGATTCTAGAATTGTTGGGTGGTTGTTGCTGATTCATGGAATTGTTGGATGATTAATGGTGGTTCCTGGGATTGTTGGGAGGTTGATGAGATTGTATGATCTTACCTTTAACGGTTATGTATGGAGTTTAAGACTTATTTTGTTTTTTTTCTTATTTATGATTAAAGTATTTATACACTTAGTCCTCGAACTTACTTTATGGAGAAGGAAAATATTTTCATAGAGAATTAAGTCATCAGGTGTTGGGTCATGCTTCCTATTGATAAAGACACTGATGACAACATTTTCTAGTAAGTAGAGGGTTGTTGTGCCATATGTGCCATTGGTAAATATATTGAGAGTTAAATAACCATCAGCTAGAAAAGTGATGCATGTCCTTTATAGAAAAAATATTGCATGCATAGAGAAAATTGTTATAGTTCCTTGTATTCGTATCACTCTTCGTTGGAAGTGGGTATCACATGAAATTCTTTCCCTGAATGGCAACAAATACCTCAGCACGTGTAGTGGTAAGAGGTGTGGTCAAAAGTTCAAGGAATGTCATGCAATCATAAATGGATCCTTTGGTGTTCCTCTTTGATGCCCTAATAAAATAGTGATGGCACTATGAAGATTCTCCTCTCTGAAAACAAGGAAGTCCTTGTCTGGTCACACTTGCTTCTTCTACTCAAATATGTTTTTCATTGTCTATTTTAAGTTAAGAAGAGTCCTATTAGGAAGAGTAAACAAGCATTCCTATAAAGAGTAGTTGTGGGCTCAACTAATCAGGGCTTCAAAAAAAAATGAGTTCAAGTAAATCTTTCACGTTTAACATTTCCTCATTTAATATATAGAGATATTTTATAGAGCTTTCATCTTCTCGTTGGATGATGGTAAAGAGCCTGGTCATGCTTTTTTAAGCTAGCATACTAGTGCTAAAATAAGACATGAGCTTAACACAAAGATCATGATGGTCAAGGATAGAGTTATGCTTAAGGTTATGATACCACAACTGGGCCTATCCATGGAATATAATTGGTGGAATTTTACACCTAACATCACTCTTTTTCTTTACAAGTTCTAGTATCCTTATGAAATTTTGTACATGCTCTCTAGGATTTATAAGACCATTATTGTTGTCTAGGTTGGCCTTTGCGGAGACACAATCTTTGGAGAGATAAGCATGTGACACTCAATGACACAATAAAGAGTCTTACACTTGGTGGTGGGGGTGTTCATGTAGTTATTGATCTTGTCTCGTGCTGGGTTTTTTTTAAACGAGGAGCATAGTGGGCTGGTGGGCTGAGCTGGGCCCAACCCTAAAAAAAATAAAAAATAAAAAATATGTGCATGTATAAAAAAATAAATTTATTTTATTGGTTTATTCACTTATGTCAAAGTCAGGAATAAAAATACTGATTTAAATTTATTTTATTTTATTTAGCCACAAAAAAAATATATGTGCATTCATAAAAATAAATTTATTTTATTGGTTTATTCATTGACACCAGAGTCAGGAATAAAAATACTGATTTAAATTTATTTTGTTTTATTTTGTTCTTTTTTTAGCCACGTAATATTTATCAACGCCAGAGTTGGAAGTATACATAGTTGAATATTCACTGACGCTAGAGTCAGGAATATTACAAGCAAACCATCATAGCATAAACCAACAAACTTTTAGCAATTTAAGATAGAACCAGCAATGCAGCCTGCTTCAGGCAGGACGTTTAAGGGTGATAATATCATGTAGTTATTCATCTTGTCTCGTGACTCTCGAAAGTCGTCTTTTGTATCGCGTCAAGAGAAATGAGATAGGTAAGATCATTGCTTGAAGAGTTTCATTATCGAATTGATCTCGGAATTGGATCCCATCCCAATAGTAGCAACTGCCCAAAGGTGCTTTATGAAAGCTGGTCCACAACAGTGAAAGTACGATTGATTTTGTCGATCACCGCTTCTTGCTTTTTTTTGCCTCTCTGGCTTGACTACTCTGCTTGTTTAACACAAGTGTGATTTAACCTTCACGGACTACTTGACTACCCAGCAAGCTTCGGCTCGAAAGTAACAAGCAACTCCTTGAGCTGCGCAAATGTTAGCGCTCAC
>Ga0307517_10010753_pt1 | contig 12758 bp, 16 predicted proteins | sample 23_EM_MG_FD_194515 | JGI IMG/M metagenome (GOLD analysis project Ga0307517, IMG submission 194515) | Populus trichocarpa ectomycorrhiza microbial communities from riparian zone in the Pacific Northwest, United States - 23_EM | ecosystem: Host-associated > Plants > Roots > Unclassified | place...
TGTCATTTTACTGAGCGTCACGCGTCACGGTTATCTATCCCTTCAACTTCACACCAGCCCAGTTTGAACATGATTTTGTCGCCAAGATTCAGTAGAAGCCAATTTCTTTATCCTTTGGCGACCTTTCATTTGGGACGTCTGGCCGTTCCTCCTCCCGCTCGCCTAACCCCACCACCGTCAGATCAGGTCGGATCTCATGTTGGCGGGCTCAGGGGCGTATTTCAACACTATTTCCGGGGCTGTAGTTAGTGAGCCGTGCGCCACCAGCCTCTATCTTTTCAATTAACGACTTTATCTTTTGTCATGGAATGAGGGCTAAACACGACTCCATGACGGGTTCTGCGTTTCCTGGATCTTCTACTTCTTTGTCTCCACAGCTCCAAGTCTTCCACTTTTCCTCTGCAATTATGTAATATATTATCTATCAGCATCTTTTCCCGTTGTTCGTCCACCAGCGCCTTCCTGTTCTGTCGCTCGAGCTTTTTTTGGAGGTTCTTGGAGATCTTCGCGCGTCGAGGGCATTTTGACGGCGGGGATTGACAAACGTTGCCCCTTATCGATCGAGGGACTCTTTGACTCTCGAAGACTCTTGGTGACGACGTTGACGTGGAGGATGGCTACGATGAAAGGCTAAATATATCTCGCGGGGGGTGTATACAGATCGGAGTTGGATTTGAGATTGAGCCTACTCGTTTCGGGAAAGTTACGCAAAGACGGTCGGTAGTTCGATTGGGGATGTATCGCTGTCCAAGCGTGACGATGGATGGTATGCAGATAAGTACTGACACTGTCCCCGCGGCGAAGGTTCCCTTCGTCATTGTCCTCGAAGTTGGAGTTTTTCGTTAGCCAGCGGGCTCAGGCGCAGGTTTAAAGGGGCTTCGATGAGTATTGAGAGGACGTCCATCTTGGATTCTTGGGTTTTTTTTTTTTGGTCGTCGCTGGTTTCTTTGTTCCTTGTCAATTTATGAGGGGCGGGAGAGGGTGCATAACTCGTGTTTATGGTTTGAAATAAGGTCGAACGACACGACGGAAGGTCTTAACATGACGGAGTTTTGAGTAAGTATGTGGCATGTTCCATATACGACATATATGTAACCTTGTAATGACTTTCCATCGACCTTTCATTTTTCATTTGACTTACGGGTACATATCGTTACCGTCTACATGCGGACAAACTCGACAAATCGTTCCGACCATGAAAATGATGTTAACTTGGTCTGTAATATCATCGATATTAGATTGTCATGTATAGTAATGACGTGAGTGACTAACGTAGAAGTACCAACTCTCATCGTCAGGAAAGACGGGAAGTGCACTAGGTGGTCCGTCCAAGGGAGCTAGAATGCGCTAATTCACCCCCCAGGTCGAAAATTAGTCAGAATCCACTAAACGAATGGTCGATCACCTACGTGAGGAACGATGGTATGGTTTTCCCGCAACCTGAGTTTCGCCTTTCGAAGGATTTCGTTTAGCCCTTGCTTCTTCAGGAACATCGAGAAGGGTTTCGAATTTTCATACAAGGCCTCCATGTCGTCGGCTAGCAGGTACATCGCATTCTGTAAACCCACTAAACCAAGGTAATAAATTCCATTGTACGAGAGTTGATATGACGAAATATTTTGACGTACTGGGTTGTGAAAGGTGGCTCTTGACCTAATCCATTGCAATAAACCGGTTCTCATCAGATTTGATGCGGTATACTCACCATCGTTTTTTCTATCACGCGTCGCATGATACTTAGAGTGACATTTTTGTTCGTATTTTGAGCGCGGCTATCTTCTTGAATGGCAAACCAGTTCATGAAGTATCCCACTACAACAGAAGTGTTGGTTTCGGCCATCAAGGGGGACCAGTTAAGGAGAACGTCGTTTATCCCAACATAATTCGCGTCGAAGATATTGGACACCTCGATACGGTCAAATCGGATGGAAGAAGGAATACCGCCCGCTGAGATTACCCCCTCGCGAATAACTTTTGGGAGAAGACGAGCATCAGAAGCGAAGAGACTAAAGGACATCTTGATCTTGCAGATCCGCTGCGCGCACAGCTGCAGTTGCTCCGAGAGGAAAAAATAGAGACACCCGTAGATGTCCTCCACTTGGGCTCCATGCGCTTTGCCGGTTTGAATGACGGCATTGACACTAAAATATTTCAGCACCCTGAGGATAATGAATTTCGATAAAACGATGAACTTACTCCCATCCTGCGAGTGGGTCTGCGAAGTCCGTTTGCAACCACTTTCCATGGGGTGAAAAAAGGGAAAAGTTTGGGGTGTTAAAGTGCGCGTTCATGGCACCGAAGGGTAGTACAATCCCAAATCGACGATATTCCTGGAATGCAACACGGTGTGAAGGATTCAACCTGGCATACATCCGGTCTCTGAAATCACCTCGTGCCGGCGCGTTTCTAACACGATCATATTCTTCTTGAGCTTCGGCCATTGATATAGAGGATGTGATCCAATGGTCGAATAGATAGGACGCCTTCTCCGAAAGGCAACAAGATAAGGTCGAACATGGACCAAGTGGAACTATGATTTCGCCGTCTTTAGTTTTCATAAGGAACTCCAACAATAGCTGTGAGACTTGAAGATGATATTCCGCTGGCATGAAAGCCGAATACCAAAAATGAAGGGCTACATCAGCGGCAATGACCTTGTCTGGGATGTTTCCCAAGATAAGCAGTAGAAAGATATTTCGGCAAACGATCAGTGGGTTAATGTCGTTGAGCAAAATTGTGAGCCTTCCTGAATACGTAGGTGGGAGGGCGTTTACTGTGCTTAATACGTGGCGCAAGTCACCAGATGCTACCAACGAGCCGTCAGGGGGGCGGAACCAGGAACTCAAAATCAGTTGGCGCACCAATAAAAGCCAGGGAAAAATCTTTCTTCTCGTTCTTCTCGTTGTTGGCCAGGTTTATTACATCGGTAGCAGGTGTATTTCCCCATCTGCGACTTTTAAGCATTGAAATACCGTAGTGAAAACCGAGAGGCGTACAAGGACATTCCGATGGAAAACTCCTCAGTTTTCTTCTGATGGAACTCTTCCTCTAATGTCGTGTTGGTAACAAACGAAGGACAACGGCCTTCATGATTCCAGGCAGGCATCCAAGTGTCGGTCCTCATCGGATTCTTGCAATCTCGTGAATAATCAGTTTTTAATTGCGTTTTCGTAGATAGATAACACTTTACCTCTCCTATGTACCTTCCAGTGGGTTTTCTGGCACTCCTACGTTGCCATTATAAATTTATGTAGAGTGAGAATGGACGGAACTCACCTTGGAACAGTAAGACACGAGCTTGCAAGAGCTGCATGCCATGCTACCCCGTTTATTACACGCGCTGTACTGACTAACCTGCACGTTCGCACACAACAAATTTTCTGGGGGCGGAAACCGCACTTTGGTGGCACAATCCGTGAAAGATTTCAAAATATCTGCGCGATGGGGGGGGTCTATAGTGTCATGATTGGTTGGATCAAATATCGATCGCGCAGCCATCGGGTCGGGAGGAAGTGGTATAATGCTTTTCGATTTCGTTGACATCTCGCGATCAAGGAATCTTTGTGCTTCAGCCCTGGTATTCGAGAAGGCCTCCGGAGTGAACAAACCAGGAAACTGAGCAAAGAGTTCGTCCATTCAGAGGCGGGATGGTGGGAGATGTTGTAAGAAGGATAAAACAGCGGATTCGATTATGTGACACGGGCTGAGAGTTTGAATTAAATTTGCCTGCAGGCGGTCATGAGTCAGATTTTAGGTTTGAACCGGGCTGGATCTGGGCGAAATCACGGTGTGTCCGTTGAGCCTTACTACATCACAAACACAAAACAGGCAACACTCCCTTACCTTGACGCACATAGCATCCGTCCCAAAACCACTGCTGTCCGGTAGCTTGCAACTTGAAGTCCTCTGAGTTGATCCAAAACCCAGCTAAAAGGAAAGAATTGGGCTAGTTGTGAATTGCTCCGTGGCAGTAGATGCTAGATGTTTTGCCTGGATTTTTCGCACCAAAAAAGTACGGTCACGTGGTGGTTGAAACCGGGGTGAGGTTGTTGTCCTCTTTTTGTTCAATTGCCATGACGACTTCCCCTTTCCTCGACAGCTACGAACCTCTGGATGTCATTGGAAGTGGCTCCTTTGGTATTAACCACAAAATGCGAGGGAAAACAGATGGTTTGGTGCGTGCTATTGGCGGGACTTCTGTGTTCCCAGACTCACAGCTGTTCTCGCAGATATTCGCGCACAAGGGTCTTGACTTTGAGAGATTGAGCGAGCGAGATACAAAGCAGATTGTCGCAGAAGTGTGCGTCCTGATTGACTCGTGTAATTTCACAATCGACTGACACCACGCAGAAACGTTCTCAAAAGCCTTCGTCACGATTACATCATACGATACCATGAGAGATACGTCGATAGAGGTGCTGGAATTCTCTGGAATACTGCGGCGGTGGCGACCTTCCCACCTTCATCAATCAAGCGATGGAACAGAACTGGCCAATACCCGGCACTATTTCCTCCAAATTCGCCAAGCGTTGCACCATTGCCATCACCCCAATGATTATATCAGACCAGCGAGTGGGCCTGTGATTAATGGTGACCCTATCGATGCGGAAGGACGCTCCCGACGAGTTCGAATTCTACATCGCGATCTTAAACCAACAATGGTTCGCCCTCATACATTGCAAACTGCCGTTTCTTTAATTACTATACTCCAGATCTTTCGACGAGAACAATCCGGTCAAACAATTTTAACTAGGGAATTTTGGTCTCTCGAAAGCACTCGCATGAGCGAATTTTGCGAGCATCTATGTTGGGGTACGTAACTGCCGATGTCTAATTCCTGCACTTACTCACCTACCCTTAACAGACTCCATACTACATGTCGCCTGGGATGATGCAATAAAAGTCGTACGACTTCAAATTGGGCATCTGATCCTGGGCTGTCTCATTTACGAGCACTGCGTGCTCAAACTCCGTTCCACGAAGCCAAGACACACTCCGAATTGAGCATTTTTATTCTGTACGTTCGCATCTCTCTTTCTTTCGCATTGCTTATTTGTTCAATAGAAATGGCCGCATACCACATTCGAGTTACCGACTCCGCATCTAGCCTGCCATGTGCTCCCCAGTGCTCAACTCCTCCAACATGAATGACTCGAGTTATTCAGCCGACTCGCTGATGCTGAGAAAATGTAAGGCCAATCAAACCCCATCGAAGTTTATTCTTAACCCATTTCTTGGCTCAGGTTCTTGGTTATCAAAGCTCATCGCGACACCGTAACAGCCAAAGAAATTCTTGCGCGGGAACAGACGCTCCTCCAGAACGAACAACAATTCAGGTCACTCCTCCACCAGAAAGACAAGGAGATAACATACCTCCAAAGGCTCGTATTGCGGTTCCGACAGGAGCAACATCGATTACCTGGGTTCGCAGTTAAGCAGGCCTTTTCTCGACAGGAAGAGAAGCTATGCGTGTTGGTGATGAAACGGGAGGAAGATGTCGCCGTTGCTATCGCACAGCGTGATCAGGAGATAATGGATGCCGTGCGCAACCGCGAAGCGCAGGTGGACGCTGCGTGTCTCCGGCGCGGGGATTTGATTAGAATGATGTCAGTAGATCATCCATGATTAGGCGCATCCCAACTCACTTGCTTTGTCCATCCACCCAGCCGACAACAGCCAGGTCTATCTGTGGTGTTCGACCTCCTCGGGTCTCCTATAACCGATGAGCCACTGACGATTGATGGATCCAATCGGAATATGTAGAGATAAGCGACTTCAGCAAAGTGGCGATGAGCATGCATACCTGGTGAGTGCTTTCTTGGCCCTGTCGCTGTACTGAGTCGATCTTCACCACTTCCAGCAGCAGCGACATATCCTTCGTGCCTGAGAAAGAAAGAGACACTCAGGAACCCTGGACAAAGACGCCACTTATACTCGATGTCCAGCTGTGCTATTTCTCTTTAATGGACTCTGGCGAGTGGCAGATTCGTATCTATGATGGTTCTTGTGACGGAAAGGTTGTTGCTGGTGGATTGAAGCCGTAAAGTGCGGTGAATCACAAGCCGCGTTCATAGTAATACCTGGCGTGTGTTTGACGAGAATTGATGAACATGTTCATGAACGCGAGTAGAGAAGGTAGAGAACACCCTGACAATGAACCTCAACAGGCGTTATATGAGGAGGTATTCCTCATCTAGGCCATATAGATTCAATGTGGGTACAGAAACGGATATATTATATACACAAGTTAGATATACTACGACACCAGAATATCCGATCCCGCTACTAGTAGTAGCTACCTGCAGAATATCATTCCTGGAGTTTCGCCAGGACATCCAAAGTAAAAAAAAATTATTCCCCTCCTCCTTCCTGTCATATTCTTTCGCTTTTAACGATACCGACCACATATACGATAGCACCTGGAGAAGGATTTATATCTTGATCCACGAAGCGAGGTGCTGCTGTTCATATGTGGGGAATGAAGCTGACCCAGTTCAGCTGGACATATGCATCGAGTGGGAGAGCGCGTAGTGCGATGAAAGGGAGGATGAGGAGAGCTATCCGTGAGAAGACATAGAAGATCGCCATTGCTGTCGCAATAGATTCTGTAAACTCAAAGCAAAGTTTCATCCAAATGGATTCGTCCGTCACCGGATGGAAAACTGAGGCGGAGTACCAGAAGGCGAGGATGGAAATGGGCAAGCCTGAAACGAGGGTGGCCGATATTCTCCACGCCCATCGCTCTTGCAATGTGGGGTAGTGGAAAGACCACGCTATGCAATGAGTGGCCCCAAAACACGTAGATACGCATATTAAAAATACAAATAATATGTTTTCGTAGTTGATTTTGATGGGGGGTGAATAAAAGGTGGGCAGTCGAAGGGTTTTGTCTCCCCGAGTTTCACAGTTTGCCATGTCGCGCATATCGTTGATAAAACGTTTCAGGGGGGAGAAAGTGAATACGCATCCGAGCCCAAACAGGGTTCCGTGTTTCATGCAAGAACATCGTCTGAACTCCCTAAACCGCTGCATTCGGGTGAGCGCTGGATCACTAGTGGATGTATTAACTTGGATCGAGGTTGATTGGAATGGGTTGTGGTTGACGACTCCCTCCGGAATTTTTTGGTCGGAAATTTCTGGGGGAAAAGTGATTTGGGGGCCAGTGTCGTCTTTCCTAACATCGTCCTTGACTGTATTGGGGTGGTCCTCAAGAAGAGGCAGTGGGATGGAACAGTGGACGTCAAGGGGTTTGTCCCACCAAAAGAAATAAATAACCCCAGTGAGCGTGGCAAATGCGACTGTGACCACCTCCAACTCTGTTACAGCGATCCCGTAGGCACCCCGAGCGATGCATTGTCCAATGAACCACGTTGTTTGACAGAGGACGATTGTCTTGGATAGATAATCCCCTTTGCTTCGGTCGCGGATCTCCTCCTCGGTAATCGTTGGCCATTTAATCTTCCCTGCTTCCGATAACTCTTCCATCTCATCCGCCTCCAGTACCCGAATGGGCTTGTCACCATCGTGGAGAGTAAACCCACCCATGATGAGGAAGAATGCGTGGGTCCGCGTCCAACCTGTATGCTTTTTTTCATATTTCTTTGTAAAATAACGTGCACCGTAGTATTGTCGCCCTGCCCAGAAGAGAACGTATTCTGGAATTAGGAGAATATACCCCATGATCGTCACCCGCCTTCTAAGGATTGCCCATTGTGAATCCCCGGATGCCGGGATGTTGGGATGGACGGCGAGCCATGTACATGCGAATATGGTTGAAAGACAACTCCACAGTATATTGTATATCGATCGAGTACCAAACTTGCCCTCTTCACGAATGAAAATGGACTGCGGGTGGTTTCTGGGGAGAGTTTGTGGTGGTCGGAAGTCTTCTGGGAGACCGAGGGTATTCCAAGGTCCCGAAACGAAAAAAAAATATAGTAGGATGAGAAAGATCATGGTTTGAACAATAACGGCAGCAACAATCAAGCTTACTATGTAAGTTCGGAAGAACAAGTATCTGAAGTACAGCCTTGAGCTTGGGAAATTGAAATTTGATTATCGTACAGCATCCCGTTTCATACAGAATCACTCGAACGTAATGAGCATCTCCGCCTTATCTTCCGAACAGCCAACCAGAAGGAATCCACATACAGCGATATTAAGAAAGGCAGCGTCATCAAGATGTCACTCATTGGCTCCCTTGTTCTCCCACTCCACTGACAGCCTGAGGCTCGAGTCAAGCACACTGCAAATCAGCCACCAAATTTCACACCATCAAATGTACTTTCGCATGATTTCCCTACGAGCATACTAGAGGTACTCAACGTTACTCAACTTGCATGTGATAGTCAATTGTCAAACTTTTACCATCTCGGACTATGATGATACATCTTCTGTCTAATTTTAGACGATTGTATGATTGCCCCTCCATTTTTTGTTGGACGCGCTGACAGTTGATGGTGCCACACGGCAGATCATAGCCTCCAGGATCCCACAGCTGTATGGGCACTATGGTGACCATTTTCAAGCATAAAACCTTTTGGAGTGCGACCCTTGATCGTTTCAAGCTGCAGTTTTTAAAAAATAGATGGAAGGATGGAAGGTGTGCTGGAACACTTTATGTCTGTTTTGGAACACGTCTTAATTTTTGTATAAATCTTCTTCATTCGACAGCTGGCCCTTATTCTGCCGAAAAAATATCTCTTCGCCGCAAACAGGCGTGTTCGCATTCTGCCCCCAGATTCGGATTCCTTAACCTCGAAAAAGTATATGCAAGGTGGGTATCTTGAAATTCTAAAATCTCACAAAGGGAAGGTTTTTGCAAGGGTGGGTAAATTTCTGGTGGAATAAAGCTAGCAGCGGAGTCGGAGACACCAATGGAGAGCTCCAATACGATTCTCATAGCCCAAACCCCCAGTTTCGAGTCAGCGAGTGAACGGAAAGACGAAAACGAAACCAGAGACTCGCATGGGTTGCCTGTTACCTGACAGCGAATGGGGACCGCCAAAGACACTCGAATTAAGAGATCCCGTAGTTGTGTCGGAATCGCGACTTTTCACCTTCTGCGTTTACCAACAGCTTGAATCATGCCCCCAGAACTATATGATTGACCCCGGTTCGGAAATCGACTTGCACCAGGCCAAAGTAGAGGATTTCTACAACTGCTACGCGATCGCCAATGTGACATACTGGGCTGGAGTAACCAGATGCGACAACTGTAAAATCATTTCTCCAACTGTCCTCTAAGAACAAGGCTCCCTTCAGGTTATCCCAGATTCCCTCACTCCAGTCGCATTGGGACTTACCGCAATGATCGGAACCTGTTTTCGCTTATCGGAATATGCCGCTCCCCTGCACAATTATACAAGCCGAACATTCGCAATCGAGTTGACCTCAAGGGCATATCAGGCTGCATGGTCAGCCTTTACAGATTATTTCGGAACTCAGGAGGATGCAACGGACGTGCAGATTGCCCTGCCAACATTGCGTGCTAAGTGAACCCATGGAGAGTATACCTGTGGGTGGGGCTCCATCTCTCGTTGTTAGCCCTTGGCTTTCTTTTCATTTGGATTCAGAGCTGCTATAGCCACCCCTGGGTTGAAGACACGACCATGGCCGTCTTTTGGCTGAACACGAGCGCAGTTTCTCTCCAACCAGATGGCCAAGGTACGGACCCATGGCGACCCGGAGCAGAGCTTCCTAAGGATCGGATGCTTATCCTTGAGGACGCCGGCGAGCGGTCACGCTCTGTGAAGATCAAAGGAGGGTAGGCGGCATCCAAATTACAGATTGTTGGAATCAATGGCAGATGCGATACATATAACTATACACAGCCCGTCCTCACGCTCTCCACCCAATTTTTAAGCAGGAACTTTAGAGTATCTTGCTTTGGCCCATGCCCTTGGTTTCCATACAGCCTTTCACCTCTCGCTAAGTACGTATCCGTTTAGTCTCTATCCGACCATATAACCTTCTCGAGCTCTGGCTCATTTTGACTTTCATTTCCTATAATTCACTCTACCTAGGGTACATTGTTCGTAGTACTTAGCAGGGTTGGAAGCATATTGCATCGGACTGAGCTAGTACATTGTAGTATATTCTAGATACACTGTCTCTCGTCTGTAGGACGAGGACAATATAATTGATATTCCCTGTGCATTTACAACAGTTAGGTTGAACGCCGAACACCTGAGTCACGCCACTGGCAACGATTTTCTTGGACGAAGAAATGTACTTACGAAGTCCACCTTCTTAGTGTAACCCGGCTACCCATGAGGCAGTATACGCTCCATCGCGGTCTAGCTTCATAAATCCCTCCAATAGCACAGATATCTATAGAGGAAGTCGAAGGCATTGGCTATTTGAAGACTCAGAGTCAATGCGTTAAGGGGGAAGGAGTACTGATGTCCAACTTACAAAACGAGCCACCGCTCGGCGGCTCGGGTGGAGCACAACGTTCACCACTGGCAGGCCGACATACCAAATTGGCGGCCTAGGTTTGGTGGGTTCTTCGTCAGTCGTTTAGTACAAGGGGTCAAATTTCTTTCTTTCAAATGGAAATAAAAGAAACCAATGCGTAGAAAGCAAAATGGTGATACCACCAGGGGGTACAACACGTCGCCCTTGAATATTTAAAATGAATGGACAAGCCCTAAGAGGATGAAGATGGGTTACATTCTAAAGATATAAAGACGAAGGAACTTGACGCTCACCAAACTCACATATCGCTCCCAAACTGCTGGCATAGGTATGAGGGCCTTGCGGCAGAGCGAAAGAGCTTAGTATCAAAAGAATGCACTAGCTTCGTGGGTACCTAACCATATTTATTAGTCTCCTAGCACGAATGACGAAGGAATAAGATATGGAAAGCCTTACGGGTTTACTAGAGTTTACAGAAGACCAGAATATTGAGCAAGCGGTGAGATCTGACAGAGTGATGGAGCGACACTTCCAGTCGCGATCAATAATAAAGAATAGAACATGCGTACGAGACCGAACGTGCAGCCAATGAAGAAAACCAGAGTAGCGCAACAGGGGCTAACGATCAGGTCCAGAGGCAATCGATGGATCGATGATCTTCGATAGCTTTCACGTCAATTCAAACTTGGGCCACCAGTGTCCCAATCGTAAACCTCAACTTCACATAGGGCCACTACAGGGGTAGAAGCAACTTGAAGGTACCACAGGTGATGATTTGGATTTCACAAGCTCGTCGTGAGTCGGGCGAACCTATCGCATTGGGAGACGATCCGCCAAACTACCTAAACACAAAAGGGACCGAAGGTTAGAAAAGTTTCATCCCCTGTTGTAATAATGAAACAGAGGAGAACAAAAACTAGAAGGAGAGACAAACCACTCGAAATACCGTTTCGAGGATCGTGCCGTTGTCTAGATAAATTCAATGCAGTGTTGGGATCCGGACGTGGCCGGAAAACGTTGATTCCGCTCCATCTGCATTGCTGGTCAACGAATGATACTACAGTGAGGCGCGGTAGCAGCTCGTGCGACGAATGGGGTTTGAATCACCTGAGTGGACAGTGCATTAACAAGCAAACGGCATGGGTCGAAGAGTGGAGGAGTGGAGAATATGGACAACGTGATTTGATAAGAAACGGAAAGTCGTAACACAATCCTCGTCCCAGAAACGAAGAAACCAACGACGAACCACCGAGCATGATTCCCGAACGTTTGCATTGTAAACCATGAAACGGTCGCGGAAAACGTGATACACGTCGCAAGCGAGAAGGGAATCACTGGCGACCATGAGCTCCAAAGGGCTTCGTGGAGAAATAGCAAGCAGGGGTCGGATTGTACAAAAATTCTTTGACGACAACGCGACGCGGCACGTCATCAGCGTCCTCCGCTCGTCGAGCAACCATAATGGAAATCGGCATTAAACGTTGAGGTCTAACCCAATCCCACCGCACGCTCACTGCTGAATCCTCCCAACCTTGACGCCGTGGGTCAGAGCCCGACACCTGTCAACGCGATCCACACTCTCGACATTGAGCTGGAATCCACAATGTTGATGTGAAGAGGCCAACGATAGCGAGATATCGTGGGGTTACCAGCGAAGAGGATACCACGAAAGGGAATAGCGTAGAAGAGATTGAAAGTGATCTCGCTGTGGGGGTGTGGGGTACCTGAGCGGGGTGAGAATGCGAAATCCACGGTGGTGGTTGAGGTCAGGATGGAGGTACCGGAGTGAATGACGTGGCGTTCATCGGTGTACTGGATGTGTTAGCGTCGAACTTGAATCTTCGTGTTGGGTTCATCTCTGGCAAGTGGGTGTGATAGAATCCGATGTCGAGAACGCAATCTCCGCTCAGATATCATGATGGCCGCAGTCACGGACAATGACGGGCATGGCGTCTCCGGGAAAGGGCATAGGATCAGAATCGAGGATGAAAAAGTGGTTGTGGGAGCGGCAGATCTGAGAGTGGGATGTGATTAGCCCGTTAACCAAGATAATAAATAAAAGAACAACTAAGAAATGAAGACCCGAAGAAAGGAAACATAAAAACAACCAGAAACACACCTTTTCAACCTCGGGAACCCTTCAAATACCTTTTTTCATCTGCGTCAATCCATTGCCTTATACTCACACTGCGCACCACCCAAGATTCCAAGTCGCACGTGGATGAACCCCAGGTCGCTCTGAATAGTTTGTCGCAGATACCAAGCGTCGTGTTGGTTCAGCGGAGGGTAATGGTGTCCAAACGCGATGATGGCCTGAACATGCATAAACACCGGCACGC
>Ga0307517_10010754_pt1 | contig 12758 bp, 11 predicted proteins | sample 23_EM_MG_FD_194515 | JGI IMG/M metagenome (GOLD analysis project Ga0307517, IMG submission 194515) | Populus trichocarpa ectomycorrhiza microbial communities from riparian zone in the Pacific Northwest, United States - 23_EM | ecosystem: Host-associated > Plants > Roots > Unclassified | place...
TCTGCTACGATCGCTGTGACGAATACGACTCGGGCGTTGAACAAGTTGCAACTCAATGATGTTGATAAAGGTATTATCCTTCCTTTTCTTGATTTGCTTGACTCAGTTTCTTATAGCTAAAGCACTTTATCGGAGGGCGCTTGCTAATTCGAGTTTGGGGAATAAAGAAAAGGCGGAAGAGGATTTGACGTCTGCTGCTGTGCTTGCGCCGAATGATGTGAATATCGCGGCCGAGGTTGGGAAGATTAGACAGGCGAAGAAGGATCTTAGGGAGAAGGAGAAGAAGGCTTATAAAAAGTTGTTTGCGTGAAATATGTGTAGAATGGATGATGCTATAAATAACTTGAACCTTGTCCCAGATGGCCGTCTCTCTAGTCAGGAATCTTTTGAGATATCCAGATCAGCTCAGGACATTACTCCAAGTCACAGACGAAACGACGATCCAACAAGGCGCATTCAAAAAGAACCGACGTGTTTTGGGAGTCGTATCGCACAAGGATGATTGGAACCCAACTGAATTAGGATGGTGAATTCCCCCCCTTCTCTTTCTCTCGTTAATTTGATTCAAAATTCTAGTTTATTCGTGTTCAAATATCGGCGATTGAACGGTTATGATACTTCAGACTATGTGGTGGTACCGCACAATGAATCAGAGCTGGATGTCCAAATGGCGTTTCCGATCTTTGGCGAGTTTGATATAACGATGAGCCAGATGAGGAGACAGATTGGGGACTCTGTACGCTCGAGAGGAGCGGAAACGTCGTCGCGTTCAGGTGTGTGTGTGTGTTGCCAGTGTGTTTATGAGACAGAGTCACAGAGATGGATTTTTTTTTTTAGCGATCATGTTGAGTGTCATTCCTGCTGAAGGGATATTGGGCCATGGCTCGAACTTGACCTTTGGCACGACTGATGTTGATGCGCTGAGGGAGTTGGTGGCGGAGTGTAGACGATTGAAAGACGCGAGTGGTACGTGCCTCTCCTCTGAACATTCATCTATCGGCTCACTTCCGCATTCGTTGTGTGGTAAGAACCTGACCCAGCAATCGTGAATCTTGCAAAGTCAACCAAGGATTTCACTTGGCTGAGACACTACTTCTCGAAACGCACCACCGTCAATGCACGTAAGTGGTTTTTCGATTTTCATCACAACGTGTGCATAATCTTTGCCCACAGTGACGTCTGTCCCGCAAGACCTTCGGCAGCTTTCTCAACAGATCCATGAACGTCTCTCGCCGGCGTGTGCTGGCCACGTCGAGGACGAACAATCTGATATACAGATATTACGTGATGACTGGATAAGACGGACTGCTTGTGCGCTTTCGAAACGAGGAAGCAGAAGACTGGTGTGAGCTATACACTTGGCTCTTGTTGAGATTCTGACTTGGACTTTTTTAAAAAAATTAAAGAATGCGGTTGGGTACTTTCAATGTGAACGGAAAGATGCCGAGTCAGGATCTTTCAGCATGGGTACAGGCGAGTTTTGTTAAGAAACTGGATGGGAAGGGGACCTTGAGATCTGAAAATGTCTCGCTGTCTCCGTTGCAAAAGTTTTCTCCTCTCTCATTACCGAATCCACTCGACTGGAGTACGCGAGTTCCATTTCTCATTCTAATCATTTGTCTAATCGAATGTCCCCCCCCAGTTTCTCGTCGGAAGAATTCAAGCGAGAAAGTTACTGGAACTCTGGAACGACCTATGACTATTCCTATTCCTATGAGAGTGGACGAAGTGGATCCGGACGATCCGGATTTATTTGTTTTCGCTTTCCAGGAACTCGACCTTTCCACCGAGGCGCTGCTTTACTCCTCGAGCACGACGAGGGAAGACGCGTGGTGCTATGCCATCTTTGCGGCGTTGGGTGAGAAGGGCGTCAGGTATGAAAAGGTGAGTGCGGAATTCTTACAGAACTCCACGACCCCTGTGAAATTTTTGGTTTTTCCCCCAGTTGGCGTCAAAGCAGCTGGTTGGCATGTTTATAGTCATCGTCGTTAAAAAGTCCTTGAAACGGTGTTTTGGAGATGTGAGAAAGACGGCGGTCGGGGCAGGTATTCTCGGTGTCATGGTATTTAAAAAAAAAAACAACACATCTTCTTTGGGTGGAATATCCATTTATTTTGTCGTAGGGCAATAAAGGCGGCACTGCCATTCGACTATCCTTTACACCCCCGACGCAACCAGATGACGACGCTTCAGAGCCCGTGGCGGCTGCGAGCCCGACGACCTTTACGTTCGTCAACACGCATCTTGCTGCGTTTGACGAGATGACGGACAAGCGGGACTCTGATTTTCATGAATTGTCCAAGCGATTGTTGTTTGAGAGGCCGATTTCCGCACAGGCGCCACCACCACCGCCCGGATCGGGTTCTGATGACGATGAAATCCATCTGTCGTTGGGTGACGCGGAGATGTTCGGGTTTGACGTGAATGCTCCCTTGAGTATTTACGAGACGGATGCACTGTTCTGGCTGGTAAGCCTGAATTCTTGGGTTATCCCTTTTTTTTCTTTTTTTTTATTTGTTTGACAGGGAGGTTAGCCGAGTCTATCCAACTGCATAGCAATTAGATGACAATTCCCTTTCAAAAGATCTAAATTACCGCGTGGATGTACCGGACGTTGAGATACGGAGAATATTGCGGGACGAGGAATGGGATAATGATGCCAAGATTGCGGAACTTCTCCGCTTTGACCAAGTGATTAATATCTCTTTGGAAATCTCAATTTGAACCCACTCTTTTTTTTTCAGCTCAAAAAATCAATGGACAGTCGGTCGGCATTTGTCGGATTCCATGAGGGCACTATCGCACATACGCCGTTTGTCCTTTCTTTCTAATCCGACCTGCTTCTTATTTCCGAATTTGTAACTCAGAACGTATCGATTCGCTCCTGGTATACCGGTTGATGGTCTGGGTTACGACATCAAGTCGGTCCAATTCTCCTTTCCTCGAATTAATCCTCCAACCTGACAACCACCCCCCCCACCGCAGACGACGACCTGCATGGACAGATCGAATTTTGTACATGCCTGGGTCGACGTCTCGGATCACCCAAATTTCTTATACGAGTTGTCCTCTGATCACTTTCAGTGATCATCGACCTGTTGCATCTGATTTTTATGTTGATGTATGCATTGGTTTCCATTTTTTTTTTTTTTTTTCCTGTCGGCTGACGTTGGCTTGCACAAGTGCGATTTCCACGATGCGGAGGAATTCCGATCTAATGTTAGACAAAGATTCAATGAAGTAAGAAGCGTGGATGTGGAAAGTGGGCATGATAAGGGAGGTCTCAGGATTGACGAGTTGTTCATAAATTTTGACAAGATTTTGTGAGTCTGGGTGTTGGAAACAAACAAACGATGCCGGGCTTAAAAACCTTTCAGTCTTGGAGCACCTGTGGAACGCAAAGTTGTGATCAGGAATACGGGAATGGCACGTCATTCTCCAGCTTTTGTAGTTTCTACTCTTTTTTTTTTGACTTCTTTTCCAAAGTCTCCATGTGCATTTAGATTCGTCCCTATCCAGCCGGAGTCCCCCATACGTGAGTCGATTGGTAACTCCTGGACGCGAGAGCGAGTTGATTACCCCTGGTTTTTAGACCCGGATTGGCTCCAGGTCCGTCCCATGACGGTCAGTTGTTTGGGTAGATTCCCGTCTACCTAGAAGAGTAACTCAATGGTTGACATAGGGTATGCTACTAGCGGACCGAGCTGCAGAGATAACACTTCGAGCGGAAGTCGACGACTTTACAGCTGCACAACTCAACCTCCGTCCTAAAGATCTCAGTACGACACTAATTCTGCACACCATGTTTGGAAAAGATCATTTTATCTCCATATCAGGCGAATTTCGTCAGTTTTCCTCTGGTTGGTTTGTCTTGTGAATAACTCACAAACTAACAGAGTACACATGCTTCGCCAATAAACTTGAGCGATTGACCCGACTCCCAGGGCCAGCTAGGTCGCTCAGATCGTCCGATGATCTTTTACCAGAGAGTCAATCAAGGAATGCCCCAACGGAACTGATGCGTCTCATAAACTGGTTGATGACAAATCCTGCTTTCACGGTAATGTCCAACCAGGCCTTCTTACAAGACTGATAAGTGAACTGATATCTGGGATGCAGAATGAACTCTTCGTCTCAAGGGGAAGTGAGAGTACGATAGTTTCAATTCGCGAGGTAGGGCATAGATTATATCCTCAAGTATTGATCTGATATTATTACTTCTCTCTCTCTCAAGTCCCTTGATACGGGGGATGAATTTGCCTTCCGTCCAGAAACGTCGGATGTGCCCATTCGGCTTGCATTCGCGGATGCCCTCCTCAGGTTCTTGAACTCGTTGACAGAAGCTGTTGTACCAGCGGCTCTGCATTCAAGGTGTCGTCACGCGATAGACCGTGATGAGGCCTTTGAGGTACCAGTACTTTATTTTATTTGATGTGCACATTATTGACCTGATGTTTTTAGGTACTGAGTGATTTGCCTCCTGCGTCTGTTAATGTTTGTATTCGTTTCATAATAAAAAAATGCTATTGCTGATTTTAGTCTGCAGGTTTGGATTTCGTTTACGGCATTTATTCATTACATCTGCCAATCTCTGAGTGAAGAGGTGCAGAGAAAGATTGGTGAGTGAAGAAAATATTACCATGACCTTTGGGTTAATTTTAAACTGTATTTTTTTTAAGCATCTGTCATTGCTCCAGTTCTTCTCAGGGATGGTCCAGATTCGACGTATCTTGCTATTTCGCCGATGGAAAAGTTCAGGTTCCTGTCTTTTTTTATCTTTTAGTTGTGTTCAATTTCAGTAGATCAGTTCGGCCATCATTGTGTCATGACTTTTTAGTATGTGGAGTAATACATATTAGAAGCACTAGCCTAATAATTTGAGTCTACATGTCACTTAAATATATGATAAATAACCTCCGAATCCAAACTTTCGAAATGCAAGAGTATGTCGCCACCGCTACGACGCGGAGTTGTGTTGAATGGTTTGGGACGAAAGCGATTAAAATGCCAGAGAAGGCCCGGGGAATAATATCTGATTCCTTCGTTTCATCAGAGCCGGGTTGCGACCGTACGCGTTTACGGTCTAGCAACAACGGAATGACACCGGAGTTCCACAGCACCTCGAAAGGGTGTAGTCAAAGAGTGAGATGACGCAGATCTGGGGAATATACTTCGAGCAAAAGTCTCTTGATCGCTAAGTTCTTCTGGTCCGACCCTAGGTATTCATCGAAAGGCAATTCGTCTTTGAAACGGTGAAGTAATCGAGTTTTGTAAAGGGACTCAAGACGACCTGTGCACAAGGGCAGGGAGAAGTGTTAATTTCATCGGTGTGGAGACAAGGGAACTAGAAAAACCAGATCCAATTACAAAACGGAATGATGTTTTCAATTTACGGTGAATAGCCGGGGGTATTGGGGTGATGTTGGCACCGCACCTGACTGAGATAATTTGACAGTGAGCTATCTACGATCAAAATCGAGACGGTGGAGATTTGTAAGGAAACTCCGTGTGATTCGATATTTTCTGGGCTCGCTGTCTAGTTCAATGGCTCTAAGGACCGTCGAGTTGGAGACGAGGAATTATTTGGAGTTGCGTGAGACGACGATACTGAAAAAGTTATCGTGTTGCAAGTCCTGCAATCTGTTGGAAGAGTGGCTCTGAAGGTAGAATATGTGAATTTTGAGTTCTGCTGGGAGTCGATTCATGAGAGTGCCATGAACATGCTCTGAGTGACTATAAGTTCGCAGCGTGACGTCGAAGGGTAGCCTCTACCTCGTCGACGTCTCCAACTAAGGTCCGTTCTTGCATATTGGCCCCTTTGCCTTAGCTTGGTACCGCATAACCAACAGGAGATGTCTGAAGAAATGACAACTTCTCCGAGCCAAAGACTCGAGCAACTTGAACGAGCGTTGATGTCACGTCATCGTGACCAAACCTTTCCCATCATGTCATAAACAGGGACTAAGCAACTTGAAAGAAGTAGGGAACGCATCTGGGGATTACTGTTCGTATGTAAGATTCTGGTAACCTTTTCACAATCTTTTCATTTAGAGGAATATTTTCTAAGAGTTGGATCCCAGTTTCCGTCTCGTATCATCTTCGCCTCGGACCTAAGGCCTAAGTTTTCTCACTTGAAGTCTCCTTCGTGATGGAGACGCATACTCACCAATCCCTCAATCTGTGCGGATATTTGACGAAACATATGTGGGCGTCATGGAACTTGGAAGATTCATCCTGGTTTTGGCGTTATAGATTATGTCGGGGATGGACTCAAAGAGCAGCAGAGGGAGAGACACACAACGTGACTAAAGGGTGGTTTTTCTGAGGTGTTGGTTTTTAATATTATTAACTAACCGATATCCAGATAATCGAAACCAAGTCTCTTTTCATATCCCTTTTTAGTGACATCTCTCCGCGTAATACGCCTTTTTGGCGATTAGTCCGTGTATTGACCGCCAGTCGAAACACCAGCTGAAGTCGTACTTTTCCACTTCTGTGATTTGTTTCTTGCGGATGGGCCAGGAACGGAAGACTGAGTGCTGCCTTGTACTTGTCCGTAGGTCGCACTGTTGGAATGTTCCGGGACGGAGCGGCCTTGGACTTGTCCGTGAGGTGGAGGAATCGAACGTTTCGGAACGGAAGCCTGGGTGTTACCTTGCACTCGTCTGTAAGTTAAAGGATTCGCGCTGATGGAGTGTTCCGGGACGGAGTCACGGTAGTGACCTTCAGAGGAGTGAGCTTTGGGCAAACCATAGGCGGCACTTGTATAGTTTCCAGGGCGTGGCGCCGATGTGACATCATGATAATGGGAGGCTCGTTCCTCGACTTGAGGACCGAGGGTTATAAGAAGTCGGAAAGTCTGCAGGAGATGCATGAGACATTCGAAAAATCCTGGACCTTGGGTTGTACGACTCTCGAGACTTCCTGGCCCAGATTGACGACTGTTGTCCCTGTCCTCAAGAGTGCGTCTTTCTTGTCCTGTTCGCTGGTTGTATTCCAACAAATAGTGTTTCAGGCGCCATTCAACGTCTGCGATCCATCTCTCTCCGTCAACCCTCAATGGCTCCGGATGCAGAGCACAACCACTCTCCACTAGATTCCGCACCTTCCCTACCGATTCCTGATACTCCTCTTCGAACATATAGCGACCCGACTTCTCAATCTTCCCTTTCGTCGACGTCATGCACACATGCCCTTGGAATTTCATCCCCATGACATCCTCCAATTCGATGCGATTATCCCGCCACCAGTCCTCCATATCATCTTCGTTCTCTAGGCCAGTGATAACAAGGACGATGGGCACCTGACCATTGCATATGATACCCCAGAACAGGTCGTAATTGACACGAATGATCTCTCGCAAGCGTGCGCCTCTGATGCAATAAACTAGAAGGCTCACTCCTCCAGCGTTTTCCCGTAAGCCTTTGACGAGAGCAACAAGATTGAACATGGCCTTCTGCGTGGGCACTGTGCCTCTGTTGCCTTCGTTGAGACCAGAAGTGTCCCAAAGCCTGTATTTCTTTCCTCCGGAAGCTGTTGGAAAAATTGACACTTGGTTCGGGGAGAATGATAGAACGCAAGACCTACGGCTGACAAAAGTCACTTCGTGATGGGAGCTGTCAGGGGTGCAGCCATATGCGCTATTGGATGTGGCTGCGACCTCCCCTCCCTGAAGCATATTGATGATAGAACTCTTTCCGACTCCCGTCTCACCGAATACAATGATGTTGGGAATTGAAGAACTGACGTCGAGGGCTTTGGGCGGTGTCGTGGGCAGTAACTTGGGTAAAAGACCGCTATTCGGGACTCGCATCTGGGGAGCGAGTGTGTGCTCGTGTGGGGGAACTCGTTGAGGGTTTGGGAGTTGCATAGTGACACGAAGAGTAAAATGACAGATGTTACTGGGGTGATGAATGTTCTTAAAAGTTCTGCAAGTAGGGCGCGTTTTCACCCGATCCCGATCTTGCATGAATTGAAATACATTCGCGCAGCTCCTTCACTGGCACGTCAAGTTCTTCACACATAACCAATACCTTGCACATCTTGGGGTACACACCCTAGAATGAAATTAATGAAACCTTAATATGCTTTCGTTTACTTCTTACATAAAGGATTTGCAGGCAAGGTGCTTTTTAACTGTTCCCGATCTTACATGATTTGAAATATATTCGCGCAGATAGTTCATCACAAAGACTCTTAATTGCACGAATACCCTAGAATGAAATTAACGTTTAATTTCCTGCAGTCACTTATTCACTGCTCGCCGTATTGTTATCACACTTCAAGTTTTTCATAAAATAAGTGGAACGTTCGCCACCCCCACCTCTCATCAACACATTGTCTGCATATCTCGTATATTTCATGGTAAGCGTATCCAGACTCGGTTCCATTGTTATACTCACGAGAGACTTATTATGTAGCATAACATCGTCGTCTTCGGAGAATCTGGGGTGGGCAAGAGCTCCATCGTCAACATGCTCGTCGGCGAAGCAGCAGCGCCGATTTCCGGCAGTGGACGGGGTTGTACTCTTGACAGCCAGGGATACGACTTCAGTACTGGTGTCAGGCAGTACCGTATTCATGACACTGCTGGTCTCAACGAGGGCGATGCTGGACGTGTTCCGACAAACGACGCTATATTCAAGCTTTGCAAACTCCTATACGCATTGAGCGACGGTGTCTCCTTGCTCGTCTTTTGCTTGCGTGCACCGAGGATTAGAGAAAGCGCCAAGTATAATTGGTCCCTATTTTACGATATCATTTGTCGTAAGAAAGTACCAATTGTGGTCGTTGTCACTGGCTTAGAAGCGGAAGAAGATATGGAAGCATGGTGCCATAGAGAGGACAACCGGGAGGCGTTTCAAGAGCATGGGATACATTTCAACGCAATTGCTGGACTCACGGCGAGCCGGGGCAGGCGCAGACCGAATGGAACGTACGTCTTCCAGGAGGAATATGACGAGTCTGTGGGGAGGTTGAAGACCCTAATTTCGAGATATCATTTGGTAACACCATGGAGAGTTGAACGGGTGAAGTGGTTCCGTGAAATCTACGAAACGCGGTACAGGTTGGATACAGAATGTCTCAAGCTATTCCCCTATCAAGCAATGGTCGGGAGTGTGCGGGAGGGAGCACAAAGGCTCATCTCAGAGTGCGGTATGTCGCCAGATGATGCTGAGAGGTTGGCACGGGAGTTAGAGCAAGCCTAGGTGAGCAATGATTGAGGCCAATTGTGTACACCTTCTGACAGATTCTTGTCCATTCGTACAGGATCTCCTCAAATGGATTTCATTCGCAGTCTACTGTGTATATAATCTGGTGAAATATTTTGTGTTCATATGGCATATACAGAACTTGACTTTTTGGAAGACCAAATGACCAGTTTCCATTGTCTGCGACGATTGCCGATCATAGAGTTATTGAGCGTTGGGTAGGCACATGGCTCTCGGACTAAAATCTTAGATGTGCAAGACTGCAAATGGCGCCAAGGGGTATGCATGTAGGTGCTAAGTTCTATGCGCTGAAAATAGTTTACACCCACAAATGGTAGAGGGATATATGACAGCAGGAGGAGAAACGCCGTATCAGCCCAAAGTCTTATATACTGAAATCCTGGAGTTCAACAATAGTGGTAGACCCCTCTTCGACCTCGAAGCGGATGAGACAGCTGTCAACATAGGCCCACAAACCTGCATCAAAACCAAAAGGGAACCAGGAAACCGTATCATTGGAGACGCCTCTCAACTGACGAAGGTCGCCTGCTTCGAGTTGGGGTCCACGGCTAATGGCTTCCTCGTGTGTCGGTTTTCCATTCGACAGATTCCAATATAAGGTAGAACCGTCTGCAGCAGACAAAATGAGTCGCATCTCTGAGAGTCGAAGGAGGTGGATTGGATGGATAGAAATAGTTGTCTCCCACAAGCGTGTACGGCTTGAATCCCAGATAGATACGTGCCCCTCCAATGTTGATGCTGCATAGAGGGTGCCATCAGGAGAGTAGCAGGCTGATATGACGGGAGGATGAACTTCGAGTAGGGTTCTGTATCTGGGAAGCGAGCCTGTGATTCTGAACGGTCGTGAAAGGCGGATAGCGGTAGTCTGCTGGGATGGTTTCTGCCACTTGTCTCGCGCAGACCACATGCGAATGGTACCATCATAGCTCCCCGAGACGAGATGATGGCTGCCAGGCGAAAAGCTAGCCTTCACGCTTTTGGTGTGCCCTGTCAGCGGAAGGCCGACTGGTTGACCAGTCTCTGAATTCCAAGTGCGGATTGTTGTATCTTCGCTCCCAGAAGCGATCCAATGGCCGTCTGAAGAAAAGGTAACAGACATTACAGTCTTTCCGTGTCCATCGAGTGCCATATGCATTCCGGTTTCGACATCCCAGATACGGATTGTGTAGTCCAAGCCCCCTGAGGCGATTCGGGTGCCATCAGGCGAAAAAGCAACTGCCAACACACAACTAGAATGACCTTGCATCGAGGCTATTTGCTGTCGAGTCTCAATATCGAATATACGTATATCGTTATTAACCCCTGCAGCAATGCGACCATTTTTGGAAAGTGCAACAGGGAGAACAGCACCGCCAGCATCAATTGGCATCCCAATGAGTTGTTGTGTGTCCCTGCTCCAAATGCAGATGGTACAATCGCTTCCTGAAATGATTCGTTCACCATCCGTGCAGACTGAAGAGACGAAATCTCTGTGTACCAGCGGAGGTCCTATCGCCTGTCCAGTTCCACAATCCCACATTCGAACAGTCTTATCCCCACTTGCAGACACAAGCCAACGCGAATCAGGAGAGAAGCAGACAGCACTTATATAACCATTTTGTTTGCCAGCCTTCCCAACTGCCTCATGAGATCTGCTGTCCCATACCTGCACAACTCCTGTGTCGTCACCTGATGCAATCAACCTACTGTCTGGGGATATAGCAATAGCGGTTATTAGATTTGGTCCTTGGATTGGAGAGCTGTGACTGTATTCTGGAAGTGTGGGCCGAGGGGGGAAGCCAATCGATTGGTCATACATGTGCGTTCCATAGTCACCCGATGTTGACATAAGCCCCTTCTCCAATCCTGCCGTTGCCGACAGAATATTCAAAAATCCTTCAGCATCACCAACCAAGACAAGTGCCGAGTTCGACATTCCTTCGACAGGTGAATGCCTCGTCCAATTATGAATAGCATACCGAACACTCCCCTGAGGCAATAAAACACGCTCTCCAGCATTCCTCAGTCTCCTAACCAGCCGTAAACACTTGGTCGCTACCCGACCATCAGCCTTGGGAACGTCAATGCGGAGTCGGGAATTAGCGCGTTTGCTGGTGATATATTCAACGAATGACTTATGCAGTCGGGGAATCGTGTCATTGCCGACGTTCTCAGTCCCCGCGACCAACACAGTTCTCAGGTTCGTAACGAAGTGGATCATATCGACTGGATACGAGTTGGGTGTTTCCCGTAGGTCGAGCAGTCCAGATAAGTCCCCGATGGTAAGCGGCTCCTTCAAAGCGATGACAAACCCCACAATCCACCGAAACCTTTCGTATTCCCATTCATCATCATCATCATCATCATCCGACTCGATCGTCATTTCCAGGATTATCCCATACAGGTTGTTTACATCCCCCATTCCTTTCTCGCTGAATACATCCAGAATTCGATTTCGCCGTTCCCGCCCATGTTTTTCGAGTTGTCCCCGGAAAAACTTGACAACCGTCACAGCCCAGACAAACAACCCTCCGGCCTGATCGCACAGCTTCTGAAATCGTGCATCTCCTGGCCACTGATTCCAATCCAGCGCCCACGTCGTGACGAGGTCCTCCAGATTTCGCCTCAAATACATCTCGACATCTTTCCTGGATTCGGCCGTATCCAGATGCAGGTGCTTGACATGTTTCGAATCTTTTTGGAGTGAGCCATAGAAAGGCCTCGTGATCTCGTCGTCTGTCCGGCTCGAGATGAACACTTTCGCATTATATCGTTCGAGCTTCGTGAAAAGCTTTGAAAACACAGTGGCGGTGGCTTTCAGGTGATCCCTACTTGTTTCATCCAAACCATCAAAGATGATTGCGACAGGTTTGCTTTTATCCAGATCACATGCCACCTGAACAACTTTGACGAAGAATTCGAGAGCTTGTTCGACAGTAAGTTTATCCAGCAACGACTCTTTAGTGCGAAGGATGTCGTGGATAGCGACAGTCACAGTCGGATCGGCGATGTGTTCAGCCATCTGACATGCAATCGTCGGGAAATAGAACTGAGGGTCTGTCGTTGATTCGTTGTTGCGGTTGATAAAAAACTGGGCCCAGAGAACACCAGCGTCCTTGCATTCGCGAGCGAACGATGCAGTAATCGCCGATTTACCACTGCCGGGATCGCCAGTCAACCAGAAGTAATTCCGGTTCGTTTCGGAGAGATCGTTCACCCATTCCTTGATAGTCGCAAGAATTTCCACACGCGTCTCGGGATCACAAGGGTCTTTCCCTTGCCTATCATATCCAGTGTCTCGGAGTGCATATCTGTAGAGTGTCCTATCTAGGAATTGCCGACGTTCATTTTCCAATTGGCTTCGCTTCAAGTGATCCAATATTTCACCCTGACCGCAAAAATAAATTTCCTTTCCGGGGTCTTTGTATGAATGGTACTCACGAATTGCGATTTCCGCAACTTCTTTATCTCCCGAATTTGCTGCAAAATTTCGTCTATCCCCTTGGCCGTATTGATGTCCTGCAGTACCTAATATCGTAGTTGTAT
>Ga0307517_10010755_pt1 | contig 12757 bp, 9 predicted proteins | sample 23_EM_MG_FD_194515 | JGI IMG/M metagenome (GOLD analysis project Ga0307517, IMG submission 194515) | Populus trichocarpa ectomycorrhiza microbial communities from riparian zone in the Pacific Northwest, United States - 23_EM | ecosystem: Host-associated > Plants > Roots > Unclassified | place...
GCTTACCCCTCACTTCGTCCTTCTCACCGAGTATGTAACTTCGGTGAGTTCACCGGAATTCTTCTCGTAGGTTCTAACACATCGTAGCGTAGGATTCGTCTCCGGTGAGCACCGGTGAATAATAACACCTCCCCTCACCGGGGCTCCCGGCCTCGGTCTCGGAGTCGAATTCCTCGTAGGATTCATCGGCACCCAGCTCGGTTTCTTGCAGAATCATAACTGAGCGATCGATGAGGCCTAAGCCAAGGTTATGTCTGGTAAAGGCCGGCTGTGGGAGGGCCTTTGTGAAAATGTCGGCAGTCATTTCACTTGAGGGGCAGTAAGTAAGTTGAATTATTTCGTTTTCTGTGTGTTGGCGAACAAAGTGATATTGAATATCAATATGCTTTGTTCGTGCATGGAATTCTGGATTCCTAGCTAATGCAATGGCCCCTTGGTTGTCGATGTAGATATTGCGGATCTCGTCTATATGTCGTCGTGCCCCGAGGTCTAGTAATAGGGCTTGAAGCCAGATCGATTCCTTCACCGCCTGAGTTAAAGCTATATATTCCGCTTCGGTTGAAGATAGCGCTACCGTACTCTGCTTCTTGCTGTTCCATGATATTGCTGACCCATTAAGCAGGAATGTATAACCTCCGATCGATTTCCGGTCCTCGCTTGACCCCCAATCAGCGTCCGTAAACCCTGCCCCTAACCCTTGCATTCCATAATAAAGTCCTCGGTTCGTAGTCCCTGCCAGATACCGAAATATTCTTTTGACCGCCGTCCAATGGGTAGGGTTTGGGTTAGTGCTGTATTGGCTAACCTTAGATACAGCGTAGGATATATCCGGTCGTGTTCCAAGCATGGCGTACATTAGGGATCCCACAGCGGATTGGTAGTTTTTCTTTTCTTTCTCGCTTGCTTGAAAGTCCGGTTTACTTTTCTCTAGTCTAATATGAGGATCGGCCGGGGTGGTGGTTGGGTTGCATCCCTGCATGCCATGATGCTGGAGTATCCTTTCGATATACTTTGCTTGAGAGAGATGGAGAATTCTTTTTGTACGGTCCCGGTTAATCTCGAGTCCCAAAAAGGTTTTAAGTTCACCGAGGTCGGTCATCTCAAATTCCGCATGGAGTTTGGTACGTATCCAATTGATCTGAAGGGTTGTTGGGGCCGCTAGAAGTAGGTCATCTACATATAGTAGAAGAATGACTTTTCTGTCATAGTTTATAAATAAACTATGATCCGCATCGCTTCGTATAAAATCATGCGATCGAAAGAACATATCGATCCTGCCATACCAGGCCCTCGGGGCCTGCTTGAGTCCATAAATTGATTTCAGTAAGCGGCACGCCATTGGTTGCTGGTACTGCGGTTTGACTTCCTTAGTAGGTATCGAGACACCTTCAGGAATCTGCATATAGACCGTCTCCTGCAATGCGCTATTGAGGAATGCGGTCTTTACATCCATTCCGTGCACCTCCCAATTACTCTCGCAACTTAGGGCTAAGAGTACTCGAATGGTTGTAAATTTCGCTACAGGCGCGTATGTTTCGTCATAATCTATTCCTGGTTTTTGGCTAAAGCCTTTCGCAACTAGCCGCGCTTTGTAGCGCCCATCATCCTTCTTCCGGAAAAGCCACCGACAACCTATCGCTGTCCTGTCCGCAGGAAGAGGCTCAATCACCCATGTGTTATTTTTCGCCAATGAGGTAAGTTCTGCCTCCCATGCAGGCTTCCATTTATCCTTTTCCGGACTGTTGAGTGCGTCAGTCAAGGTTTGCGGTTCCAGACCATCCGCATCCGCTATTAGCGCAAAGTTCGTGGCTGAAGAAAACATTTCTTCGCGTCTTCGGTTTCTTGTAGATCTCCGCACTCCTGGGTCTTGTGGCCCTGTATCTCCCCCTTCTGTTGATTGCAGGTTGGGTAATGGCTGCCGAACGACGATCGTGTCCTGAATACCAGAGTTGTTGGTAATTGCGCTCGGTAGCAGGGTTGAGGTTCGAGTGGGTGTCGGGCAAATTGGCTCCAATGGGAGATACTGCTGACTGGAGTCATCGCTAATCTTTAGTTCTTCGATTGCTGGTTCTGATTCTACTTCCATCGTTGCTCTTAGACTTTCAGTGCTTGTGTTGTGTTTAAGACCCGGCGACTCTTCAATTATCACATCTCGTGATCTTATAGTCTTCTTGTGTACTGGGTCATACACACGGTAAACCTTTGACCCGGCGTCTTCATCATATCCTACAAAGATACATTTCTTGGACTTAGGATCTAACTTGCGTCTCTGTTCTTTAGGTATGTGTACCCAAGCGGTCGACCCGAATATCCGGAGGTGTCCTAGCCCTGGTTCCTGACCTGTCCAGTACACAATCGGTGAGGAATCCTTACGGGTATGCGAGGGTAGGCGATTATGAATGTGGGCAGAGGTGAGTACTGCTTCCCCCCAAAAAGCATTGCTGAGCTTGGAGTCTTGTAAGATACATCGTGCGTTCTCCATTATTGTTCGGTTCATTCTTTCGGCAAGGCCGTTTTGGGCCGGACTATATGGGGGGGTAACAGTATGTTGAATTCCGGACTCTTGTAGGTATTGCTGAAAGCTCTTGCTAAGGTATTCTCCTCCACCATCACTGCGTAGCGATTTTATTTGTTTTCCGCTTGCCTTTTCGGCTCTTGCTCGATAGTCCTGGAAAGCAGCAAGTCCCCCAGCCTTTGAATGCAGTAGACGGATGCTGACCCTTCCACTCATTTCATCGGTGAATGCAATGAAGTATTTCTCACCATTTAGGGTTGCCGTTTGCATTGGTCCACAGATATCGGTATGTATTACCTGTAAGAGCTCCGTTGCTCTTTCGCGGCTCTTTGTTTCTGATTCTTTATGTTGTCTCCCTAGTGCACATATTCCGCATACTTTTGGTACATCATCCTTCGTTTCGATAACATTCAGGTCGGCAACTTTCGTCGATAGATAGCGAGCTGTGTTTTTGTCCAGAGTTCGATGGCATAGTCGTCTATGCCAGGTTTCAAGTGTGGCCCTTGGAGATTGGTTTGTGGCAAGTCCGAGGTTGGCTGTGTTTGCTGGATCTGATTCTATGGTCGAGTGTGGGCTAACCTGGTTGAGCTGATACAAACTGCCCTTTCGGTATCCTAGTTTTGTCTTAAGGCCATCATTACTGACGAAGCACAAAGATCTTCCAAACTCGACCGTATATCCAGCGTCCACCATCCGTGCGACCGAAATTAGACTCGTCGTTATGTTGGGAACATGCCAGACCCCCCTCAACCTAATGACTCCGGCTTCTGTTGTTACATCTATATCGCCTATTCCATGGGCCTCCAGCCTTGTTCCATCTGCAGTAGTGATTGCTTGGGATTGATTAACACTCTGGTAGGTTAGGAATTCCGTTCGATTGCGAGACAGATGTTGGCTCGCACCGGAGTCAATGATCCAATTGCCCCCAAGCAGATTCCAAGGATCCTCCGCTAAAAAGGTAAACTGTCTGGTACGTCCCATACCTGTAGCTCCTCCTTCCTCTGCCTTACGCTTATAGCAATCCTTTTTCCAGTGCCCACTTTTACCACAGTAGTAGCACTTGCTTCCATTCGGGACTTGGCTACTTGTAGCCCCGATAGACCTCCGCCCTTCGCTATGGTTTCCGCTAAAACCTTGACGGAAACTGGGAGGAAATCCTCCCCTACCTCGGCTATTATAATGGTGTCCGCCCCGGCCTCGACCATTCCTTGTCCCAAAGATAGGTCGCTGTACTGCGAATGCAGTATTTTGTGTTTCTCTTCCGCCATTACTTATCATCGTAGGTTGATTAATCTGGCGTCTCCCAGATTCCTGGAGCAGTCGACCTGCCATTAGGTCAAAGGTTACCGTATCGCTTCGGGATTGCAATGCCATTACCAATGGCTCGTAGGATGCTGGAAGGCTTAGAGTAAGTATCGTTACTAGCTCTGTATCATCCATTCCCTTCCCATCCTCAGATAAACTTCGTAACTGATTGGCTATTTCCCTAAATTGGTTGAGGTGCTGAGCCATATCCTCTCCTTCGGACATTCGTAAACCCCAAAGGCGCTGCATGAGCACCATTCTACCGTTCATTCCTATTCCCTGGTGGACCTCCTTGAGGGCGCTCCATGCCTCCTTAGTGGTTGTGGCATCCTGTATATAAGGGATTTGGGAATCCTTGATATTCAAGGTAATAATGGTAAAAGCCTGATCGTCCTTGTTCGAACTAAGAGTATTGCTGGAATCTTCTATGGCTGACAACAGATCTTTCTCTTTTAGGATGCGGATTATTCTAAACCGCCAAGCGTTATAATTACTCTGGCCTGTGGCCATGGCTCCATCGAGTTTCTCGATCGATTGGGTGAGTGAGGTCGTGCTCACGCTGGTAGTTTTGCTCGCGCTTGTCGAACTGGTACTGGCCGAAGCGCTCTCTAGTGTTCCGCTGGGTGGGGCTGACATCTCGCTAGTGTTTCTGTCTGTTCAAAGTTCGCTGGGTGATACTCGTTGTTGGTAGGTTAGGTGCGCTCTCCGGGCTCATAACCTATAAAAATATTCTTAAGCGGATATGGGTAGTGGTTCAAAAAGCGTTTTTAAAGAAAATAAAACGGATGTACCAAAGCGAGACCTGTTCTTCTTAACCTTCTTGTTCTAAGGTTGTGGCCGGTGGGCACCCTTTAAATACATAAACAATACTGACTTGAGCGGATATCTCCAGAACATCATCAGATGGTTTCTTTACTTTCTCACGCCCTTGACATACCCCTCTTTCTCCACTCTGCTCCCCCACCTTGCTTCCCCTCTTTACTTCCCTGCTTTGGTATGAGTTTTACCCCGCTTACCCCTCTTACCCCGCTTACCCCTCACTTCGTCCTTCTCACCGAGTATGTAACTTCGGTGAGTTCACCGGAATTCTTCTCGTAGGTTCTAACACATCGTAGCGTAGGATTCGTCTCCGGTGAGCACCGGTGAATAATAACAACAACCCCCCTGCTCAGCCTTAGGGCCCGTTTACCTATAGACAGCCGTCTAGCAACCAGAGGCAGTGCCGACCATTAAAGAAAGTCAGTGAGGTAAACGGGATTTCAGTTATATACTAGACTGTATATTAGCTAAAGGTGCAATAATTATGTTTTCTTTACATACCTTCAACTGTCTGTCTCTTTCTAAAAATTTCATTTGTAATAGTGGTGGTACTAGACGGTGGCGTCTCAAGCGTTATCTGATAAACGGCGCGAAAGTGTTTGACAAATTTTCCACAGTCCTAGATTCTTGTAGCTAGACAATCAAAAAGTTACGTTATCTACTCTAGGTAACCGCCATCTACTTTGCCGCACTCTTCCCCACTGTCAAGTTCCCCTTAACGGTCGGCATCGTTTTAGGCTGTTGGACAGACGTCTATAGGTAAACGGGCCCTTATTTAGGCTTTGGAAAAAGTGTTCGGTTAATGGCCCCAGTGCCAAATCGCGCTTAACCTGGTTTAGATTTCAGTCGGCTTCAGTGTGAGGAGGGTCTTGAACTACTAGCAACTATATCAGCACAAAAAATAGGCACGGGAAACAAATCCAAGCCTGGCAATGGGCCGGCCCGGGCCGCAAATTCTTAAGCCCGGCCCAAACCTGGCCCAAACCATGGCGGGCCCCACCCGAACCCGACCCGACCCAAAAAAGCCGGGGCAGCCCAAACAGCCCAAACTATTCATGAACAGGGATTAATCCAATTCTATTTAAAGATGTTAGCTATTTTAACTTAGTACTATACTTGAGAGACCCTCAAGCTGCATTGATTCTAGGAAAAACAGGTGATTAGAGTTGAATGAGAGTTAGTCACCATGACATGAATGATGGAAAATAAAAGGAACTGATAGTATTGATGGTTCAGTATCAAGACCCGCGACATTCCAAAATCTTGAAAAAAGATGTTCCTCAACAGAGATTACTTGTCAAAAATCAAAGTTCAGCTACAAGGCTGGGATGAAAAGGGGTAATTAAAAATGTGAGGCTGAAAATTTCTCAACAAAATACTAGCCTGGCGATGACACAAGTCCCAGGTTCACAGCAATTTTGGAAGATATGAGTGATATCTTGTGATTTGATAAATAAAAGTGACAATTCTTTGGGCTTTATTTCGGGCTTTTCCGGGCTACCCGGGCTTGCCATTTGGGCGACCCGACCCGGCCCAGACCCCTTGACCCGATCTAAGCCCGGGCCCAATTGCGAGGCTTGATCCCCCGAATCAGGGTTCACATCCCCCCGCTGCAGAAGTAGCTTGACCACTGCCAGATGTCCAGCTTTCGCAGCATGTGTGAGTGGTGTCATGCGCCGCTCGTCCGATAAAGTGGGATCGACATCTCCTTGGTCAATAAGCAGCTTAGCAAGCGCGGAATTCCCGTATTTCGCAGCCCATATTAATGGCGTTGCGCCCTTGGAATCACGCTGATTCAAGTCCCATACTTTCATGTCCACCATTGCATTTTCGATTTCGGCTATTCCCATATATGCGATGCAGTGCAGTCCAGTATGCCCGTGAAGGTCGGGATGTCTATCATATTAACATTCCACCGAGGACAAGAAGTCCACCGTTTTATCCTCTCGCTAAGGAGGATATGAGCTGATATGTGGTTCGCACCCCGCTTAAGATGTTGTAGTGCTAGCAGCGTACACGTTCCGTTACATCATCCCTTGCGTGGAACCCCCGGTAACATGAGGAGTAGTGGAGAAATGGCATTGCCGATGGTATAGAACCAGGAGTAGTTGAGATTTCACAGACGGACTGAAAGCATAGATAGGTGAGGCATATCTCAGACATCATGGTGTGAGGTGTGGCGAACAAATTGCCGTGTGCTGCAAGATACTCCTGAAGCGTGAAATGCACGAGACGGACTATTGATGATTTCTCATTGGTCGTGACAAGTCCTAATGTGCAACTCAACAAGGTCCGTGTCGAAGGGGAATTGTCAATATTGAGGTCTGTTGTTCCTACTTCTACCGCCAATGCATGGCAGAGCTCGTCTGCCTTTAGCGGGTGTGCGGAGCATGAAATCCACATCAGTGATTCCATTCCAAGCTTCACTCGATTCCCTCTCTGCTCCCTTATGCGATCCGAGGTTGTGCTGTATGCATCACCTAAACCGGAGCCATTGGTCATCTTGTGGAGTGTTTGTCTTCTCTGATGAATTGTCGCATCTTCGAGAATTGCGTCCATAATTAGGGAAACGAGAAGAAATCTAGACTAATGTTAGCTAATAACCTCGGGTTCACCATTGACGAATTTCGCATACGTTCCCGAGATTTTATCCGGAATAATTCTAAGAATATCGGCCTCTAGCTGCGGATCCATTGAATCTGATTCCGGGTCCTTTTTCAGCCTCACAGTAACATATCCTCGAATCTCCTCCTCCCTGGCCTTTATAGGGGATAGATCGGGATATCCAGGGAAATATTTCTTCACTTCTTCACGAATGTGTGGAACTTATAACAATATATGTTTACATACTCCCCGGAGTAGTTGGATCTCGTCATCTGCCACTATCAGAAAAGGCATTTTGTCGCTGAGGAGCAATAGGTTGGGAAAGCGGGGGTGTTACTGTCGGTAGTGCAGAGCCATATGGATGAACTCCACTTTTTCCCAGGACTAGCCCAGTAATGCTCCTTTTGATGGGGTAATGTACCTAAATATGCGGTTGATAGAGGCAGCAGATAATCTCGAACAATGATTCCCAGTAGAAAGGACATGCATAAATTAGACAGTTACGGCCCGTTTACCAATAGACGGCCGTCAAGCAACCGGAGACGGTGCCGACCGTCAAGGGAGGCTAATCGGTCGAAGAGCGGTAGGGAAAATTGATGGGTGTGTGTTTACCTAATGAAGTGTGTAGTAGTGTGAAAAGTGTGATCCGCAAACGTGAGGTGTGCAACCAGGTAGCTTTCAATTCTCACAGTACTCGACAACCGAGATACTGGACTGACCAACTATTCTCTCTTACAATCAAATAATGAGAATTTTGTTATCAAACTTGCCCTAAATTATGACAAAAGCAATTGCTGATTGTGCAAGGAAAAGAGAGCTTATTCATAGCTGCTCTTGTTATTCCAGGCATGGAAGGTTGGTGGCATTTATGGTGCCAGTCAGGGTTCCGAATAGTCCGACCGGTCAAGTCTTGGAGGCAGGACCAGACTTGCCCGTCCTGGTTGATGTCGATGACTGGACCCGACTAACTTGAGTGATCCGGTCTGGTTTGGACTGGTCCCAGACCGGTCTTTATAAAAGATTGCATGAGAGTCGGAGTGGCACTGTGGCACCCGGGCCAGCGCTCACTGGGAATAGATATACAGCTATAGTAGATTTTTAAAGCCACGGTATAAATCAACAGGCCCTCAATACAGGTTAACAGAACATCCTAGAGAGGATAGCATGTGGTAGAAATGCAATTACCCGATGGATAAGTCGCACCGAATACCCGTATTGTGGCAGTTGGTCATGTAATATCACTCACTTAAGGCACCAAAAATAGTTCGATACTTGAGAACCTATTTTCACCACCCCTTATCAAAGCGAGGCACTATCTCCACCATATAATCCATGGAAACAATAAGTTTTATTAAGAAAAGCTTTATTTGAGCGTAACATATTGTGATAAAAATAGCATATCCTATTGCTTGGCGGGCCGGTCGGACCAGTCCTGGTCGAGTCGGTTTCGATAATCCTGACTGTCCAGTCGGTATAATTTCCACCATTAGACTAGACTTGACTTTCGACTGGACTAGCTAGTCCAGTACAGTCTTCCGCCGACCATTCGGAACCCTGGTGCCAGTAGACGGTTGTTGCAATCCCGCCTCTTGAGCCGCGTCCTGTTTTGACCGTCTAACACCCAGATTATTAAACGGTTGAAAACAGGGTAAACAGTTTTGCCACGTCTATCGGAATGATGCTGGTTGAGACGCCACCGTCTCGTTTCCCCACCAAAATCTCGAAACGCGACGGATCGGTAAACGGGCCCTTAGACGGATTGAATGATCGAAGGTAACAAAGAAAAAAAACCAAATGCCAAGAGTTCACACAACAAAAATACAATCACCACTGCACGACTTTGGAGTGAGTAGGAATGCTCACCTCAACTAGGGGAATTGTACACCCGATCATAACAGATATCCACCTCGCCCGCCATGCCTCCCCTTCGCTTTTGCCTATTGCCATGCTGACAAGAGCAAGACAAAGTCCCCCCTGTTAGCCTCCAAACATGCGACTCTCCCACAATCCCTTTCACCCCCCCGCTTTCACTTTAGCAGATGGATCAAGCACGTTCTCATTGCGTGAGGGCATCCCTGAAAACTATACGAGCAATGGAACAATAACACAATAACGCCTAGCAGCATCTCGCGACTTCCAATATATCCAATGATTCCTCACCGGGCTATTCATTCCATTAGTTTCCCCAGACTTCGGAGTAGGGATTGGTAGAGCACAAATAAATCACGAAAAATCACTGATCCTGTCTTGTTGTCCCCACTATTTCGGTGCTTAATTTATGCTCAAGCATAATCTAGTAATCTAACATATGATAGTATTGTATACTACTGTAGAAATTTGAATAATTGGACGGTGTGCTATGAAGTCCAGAATTCCCTTCTCTAGAAACGGGGCAAAAAGCACACCAAAAACACGGTCCCTTCCCCCCCCTCCGAGACAGAAAACAAAGAAGAAAAAGGAAAAGAAAAAAGAAAAAATTCTTGACCCTACTAGGAGAGGAAAGTCCAATGGCACCATCCAATTGTTCAAGTTTTTAGGGTACACCAGGCTTGTAAGATTGGGAAGTTTGAGTGCGACTAAAATCACAATCATAAAGAAGAATAAGATTGCCATATCTCTACGAAAACTCCTTGTAATGTACTGGCGGTTGCCTGGGTGCTGCCGGGCCTTGGAAGCCACCTGTAGTTCCGCCTTGCTGGCCCAGGCTTTTTGAAATCCCTTGGCAGGGATGACAGTGTAGGATTGCTGTAGGTCACTCCTGGATTTATGCTATAGTTTGTGAATTTCTGTTAACAACCCACCACTCATACCGAAGCTCAAAAGGTAGAACATAATACTATAAATAAATTAGGATACAAATAGGTGGACCAAAGCCCCGAGTCTAAGTCATAGCAACAGAAACCCTCTTTGGAAAAGGAGAGAGTGAAATATTTCTATCAATCTCACCGTACGCCAACCAACTCACAGCTATCCAAAACACCAACCATGCCATGTATCCTCACCTGCGGACTCACGTTCTAAAATAACCTCAATGGGGAAGGAAAACAGAAGAAAGATATAGGCAACAAAAATCACGATCATACACGGGAACGCGAGGTAGCTTACTCGGTCAGGAATCCACTAAAATCCACTAAGGGGAGGTGAAGGATAAGACAAGAGAGAAGAAATGGTGAATGCACAAGAGGCGAATTGGTCAAGAGGAGGTTACCCGCGCAAAATATACTCGGTGTGTATTCTTGTTCCAATCACAATTCGGACTTCGTATCTTGATCGAATAGCCCACGGGGAAATAGATATATCAAGGGTTGGGGGGCAGCTTGGTGGAGTGCAAAGGGTATGAAGGAGTGGGTTCACGACATGTGTGCATGCATCTCCAATAGGAGTGATAGATGTGGTAGAAGGTGTTAGGGGTGAGGGAAAAGGTTGCACCTGCGGTGCCGCAAAAACTGGCGGATCGCTGTAATACAAGGATTCGAGGGCCTTGAAGGCTTCGAGAAGGCAAGATTAGGGGTAGTGTCGGATTTGAGGATGGGTGTGTATGGAGCGAATACTGGAAGGTATGCTTCAAGTTGATTCGATTGTGACTAGTCAGGTGGGGAGAGATGAGTGGCGTCACTGATCTGATGTTTTATATCAGGAATAGTGGCTCCTTGTTGTGATGCATAGCCAGATTTCATTTCCTCTTGAGCACTTGGAGCAGGGACAAAGACTTTCATATTGGGCTACTGGTTTGTGATGTTTTGTGGATAAAAGTATTCAACACTATAGGGTTATGTGCAGCGAATATAGATTCCAGTGATCAGGCGATGCCGAACTTTTATTGGTACGAACAATTTGGATAGAGAAAAATTATCAATGAAACAAAATAGAGATAATGGAATCGTGTACGGTAATGAATGACTTCGACAAAAGTAGAAAGACCAAGTAGATAATAATGAATGCGATAACAAACAGAAAACAAACGAACAAAGGGAAGAACAGGCTTTCTTATATCCTACTTGAGACGAGACCTTTCCTCCACAGCACACTTCCAGCGCGTGCCATATCTTTGATCAGTTTCTTCCGCATAGTTGCCCTTTCCTACTTCTCAGCCGAATCCCTTCTGAGGTGAAAACCCAAGCACCGAGGTTGTGGTTAACCGGTTTGCTGAATACTGAGTGTATAACCGCGGGTGCCATGGTTGTTCGGCAATTGCTGATAGTTCGTGTTTCATTGTTGATGAATGGAGGTGTTGATGCTGTCGCACTAGATATGCAGGGTTGATGTCGGGGATGGGTATGAAGCTAATGGTCGTGAGACGTCTTTGGAAGACTTAGTGTGTAACAGGTCGCAGTGACAAGGTTCCTAATCTAACGCGCATGGGAATATATGCAAATGGTGAGCAGTCCAGAACGATCCACGTTCAACAAAAAGGCCTTAGTTCTGATAACAGTTTTATCACACAGGTTAAAGATAGTCTTTTTCGGAGATGTAAGATGAGAAACTGGTGGAGTGATGGTAATGATGCAACGCTCCTGTAGGCCTCTGAACTCGGGTATTTGTTCAAAGGCTGGTAGGGCCCATAGGAGATGGAATATCTGACGGGCGAGCATGACCTCTCTATCTTGTATACTAATCAGCTTCATAGCCTGATGGCTCTATAAGCTTAATGATATATAATAATAATGTTAATGATAATAATAATAATAATAAGTTTTATCACATCAGTACCGGCAAACCGTTTTAGGTAGGCGAGCTGTGTCCGACTGCGGTGATCTGAAGAAGTGGGATTGACATCCACTCTCTGGAGTAGGATCTTCACTATGCCCTCATGTCCAGATCTAGCAGCATATGATAGTGGTGTCATGCCAGCTTTACAGGCCGAATTCGGATCAACATCCCCTCGCTCCAGGAGTATCTTCACTATCCCCTCATATCCAAAGTCGGCAGCATATGCTAGTGGTGTGCGGGATTCATCCGACAAATTCGGATTGACATCCGACAAATTCGGATTGACATCCGACAAATTCGGATTGACATCCGCTCGCTCTAGAAGTATCTTCACTATATCCTCACTTCGAGATCTAACAGCATGTGATAGTGGTGTCCGGCCGCGTTCATCCGGGGAACCCGAATTGACATCCGCTCGCTCTAGGAGTATCTTCACCACGCCCTCATGTCCATATTCGGCAGCATACGATAGTGGTGTCTGGCCAAACCCATCCGACGAATCCGGATTGACATCCCCTCGCTCTAGAAGTATCTTCACTATACCCGCATGCCCAGATCTTGCAGCACGTGATAGTGGAGTCCCGCCAAATACATCCGACGAATCCGAACCAACATCCTCTCGCACCAAGAATATCTTCACTATGCCCTCATGTCCAAATTCGGCAGCATACGATAGTTGTTGAGTGTAGTAGGGTACGGGCAACCACCCTAGTAGTGTTGTGGAGAAGATAGGACGGCGTTGAGGGTAAACCACTAGTTGCGCACACATGTTTGTTAGTCCTATTGAGTTAGCAGCGGCGCGCA
>Ga0307517_10010756_pt1 | contig 12757 bp, 9 predicted proteins | sample 23_EM_MG_FD_194515 | JGI IMG/M metagenome (GOLD analysis project Ga0307517, IMG submission 194515) | Populus trichocarpa ectomycorrhiza microbial communities from riparian zone in the Pacific Northwest, United States - 23_EM | ecosystem: Host-associated > Plants > Roots > Unclassified | place...
GTTTATAATAAAAGGTGTTATCAGGATAGAAAAAATAAATATAAAATCCAATGACATGGAAATTCTAGAGGATCATTTTAAAAAATTTTCTGGTAGGTAAAGCTGTGATTATTGGACAATCTCTCTCTCTCTCTCTCTCTCTCTCTCTCCCCCCCTCCTGGGTTAACTATAATTTAAGGGATTTTATTTAATCTATTATAGACAAAATCAGATCCGTAACTCATCCTTGTTATCTTCATAAAGCCATTTCTGCTATGCAGACAGACAGGATTCTTTTGTGACCTAAAAAAATTAGGATACCAGTTGACATTTGTGTCCCCAAAAATGAAAAGCTGAACGTCATTCCATGACGATTTGGATCATAGGAACCTCAAGTTTTATGTGTTCTACTGCTCAATACTTCTTCTAAGTGGATCATCGACCAGACTCCTCTCTGATTTGTCTCCTATAGATAAGAAAATTAGGACTCAGCACCACCCTAAGGTAAATCATTTCTATATACACAGATATTTCTGATGTGGGTATCCTGATTTAACAATTGCCATTGTGGTCCTATGCTACTGACCTACCAATGCTTTTTTGTCGCCCTGCAGGAGTTTCCTTTCATATTATGTAAAGGGCAATGCGTGTGCTCTGTTCCAGCATTTGTACGGATTCTTGTAAGATTGACATGAAAATTATGGTTGTTTGTTTTAATTGAAAAATAGAACATAGCAGAGGAGTCAAGATTCATTGCCAAGATAAGCATAGCAAAGTATTGATCTTACAAGGAATTGCTAGGCTATCTGCATGTTATTTCAAGTCCAGAAAACTAGTGTGACCAACTTGTTTCTGTGCAGTGAGTGCGCTAGAGTGTCAAGTTTCACTTATTTTATCCACTTGTATACTAAATTAGCGATGGGAAATGACTTGTTAATGCTTCTGCTTTTCAGAAAGAAACAAAGAATTAATGTATATCTGTCACACTCTACATGACCAAATTGGTTACAGTTCACAGAAAATGTAGGTAAAATCATCGGACTATTTTTTATAGGTCTTCTCTTATGCATGCCATAAGCAGTTTTTCTATGCACAACGTACAGCCAAGGCCTCGAATCTTTTCCATTTTGATCCACAGGAGAACATTACAGCTTCTCTATCTCCTACCACTTGAATAGCATGGTGAAACCATGAGTACGTACAAAAGGACAGGCGTGCCTGCAGAGGTAAGAGAGAGTCCTAAATCCTTTGTGCTTGCTGTGTTAACTCCTTTTTAATTATTGGCTTTCAGCTAAAGTGGAAAGTCCAACATGAATGTACAGACTCTAGTATATCATATCATCTGTCAAGTGGAAGAGGACAAATGCAGTGAGTGGTCTTGACATGCGTTTTGAAACTGCAAATTGGTTGCAGCTATTACCACTCGTTACAGCACCCAGCAAATCTCAGTTTATGATAGTCTTCCAAATTAGGTCACGACTAGGACTGCTCAGTTTTTCCCTGTTTATAAAACTTGTATCTAAGGTAGAAGGCTTTGAGCAAGGTTTCTGATTGGCCTGTGCTGATTTCAGTTGAATGGAAGACGGAGCACTTATCTTCTAATGCTGGGAGCTTTCCCTGTCCACAAGTGCTCTGATTTGAAAAGCACACTCAGCTATCAAAAGTTGCTTCTTATTCCAAAGTGTTAACTTTTTTCTTATGCTCAATTCATTAATGATAACAACAGTATTAGACTTTTTTTCATCAAGGACAAGAATACCTAATGTAGTACCTATATTAGCATGGAATCTTTCAGTGCGTGGTGATTAGTTCACTTACAACGGTCTATGTTAAACTATTACGACTGCCACCGAAGGTATGCAGACGTCTTAAAAAAAATAGTGATCACGAGGATGATGTGAGAAGGTATTGATGTTGAGAGAAATGTGCTAATGTATTAGGCACTTGGGATTCATAAGAAGGGAGGGAAAAGGGTTACATTATGATGCTTGACTATAAATTAAAGAAAAATAAAAGCTGAGAAAAAAAGAAAGAAAGATTAAGAAGATGAGAGGATTCAAAAGAGGAATATTGTGTTATTTTTATCAAATCATAAAACATTGCTCATAATATCAAGAAAGTTACATAAATAATAAAATCCTAATCATAAATTAAAGTGCAATAATAAAGATAAATAAAATATAATAACTTGAGCTTAGATGAGTCCAATCTCCCAACCAAAAAACAACAGTGATGTTCAACTATAATTCAAGGCAGCTCTGATAATGCTCTCAAAGATCATGATCAAGCCATTACGATGTCTTTATAATAATTCAAGTACAATTTGAATCTGATCGCCTAGCTCATTTACTAAGATTCACTGAACTTCATCATTCCTAGTAAAAACAACTTGTGCATTTAAAGTAGCATATTATGTTCTTTATGTGCCAATGATAGGGATAATGGGGTGGAGATATCAGAATGAGCATCAGAGATAGGTTGTGTTTTATATATATCAGGGTCTTTCATGTTAAAAGTGGAGCTAATATCAAAGTTTAATGGTAGTTTAATGATATAACTGTTCGATTCAATTATTTGCAACACTTTGAGCAATCTAACAATACTCACTTGCAATTTATGACTAGTTTCCATATGACACCGTCCAGGTCTAATCTATATCATGAAATGATCTCTAATATTAAGTGTATTATGATACTTATGTAACTCAGCTCAAAATTTATATTATTCATTACTTGTTTTAATTTTTTTTTATTTATGATCTCAACATGCAAATTATAAACTTTACATGCAGGAAAAAAAAACCCTCAGCTAAATCAGACATTTTAGAGTAAAAAGACATGCAAAAAAGATCAACAGGCTATCTAGATTCATAACTATGAACACTATATGACCGAGGGTGTGGAATGGAACAAATACTATTTCAAGTCTTAGTATATATAGTTTGGAAATAACCTAGTAAATTAGGATTATCTTCGTCTTCCTCATCACGTGTTAGGGGTAAGAGATTAAGAAGTTCAACATGTTGTTTTAAGCCTATGACGTGCTAGATGTCAAGAATGAGCAAGTGAGGAGCATGTTGCTATAAACCTTTAATGTGCCGGACGTCAAGCATGATGGGTGGAGAATTAAGTAGTTTAAAAGGACTAATATCATGAGACTCTTTTAATATCATATTTATCTCTTCAAGCGATTCCACTAAAAAGTTATCTAAAATTTCTTCCTCTACCATTAAAGTAGAATTATTATATTCTTTATTAACCTCATTTTCAAACTCATTTGGACTTATAGTATTAAGTCTCCCTTCTTGCACAATATTCTTTTTCATCTAGGTCATTAAAGTCCTCGAGATTAGGTCCATACACTTGCACACAATAGTAATTTTTTCCACTTATGTCCTCATGTTCTTGGTTGACTAAAGATTTAGAGGTGTAGTTAAAGAAGATATGACCGAAACCTTGATATTTAGCACACTAAACCTCTGAACTTAACATAAACATTTCATTAACAACTCTTTTTCCCTTACCTTCGTTATAAATTTAGGCACTATTAGGATTAGGTCTATTTAATAAAGCACCTAACAAAGAACTAGCATTCCTAAATTGAGATCTAAATGGGGTACTATGGGGTCTTGGTGTTTTATCTATTGACTCTTTATAAGCAACTCATAATTTTGCATTATGGTTTAGGCTTAGTCAAGAGTGAAAACATATATGAGTCTGATCTATTTTCTAAAATTATTATTCAAACCTTTACAAAATCTACACAAAGTTATAACTTTTATTTTTTCTTATGGCACATCTCATCATATAATTATTAAAATGTATTATATACTCATTGATAGACTTGTTCCCTTGCATTAGATTATTCTATTGGTCTGAGAGTTTATTCCTATAAGATTAGGTTAGGTACTTCTCCTATATTTTTTTGTTTTATTTTAGTCCAATCAGTTATGAGAGGTTTACCTCTCATTTTTAATCAATTCTCAACATCTCTCCAACAAAAAAGTTGGGTTTCATCAATGAGCATCATCTTAGCAAATCTAACTCTTTTATTTTTAAACAAGTTGTGTCATTTAAAGAATTAATCTATATTACGAACCTATATATCAAAGATCCAAGGGTTATGATGACCGTAAAAAATAAGGGTTTCTACTTTTATTATGGCTCATGATTTTCTCATTAAGATCATCATATTTAAAGTAACCTAAATAATAGTTATATTGATAGCGCTCGGGGTGAAGAAAATTATCAAGAAAATTACATATAAAAAATAAAACCCTAATTAGAATTAAATTTGGGCTTAAACTCACTCACTAATAAAAATCTAATAAAATAATATAAACTAAAATTAAATAATAAAGATAAATAACATTTAATAATTTGAGCTTGAAGGCTCAATTTCTCAATGAAAAAACAACGGGTTAAGCTATTCATCATCCATCAATGATCATATTCATGCATAAATCATATATTGAACCCGGCGTCCCCATCAAATTCTGTGAGGGATAGAGACCATTTACACAGATATCCTCAGCCTATAAAGCGATCATATAGGTACAGGTTAACTGGGTTTTACAGCAACTTTCTCTGCCTGCAACAGGTTAAAGTCATCCAGGGCGGTTGTTGGGGCTCAAATCCAGTTTGCTTGCTAGGTCAGCTAGTTACAGGTAAAAATTTCTAATCGTGAATGTGGCCTGTGGGTATCACACTAATAGCTGTTACACAGTAGTTCAGAATTTGATTGAGCAAATGAAAGCATAGGAGAAACCCATTTTCCTCGAGATGTTTATGAGAATCCCAGTTAGGATGGAGATTCCCTCATACTTCAGCTTATTATTGTGCCATGTCCTACATTACATGGGATTGCTGTATTGAATCCTACCGTACACGTTAGTTAATCTAAAGAATCTGAAAGCTATTCCCCATGAGCAAATAATATTTCCATGCATAGTCACATTCCATGGCGCGGGAGAGAGAGAGAGCAAATTCTTTCATTATACTAATGAGACAGCAACAGATACAAAGAACAAATAAGTGGTTAGCCTAAGACTAAACTGATTTGTCAACTTAAGACTATGAACAAGTTATGGTAAAAGAGTCTATGACAACAAAAACACGACGCAGTTCCCTGCACAGCTACACTCTCAGTCATATGCAACGTGGCATTAATCGACGACTAAAAGCAAGCTAACATCCAACGGCGCATCCCTCTCCAATTGTACCATAAAGGAGTAACTAGATAGCTCGCCCTACCTTTCGAAGTATTTCCTATCTATCAACCATATTCACATTTTGCTTCCATTTCCAAGGGAGTCAAAATGGAATGGAGAATCTCCTTTTCCCACTTCGGTCTTGGTTCTTGAACTCAGAACACCAATCACTGCGGTATCTCAATATATAGATGTATGCTCAAAGTGTTCTAAAATCCCTATGAAAGAGATTTATCATTGAATTGTCTCAGTCAGGCTGACAGGACATGGCAATGCGGGAAGCTGGTAACTGTTTAACTCGGGAATCCTTCCATGCATTACATTACTAGGTTGATTCGTTGAATCCATCACGCTAGCACCTGTTCGTTCTAGAAGCTGGAGAAGTGACCAAAATACTTCCACCCTTGTTATCTGCATGTTTGCCTGTAACAATTTCAACATCAGTTTCCTTATTTTTCTCATGTTAAACTAATTCCACACCTTAAAATCTAAATTTTGATGTGCTACCTCAACAATGAAACGTGCCCAGATCTTATCCTCTCGACTTTCCATCAACCCCTTCAATATATTCAAACCAAAGCCCTTAATTACATCTGCTATCTCAAGAAAGAATCCCCGATCCTCACAAAGCATCTGTAATAGAAAAACAAGAAAATAAATTCAGTGGATTCATATACAGATGACAAATTCTCGGAGAAATATTCTCTTCCACTCACACACCTCTATAAGCATTAGGCCAGGTTGACTGAGGTCCTCGACAATGATAGGGCAAACCATTGATTGATCTGCAACTTCCAATGCCCATGTAGCACCACCACTGCTTGTGCTGTTGTCTTTAGGAAGCAGTCTATTATGTTGGCCAATCAACTATACAAATGCAATTTTATTTGTATCAGTAAACAAATGGAAGGGTTGTTCACTTGTCAGCACACAATAATATTAAACAAACAAACTACCTTTGGCTCATCAGCTTGTTTAAGCTTTTCCGCATATTTGGTCACACTTTGCAAGAATAACATGTGTTTGATGGTGCGATCCAACAGAGCATCAATGCTACACTGTTACATCATCAAGAAAGCATACGTCAATGATCTATATTTTAAGTGTGACGATATAACCAAGAGCATTTGTGGTGATATGGAAGGAAGTCATGTGAGATATCTAATAATTTAACAAATATATAGGATTATTTCATTCAAAGCAAAACATAAGATCGCATACCTTTGCACCATCAGGGATGATCTGTTTCAACTCTTTAATACGGTCTTGTATCTGCTGACGGTCTTTCGGCCTAGGTCGAGTACTTTCTCCAGGTCTGGCTCTTTTCTTGGTGGCCTTTGCAGGCTCCTCAGGTTTCTTAGATTTTGTTAAACCAGAACTTCCAGTATTGACGCTGTAACTATCATCAATCCACAAAACTGTTTGTGCTTTTGGGAACATCTCTTGTTTTGATAGAAGATTTTTTGTCTTGTCAAAATTATAAGCAGGCTGCATCACCCTGCTGCTAGTAGGGCAAGAAGCATTCACTAACTGAAGTTGATTACCATTGACTGATGAATTTTCCACTCTTCTTCTCTTAGCATTGGATAATTGATCATCACTGCTAGATTTTGTAACATAATTAGAATTACTAACACTATCTAAAAGCTCTGAGAACAATCCTTTTCGAGGGCCAACCTTGGAATCAACATCCAACTCTGAGATGCATTCTGAAATACCAGTGCTAGCAGTTGTGTGCCCACTACTCGCTACTGGCACCATGATATCTTCCCAGCAATGCCTAGCTTGTCCACCCCCAAATACTAATCCCAAACCTTCAAGAAGATCATTTTCGGTGCCAGTGATGCTCGCACATTTCTCCTTCCCGTTAGATAAATATGATTCAGTGACAGAACTTTGAGCCAAAGTGGCCGGTTGCTTCAATGGATTATCAACTAAGATATCTCCAATCAGACCTGGTGATGCTGGAGTGACTCCTCCAGGTTGTGAAAGATTTCCGTTCATCATGGGTGCCATTCCACTTATGCTATGCTCTGGTGAAGGGGCAAACCACTCGAGAATATTATCTATTACACAGGAGTTGGAGAGATCAGTTGGAAAATCATCTGGTTTGAACTCTAAAGGGAATCTGTTCTGGCTCATTTCTCTTTCTGAAAGTTCACCTTCAGTAACATGAATTGATGGAGCAGAATGCAGATTGCTCATTGATCTTTCGGTAGAAAACACAGTTGGAGAATCCTGGACCACCATTTCATATCCTAACTTCGACTCCAATGAAGTCAAATTAGAGCCTGCATTGCTCCACGTACTAGTGCAAGGAGTTAGGGCTGTTGTTTTGTTCATAGATGGAGATTGTGAAGACAAGTGTTGGGACTGAGTCTTAGGATTACAGGACAATATCATTTGAGCTTCACTGGTCTTCAATTGGTTTGTAGGATGAGATGAATCCAGGCATAAAGGAATCATCCTATCTTGTTCAACAACAGATGTGATGGCGGAGGGCTGTGTAAAATTCATTGAAGAATAAGCTATTTCCATCAGCTCATTGCAGTTGTCGCCAAGCATGGGCGTGATATTCCCATTGCAGAAGGAATCAAACCATTCATTTAGATCATAACTTTCACAGTTCAAAGATGAAGGCGAGTCGGAATTTGAAGTAAGCCCGTCAATATTTTCCATCTTACCAAACAATCGTTTTGTTTGACCCAAAAATTCCTCTGACTCCAAAATCTGCAATATTAAAAGCATTGAAATCAACAAACAACCATCCACGCTTGATATGTGGTAGGTCATGGATATTTGCTTTCTCATCAGTCAAAGGATGCAGAAATAGTATATTTTTAATAAATGGTATAACCCCCCAACCCGGCCCCAAGTATATTTTTTGTAGGATAGTTAAATTCACTTGCTCTGCTTTCAATGTGCTCACCTTCTGGGTGGATCCAAATTGTACCAGTCCTTGTGATTCCACAGAGATTACAGCAATTGTCTGCAAATGGGAATTAATAGTCAATACAAATGATCAGGGTGTTGGATGACGAAAAGGGATACACAAAGCTCGGATGAATTTCAAGTGGAATATCATAAAAAGAAAATGAGTTATAAAAGTAAAGTTTTGCATTCCAACATGCAGTACCTTTATTCCAGAAGAAAATTGGCGATGAATTTCAGAATCATCCTGCAAAAAAAGGAAATTTTCAGGCAAGCAGAAACTAGTCAGCTAACATTCAAGAATTGTGGGCAATTTAAAAAGAAAAGAAAAGAAAAGAAAAACAAAGAAAAATATTTTCAATGACAACTAGCACAGGAGTGAATGGTAAAGAAGAAGCAAAGGAAGAAGTACCTGGAATATATCTTGACCTCCAATAGAGGCAGCAGAATTCCAGCCTCCATCACTAGCATCTGAGAAAATCCACTGGTGCTTTCCAGTGGAAGCAGCTTGGCCAACAATTCTGAATTGGACCATGACAACAGCATTAACCCTATTAAAGTTTCTTTTAAATCTTGGAAAAGAAATAATTGAAAAAATGGTCGAAAGGTTGTCTTCTGGAAATTTACAAAGAACAATTGAGGAAAAATCACTGTATATCTGAAACAGAATATCACATAAAGCTTACCCTTCACCTAGCATGCGGGCCTCTGAAAGCATATTGTTAACTACAACTCCCATTTCCTCTTCATAGTACGCATCTTCCATGGTCAACAACCTGGTCACATCTCAAAACAACAGATTTCTTACAGTAAGCAAAATATCATTACCATATAAAGCTAAAATCTATGCCAAGATTCAAACCATCAACTACTTCCAAAAACAGGCAAGATAGTAAAGGTGAAAACTTTACTAAATCTAGTCCATCTCGAGAGGATTTCCTTATTATAAAACAGCATATTATGCAAAAATGCTGCACCGATAAAGTGAGTTTTTTCCCCCCTCTGCTGCTTCAAGTATACAAATTTAACCAGAAAAAAGAAGAGAGAAGAAAAAAAAGATTCATATCTCTTGAAAAATAATTATGTTAAATTCAGGTATGGAGAATCAACAATTCCTGCGCATGAAACTTAAAACCTAAAAAGACAACTTAAAGAAAAGATCAAAACTTTGTAGAAAAACAACACAAAGAAAAATCATGCAAACATTTTTCTTTAAGGAAAAAAAAGTGCAAACCAAGGAAAAAGAAAGAAACTTACATGGAATTTCTCTGATCAAAGCACCAAAAAACCCCATATGACCACCCGTTACTGCAACAAAGATTTTTGAGTTTCTCTTTTAACACCAAACCCATGTTTCCTTTCAGCACCAAAGATTTCACTAACCAATTCAAACTTCACAAATACCCCATTAAACTATTTAACCCTGAGTCAACCAGCTCTCAACTCAGTCACGCAAAAGCACCAAATGCTAAAACCCCCACCAACAGAAAAGGCTTGCAACTTGAAAATGTCTGTCTAAGACGGGCAAAAAACAAAGATTTTTATGTTGTAGGGGAGAAATAAATATATGAAAACACAAAGTGTTAAGTGTGTAGTGGTCGGTGAAAGAGAGTGTTTTTATGTTTATATATATAGGAGATAACAAACTAACAAGGTTGGCTTTCAGTTTTGTCTCTCTTTTTTTCTCTCCTTGTGTGTGTATATATGTTTATATATACTACATATTTTGGACAGCAACAATGGAGTCTTGATAATATTCCAAGATTGAAGGGAAACACTGAGATCTCTAAGCATTTAAGACTGTTTTAGCATCTTTGTCTTCTTGTTTCCCGGTCACCGGTCCCATTTGGATCTTGCTTTGATGGTTCATCATCATGGAACTCTTTACCTACCCATTAATTGGTCCATTAATTCTTAATTTTTTTATTTATTCTAGGCTATGTACTTTTATTTTTACCGCGTGGCTCTCATATGCTATGTTCTACCATGTTATCCAAGTGGTCCTTTAGTCCAAATGTGTAATTAAAATGCCCAAATTTAGAAGTGTAGTTTCTGTTTTTAAAATGATTCACTTGAAAAATTATTAAATTGATATTTTTTATATTTTTGATAATTTTTAATGTATTTATTTAAAAATTCTGAAGAAAAAAAATTATTTTACATATAACACGCAAGCTTGCTAATATAAACAACTTTTTTGTTTGTCACTATTCAGATAAAATAACTTATTTAACAAAATGAAATGAATTTGATAAAACAAAGTCATATCCTATGGAAGGTGGAGAAAAAATAAGTTTGTGATAAAGTATGTTTTGTCATGTTCTCTTACCTAAGTAAAACACAACATGCAGCTGTACAAGAGACTGGAATGATAAAAATAAAATTAAGGGTCTGAATTAAGAATTTGAATAAGTATAAGCTCCAACTTAGTGGCTTAAACCTTTCTTTACTTGTTTTTACCGGTTATAGCCTGTCGCGGTTGTTGATCTTCTCGTAGAGTCCATTTAATATCTCGCGATGTGGACAATATTTCGTGTTGTTCTCTTAATGGAGATTAATTGGAGTATAAAAATGATGGTTAAATAATGTATTTAACTGTGATGATTGGTATTTATTGGTTTTGGATTTTGTTTTGGCATAATATTTTTCATTTGCAAAATGCAAATTAATTTTTATTTTTATTTTTTATCAAGAAAAATTTAGTTTATATAAAATTATTATGATATGTGTAGATGCAAAAGCTTTATTTCCCTTTACTATTTTATAAGTATTTTTTATATATATATAGCATCACCATTCTTTTTAGCAATGTCCATTAATTTAAAATTTCATTTGAAAACCATATTCCGACCAAAATATTTTTTAAACAATCGTTGTTAATAATTACATTAAACAAATTAAATGCCAATAATTCTAGTCATAATATTTTTGGATTTCATTATACTTAACATAATGTTATAATACACGTAGATTTTATTAAAATGTATGTCTACCGATATTTGTAATTACTTGATTTATTTATTTATTATTTATTATTACAGGCATTTGGGCTACAAATTAATTGATATAATTAAACCAGTAAATATCATGGGAGGATGACATATAGATCGGTATCGACAATATTCCTCTATATAATCCATAATTACACAGTCATTATCATCTCCTCAATGGCTCGCGAGAAGGTCACCATCCAAATCTCATGTCCCTATCGTGACTCACAAACAGCACTGTCAGCCTAGACTTTAGTGGCCATTTATTTATTGTGAATCTCTACGGCTAATTATGACTACTACAAAAACAACATTATAACACTTAAATCGGATATATTCAAGACCATCATGGGCTGACAAAAAAACATTTGAAAAAAAATAAATTAAAAAAATCAATGCTAACCTACGCCACCCCTGCTGATTAGACCACAACTAATCCCCTCTCATGGCCCAATTAGTGAGAGATATGCTAAGAAAAAATTATGAACCCATTAAATATTAAGGAGAAAATTATAGGATTGTGTTTTTCACTGTAACAGAGACATAATTTACTGTAGAGCACTACAGAGAAATTATCTACTTGTTCTTTGGTAGAGAAGAAAAAAAGCCCTGGGGTGGGGTTTTTTTCCCTTGTTTATTTGTTATTGAAAGATTATTTGAGAATGTTTAGAATTTATTTATTTTTTGCATATTTTTTTTTATTGTTAGAATCAACAAAACCTAGAGTTTTTTGTTTTTTGTTTTAATTTTTTATGAACTTTTAAATTGTAAAATTTTTATTTTTATTTGTAGGATTAAAAGATTATTGGGGTGTTGGACGAGGGTATTTTTTATTTTTTCTCTGTTCATGTATAATTGAAGTACAATTTTAGCCTTGGAAAGATAAAAAAATAAGGTTTGTTCATGTATTTTAGGGTAATTATCAAGGTCATAGGAGGGATATCAGTATTTTCACGTTATTTTTTTAGTTTTAAATAAAAAAAGTTGTAGCGAGTGAGTGACGTCCGTGTCATTCAGACGGCACGTGTGACGCCACCCGGTGGCCAGACCAAACCTTGATTTTTAAAAAAAAAATAAAAAGATATTTCTTTTTAAATAATATTTCTTATGTGTTCGGCGTTGCATACTCTTTTTTTTGTGTAGGTTTATTTAGTCAATTTTATTTGTGTTTATCTTTTAACTCACAGTTTTTTTTACGGTGTGAATTTATTTAAATAAACAAGATAAGTGAACATAGTCAGATGAATGTTTTATTTTATTTTATTGAATATATTCCTCTCTTAACTTTTTGATTAAACTTTTTTGTTATTATTAATATTTTTTTAATTATATACTTGCATATATTTTTTATTTATATTTTAAACTTTTTATAATAAAAAACATTAAAATAGTCTCCATGCCTGATACTTTTTTTTAAAAAAATTATAACCATCAAGAAAAGAGCGGATTAGATAGCTAGCTATACAATGATGGAATGTATCTCATTTCTCACGCTGTTCACGATAACAAACTCTCGAGCAGCGCCAAGTTAGCAGCGTCTTCGAACATGAAAAAGGGCATGGGCGGTGCACTTTATGGACTCTACATATATCTTCTACCAGATTTGTTTTTTTAAACATCGATCCACAATATTCTTTGATTGAGATCT
>Ga0307517_10010757_pt1 | contig 12756 bp, 8 predicted proteins | sample 23_EM_MG_FD_194515 | JGI IMG/M metagenome (GOLD analysis project Ga0307517, IMG submission 194515) | Populus trichocarpa ectomycorrhiza microbial communities from riparian zone in the Pacific Northwest, United States - 23_EM | ecosystem: Host-associated > Plants > Roots > Unclassified | place...
TCAAGTTTAGAACCTTGTATTTTATTTGATTTGTGAGGTTGATATCTGTCTTTGCTCAAGATTAAGTTCTTAGCTATCGTTTCTCCTTGTTGAATGGAAGAAACAATGAGCATATAACATATTGATTAGAAAATCAACAATCAATCAATATATTAGCATATGATTGATCATTAAGATTATTTGTTGGGTCAACAGCTTGGTAGAACAATTTAGTTGAATAACAATATATTAGTTATGATACAAATATTAGACAAAAAAAACAATGATTAGAATGGATGGTGATCAATCAATCAATGCAATTGATAAAGGTCATCCCTCTTGCTACAAGGAATCTAAAAACAATTTACAAACTCAAAGGCTAATGGTATAACCTCTATCATGTTGGACCCTACCACATCCAACATGTCATAATATGGGTCTTTATCATCTAATTTTTCATATTAATAAAAAAAATTATACTAAATAGAATAACAATGTCCATATGCAATCTATAACACTTTTGTATTTTCCAATGTCACTGCCTATATCAACTTTCAATTGATATTTTAGTGCTTATTGATACAAAATTTTGATTGAAAGTATACTAATTGCTTTAAATAGTGTAGTATAATTAAGATTATCATTTCCACGGGGACAATCTAACTACTAGATATTGAAATTATTCTAGTCCTAAATTATTTCAAGGCACAAAAAAGATGCATATGTGTAAGAAAATTAACATATTGGAAAATACAAATTAAACAAAAACATGATATTAAAATAAATTCATTGATCGACAAGATACTAAGGTTTTTGATTTACCTATCCAAGCCAAACTTATTCTTAAAATATATTACTAAGAAGCAAATATCATATATAATCTCTTGAGACCAACATGCATAAAAATTCATTTGAATGGTGATCAATAATTCAAAGTATTAGACATAATGACACACTCAATAAGGATTGATAAATACCTTAATAATATAGCTAAGAAATTTGAGAATGTAATGGAGATGAAATATTAGAGCCTTAACAATAATATGTAACACATAATAAGATTATTATAAACCATAATCTTTATGGAGAAAGAAAAAAAAAGTGTCAAGAAAAAAACTTTGTTTAAGTTGAATTTCTGAATCACTGACAAACTCTTATTCAATATCCTTATTCCTCACCCGATGTTGAATTGCAAATTTCAATGATGTAAAGCCCTAACTTATCAGTTTTGGTTGTTTTCTCTTCTTTAGTCTCCAAACTTCTAGCCTAATTTTCTTTGTTATATTGTTTTATTTTGAGAAAATGATAAAATATCAAAGTTATAGGGCTCTCTCTTGTATTTCTCTTAACATTAACATTGAATTGATTGGATATTTATAGCCAAAATTATGTGTAATTTATCAAGATATGTTTCTGAAATTTCTGGTAAGGAAATTTTCAATTCTTAAAATATGCAATTTCCTCCTTTCATTCTTGCCCAAAACATGTACATGAGTTAATCAGCCTTTTAAAGATTAATTTTCTCATTTAATTGGCTTTTAAATGGGCTTTCTCATAATAATGCACCAAAATCCAATTTGGGCCAATGTTTTAGCTAGAGTTTTGAGGATTAAATGTTGATTTTTCACTTCAAAGTTCATAATTCTATAAATTTATTTTTTTCTATATAAAATAAATAAAGTATATAAAATAGAGAAATTTAAGATGAACTATAATAAAATTGAAATTAAAAGTGTGGTAAAAATATATAAAAATCAAGCATATCACTTTCATGTCAACATTATAACCTCATACTTATCTATTTTAAAGACCTAATGACATTATTAAATGACTATAACCAATTTCACCAAACCTAATCATTAACCAATCACTCATCCTATTGGAATGCGTTTTAATTAGAACTTAAAACGAGATAGCAGTGAATTAAAGAATATCTAGTTGGAGATGAAAGTACAATTAACATGACTTATGACAATAATATTGTAATAACCTAATTTTGAATTTTTAAAAAATATTTTTTTATATTAAAAAATCTAAAAATTCAGAATTTTAAAATTCAAAAATATTTTTGAGACATAAGCGGATAAACCATTAAGCTGTAACAAGAGATATTTAATTGTTGATAGCCCCAAATCAATGAGTCTAAATATGGAAACCCAAAAAAAATCCCACAATTCAACCTATAAGAAAAGGAAAAAAAAAAAAAAAACCTTCAACCCAGGAATTAACCATGGAATTTAGAATTACAACTCTAATATCTATCAAAATGATGATTTGAATACCTCTCAATAAGGATTTCTTCTCGTTAAATAGAAAAGTATTATCGTAATTACAGCTTATCACTATATACCATGATTACAATCACTCTAAATTAGGTAACTATGTATAAGTATTTCCTATCAATAAAACTACTAAATCAAGCAATTAACTATATAATAATATTACATTAAAATATTACAACTGATAAAAACACCTTCTAATCTGTCTAAATACTCAAAATAATCTAAACAAATTTTGACATGATTAAAAAATCAAACCACCCTCATTGATCTTCTTTTTTTTTTTTTGAAAACGAGCCTATTCATGCCCAGATTAACTTTCCTCCTTGGTTTTTTTCAATAATTTTCTCTCTTTTCTCTAAGCTTTCAAGAATTAAAATGTAGAAAAATAAAGTTTACAACCAAATTGTAAAATATTAAAACTTCAAGGACCAAATTGAACTTTTCAAGTAAAAGACCTAGAACAATCCAAAGTTTTATAAGAGCCGCTACTTTTTTCCACGGTAAAAAGGCAATGTCTTTTGGCTTACAGTGTCATAGTAATAACTTGCAATCGCAATCATACTCTTGAACGCAGTTCAATGCAGCCAAAGGGAGGGGTGAGGGAGTTACCTGCTTTCGTATTATTAGTTTTCGAGTTATTATATTTTATTGTCAAACAGTTTTGGATGATAGATTAAATGTAATGTTCTCCAATTTTCTCTCCTCTAATCCTCTCCCTTCTCCTCCTCCATCTCCACCTCCTCCTTTTCTCTTCACTGTTTTCCTTCTCATCTCTGCACTACATCAGATAGTTTAGCATGTGCTTATCAGATTTCCTCTGTAACAATAAACATATCAGGTTAACAAAAGGAATTGAAAATGTCTTCAAAAACTAAATAACTTTGCCTCAAGTAGGAAGATAATTGGATTTGTGTGTGATCTTCTCGTCTTCTTCCATAAAATGTCGGTTCATACTACACTCCTCCTTCGAAAGCATAGAGCATTTCTTGCCGGTGCATCACATTGTTTAAGGCTTTAAGCTAACAAAACATAAATACAATAAAGATTCACCCCATTAAGCTAACTGATCTAAGGCGAGCTGAAATAACATTTATTGACGAGGAGAACCACAAACTTCACCAATATCCGAACAAGGGAGCCCGGACCAAAGTTTAACATACAATTACATTTTACATTTAAATTGATTAACTCAAATTCAAGCCAGAATCAAGGCAGAAAGTCAAAAAGAAGACAAAATGTCAACTGTATGAAGTTGCAAATTACTGAAACACCAAAAGCAGTTCTAGATTCAACCTAATCATTGCATCAGTCTTCAGTGCTTCAATGTTTTCATGAGACCACAAAATAAGGTTTCTGTTTCTAACATGGTTCATAGAAATCACTCTGTTTCTTGCCAGACAGCCCCACCTGCTCATAAAACAATCCCATAAGATGTAAATCAGGTAAATAGCAATAAGTACCTTGAGGATGAACAGTGAACCTTTTATATATTATTAACACAGAAAAGAACAGGTATTAAGAAAGTAAAGGCTTGATATAACAGGTGTACCGTTCACAGCAAAAAGACTTCGGCAGGTTCTAACAAAGGAGAGCAAAGCATACCAAAATGGAAAGCCTAGAAGTCATCACATGATATCATAATTCATAACCAAACAACAGGTGCTGCTGCAGAAAGAAATTCATTGTTCCAACCTGTCCTTTTCTCCCTCACCTTTCAGTAACCTCTTCACACCCCCACCCAGGGCAGTAATCATAACATGGTTTCAGGTTAGAATTCAATCATTTGATAACAATGACAGTTTGACCAGTCACAAATCATCAATTGCATGTGAAGCTTGCTGCTCAAGCTCCAGTGTGTTAACTATTTAAAACTTAAAATCAAGTGTTTTAACCTAAATTAAACGAACACAATAGAACTCATGGGCTAACAGCTGGAGAGAATCATCATCCAATGATGCTGAGTTCTTTATTCTGTTTCTTCAATTCTACTTTTCAAGTGAAGTGTCTCCAAAATCTATTATTTGAGCAAAAGTTTATTGCTCAGCTCAAATCAGTTAGTCCAAAAGTTGACATCCTCCAATTGCAATCTGAAGATATCAAAATCTATACTCGCTCTTCAGCTAATGATATGATCCCAATAAGGGTCAATCAGAGGGGAACTTCTCCCCACTATCCTCTCTATCAGGAAAATCAAATGCAAACCAATCAAATCCATCTATCCTCTCTTTCAGCTCTTTTTTTACCTCCACTTTCTCAATATACTCTTCAATCAGGAGCCAAAGCAGCCATAAACCTCTCAAAAGGAAAAGGCATTAAATCTGGTACATTTAAGTTCACTAGTAAAACTAAAAAACAGAACTCAAATGTACAAATTATATATAGCTAAAGAAATCACTTCAATCATATTACCTACTGCTGAAGTTCACTCTCAAATATGGAAGCCAAAATCTACAGCCTAGCTCAGATTAGTTAACTCCAGCAGGTCATAAATGTTGCAGTTACAGTCCAAAGAATAAAAAATTATAACTGCTCTTCAGCTAATCAACAAATATTTTTCCTCCAGCAGCTATCCATTCCAACTCTACACCAAAAGGGGTTTTTTTTTCTACATTTAGCTCAACAATATAAGTCTTCTCAGAAAGAGTACCGCAAAGCTCGGAACAGAGCTAATTAAAACTAGTTATGCCATCATGAATAAAACTAAACCACATATGTACAAATAAGTTAGGTTATACAACAAGGTGAATGAATTGAAAATTATTTCCTAGTTATGAAGTTCACTCTCAAATATATTATTTCAAGCAAAAATTTACAACCCAGCTCAAATTAGTTAAATCCAAAAGGCTATATCCTTCAATTTCTGTCTGTATAACAAAAAAAATATATAACTGTTCTGAAGGTAATCTGATACAAAAAGTTTCCCTTCAGCTGATATCCTTATTCCTTACCACCTCAACACCGAAAGGGGGAATTTTTTTTTTCTCTTAGCAATTTAAGACATTTCTCAGAAAGTGTATAATCAAGTTCTCAACAGAGTTATTCAAGACTAGTTATGCCATCATATGTGAAACTAAAGCACAGAAGTCAAATGTACAAATCATTACTGGTTAAATAACTAGGGAAATCCCAGCTAAAGCCTAAATGTGGAGTTTGGACAGGTTAATGTATGCAGAAAAACCCTGAAGACCACCAGTATCAATATCAATCAGATTATGATGTTTTATTTTCCAAAAAGCTATCTCAGATTGAGTAAATGTCACAAACTTCTCGCACTATCCTGCTACTTTGTTACTTTACTGTTCAACTACATTACTTTCCTAGCAACGCAGTAAAGTCAAACAGTCACAATTCCAATAATGAATGCAGCATGATAGAAAACAAAAACTTTGGAAGAAATTTGGCTACAAGGGTGGTTTCTGCAAAGGTTTCGAAAATCCAAGCATTTCCACCATTATGATCTTCAGCTCTTTGCTAGATCAGTAGACTCTTTATGAGAAATCAAGCTGCAGAAGGAAGAGACACAATGCTTGGTAACAGCAAGTTTAATACTTAATAGCTTATACTAACCGAGAAAATCACCATATGACACATGCCAGCTCAGAAGCAACCAAATTTGAAGTACCACAAAGCTTATTACCTTTCCCTCCCAAATTAAAAGTTCCCCTAAACAAACCCAGATATTAATAACACAGGCCCGCCTATGCGGTACACGCTCTAGTAGTTGTTATAATAAGAAGGAAAAAAAAGCCTTGCTTCTATGGAGGAAGAACACATCAATCAACTGGTATTCAAGACAGCAATTCAAAAATGGGTCTTTCTTAAAGGCTTTGTTCTGGTTTTGTAACCACACAAATGGTTTCATTCCAGTATAAGTGACCTCCACTGGGTCTATTAATGTTGGTACAAACAAAGAAATAAAAATAAATTTATTAGCAAACAGCAGGGAGGATGACATCAATGAAGGAATCAACCATAATTCTAAAATTTCAAACAATAACGTAAATAAAGATCCAGAATCCAACAACCAATGCCAAATTCAAAACCTGATTAAAAAAACACATACCTTAATGAACCACATCCATCTGTCTATCTAATCTTTTGCATCCCAGCACTCTTCTTCGCTGCCTCATTAATTTTCTCACTATACCCTTCAATGGGTGGAGTCAAAGTAGCCATGAAACTACTCGCAGGAAAAGGCGTTAGATCCGGTATCAAGGCGGCCTTCTTCAAATTCTCCGGTAAAGCCTCAATAGCCTCGTTCTTACACTTCAAGCAATTAGTCAAAGCAGCCTGTCTGGCCCTATGCTTTCTCATCAACACCCTACTGTACTCCTTGGCCAGTTTCATCCCATCCTCCTCAGTCAACTCATATTTTGGTATCTTATCGACATCAACCAAACCTAAAGAAATCAAATCTAAACCAGGAGTCCCAATAATCATGGGCTCATCAGGAACACCCATAGCCTGCCTTCCACCTTTCTTTAAAATCTCCTTTTCGCGAATCCTGTCTTTGCTTAGAAGTCCCATTTTTTCTCTTTCTGCTTCACGGGCACGGTCTTTGGGCTTTAAGTAACGAACTGGGGCTGGTGCGTTGATGCATTGGTCATAAAGACGGTTCCTCTCAGAGTCTTGACGCGAAAATGATCTAGAAGGATCTTGAGAGCCTGATTTTTTGTTCTTGTTCGTTGTTACTTTAGAGCGCTTCTTTGCTACCCCATCTTTGCCTTTTCCTTTCGACGTTCCACTTACAGAACAACGTTGGAGGAATTGGTGGGTTAGGGACTGGAGTGGTTGTTGAGTTCTTGTGATTCTAAGCATTTTTGTTTTTTTTAGTAGGTGTGTGATTCTGCAACAGAAAGAAAATGGGAGGAAACAGATGAAGGGGTAGGGTTTTAGGAGGAGGAGTGGGCTGGGTCTACCATGCGCCGATAAAACCTTAGCCCTGTTTATTAATCAAATCAATTAGCCTCAAGCCTCAACACATTTATATTTTATGCCATTAAAGAGTGGGAGTGTTGTATAACAAAAATTAATTTTAAATTAAAAAAAAAATTAAAATATTTCAAATGCCACCTAAGGGTGATGTTTAAAACTAGAAATTGAAAGAGCAAATATCATATTTGACCACAAACAACAAAACATCCCTCATTTTGATTTTTGTGTAGAAAAGTTTAATTTGATCCTTAAAATTTTAACTTGTTTATTATTTGGTCCTTACATTTTAGAAATTAACTTTTTAATATCAAATTTTATTTTCTTTACTTTTTACTTCCTAGATGTCAAGAGAGGTTAGAGAAAATGGCTAGAAAATTTTATATATATATATTAAAATGATATAAAAATAAAAAAAAAATTAATTTAAAATTAAAAAAAAAAATTAAATACATTTTTAATAACAAACGGGCTCGTCTTAACTATTGAGGTCGTCGACTTCACCAAATTTTCGCTTCTTCTTCTCACTTTTTTTACTTCATAAAAACATTTTAAAAAATCTCACATTCATTTCTAGGGTTTTGAAGAAAGGAAAAACAAATGTTAGGTGGTGGATTATATGGAGATCTGCCTCCGCCATCCGCGGCGGCGGAGGAAGATAAACCAACTACCACCACCTCCACTGTATGGTCTACTAGTACCTTAATGGCTCCACCTACTCTTCGTAAACCTATGCCCCCACCACCACCACAAACTATTTTAAAATCCCAAAACAAACCTAAACCTTCCAAAACTTTACTTTCTCCGGCACCGCCTGTCACTGTCCTACCCGATGAGGTGGCTGCGCAGCCGGCATTGGTAGGGGTGAATTCGGTGGTCATTGAGGAGTATGATCCCGCGAGGCCGAATGATTATGACGATTATAGGAGGGAGAAGAAAAGGAAGGCCATGGAAGCAGAGAGGTTGAGGGAGATTGAGAGGAGGAGGCAAGAGGAGGAGGAAAGAGAGAGTAGGGAGAGGGAAGACAGGGAGAGGGATACGAATATTTCCGGGGAGGAAGCGTGGAAGAGGCGTGCCGCGATGAGTGGTGGTGGTGTTCCGAGGAGTCCGTCGCCACCCAGTAATGGGGATGGGTTTCGTATTGGGAAGTCAGAGACGGTTGGGTTGGGAGTTGGTGCTGGTGGACAAATGACTGCCGCCCAGAGGATGATGGCGAAGATGGGGTGGAAGGAAGGGCAAGGATTGGGGAAGCAGGAGCAGGGGATTACGACGCCGTTGATGGCCAAGAAGACTGATCGGAGAGCTGGGGTTATTGTGAATGCCAGTGAGTCAAAGCCAGAGAAGAAGGTGAAGAGTGTGAATCTCAATGGAACGCCTACTCGAGTTTTGCTACTTAGGAATATGGTATGCATATCTACCTTCCTTCTGTTTGGTAAATAATGGCAATCAGGTAAATGGACTACAATTTATTGTTATTAAAAAATAATTGACATAGACATCTGAAATGCATAGCAAGTTATTTCTGCACTATGAATGTAACTACAATGAAAGAAACTAATGGGAATCAGCAAGACATTGTTATGTTCTGTTCTTTGTTTGTAATTTATTCTTTTGTATCTTGTAATGCCTTCTTCACATGTTCCATTTATTCCGTTGTGCTATAACTTTCCCTCTAGTGAACAAGAAACTACTTACGTAGTGCTATATCTACTACCTGAGATTGCTCATTGTTTCTGCATTGAGATTCACGAAGATTTGATATATTCTAATTTCATCTAGTAACCACCTGGTCTACCATCCACATCTTGCTTTGCTGTGCTTGTTTCTATAATTTCAAATTTACTGGTGTGAGAGAGCAATAGCATTACATTGGGCGGTGTAATTTCATCTGTTAAACATCCTCGGTCCGCCTTTCCCCATCTTCTTTTATTGTGTTTTTGTCAAGGCCCAAGCAGGTGCATTCTTTACGGCACCTAATGTAGTTTGCTTCTATGAAGGCAAAATGCTGAGGTGTTAAGAGTTGATAGAGGCAATTTGGTTTGATAGCAAAATTAGCAATGTTCACTACTACTAGCACTGTAATCATGTCTCTGATAATCTCAAAAAATTGAATTTGTGATGTTGGTGAGGTGATCAATCTTTTACTTTTCCTAGGAAAGCTCTATGGTGTCACCGTCGAAGATGAATTAGGTAACTGTGTTAAGTATTCTCCTTATTGCCCAGAGGAGAGAGAACTCTGGGCTTTTGATAGAAGCCATGAAGTTTCTGTTTGAGGAGAATCCTTGCATTTAGATTAACATTTGGTATTGAATATATTGTTCTGTTGGCCACTGTGTTTCTGCGAAATGTACTCTCCATGTTTTTTTTGGAATCACTTGATAGTTTAAAGTCTTAAGTGATGGATATCCACCATTGCCCCAACTTTTCTCTTAGCCATCTACTTCAGCAGCTTGCTTATTTCTCCTTTCCAAACATAATTGCTCACTGACTATCCCACCACAGGCTGTGGTTTTGGAGTGCATAAGTTTCGAGCTTTAACATGCTTTTCTCAAATTTTAAATACCCTCCTTGACACCAGAAATTTCTGTTTTTATGTTTTTTCCCTTTAGAGGGAAAAATGTTGCCAGTAGCTTGTGGGCATTCTTATATTAAATAATCGATGAGCTTGTTCACCAATGTATAATCTCAAAGAGGTTTACACTTATTCAGATCACCCCAAGTAAACTTTAATGTTTTCTGTTTCCTTTAAATGTCCTCAGAAGCTTTATTAAGATTGCTTTTGAAAATCTAGAGGAGTAATGTTAATATAAACCAGATGATTGAAGATTGCTTGCTTGTATTTGTCCTTGATGGATGGATTTAGTTGTGCTTGAAATGTTCGAAGCACTCAAAAGTCAGTGGAAGTCACAAAATACAAAAGGGTTTAGCTCAATATTTCTATAGGCACTCATTTGAGCATCCCTTTTTGTAATACCAAATCATAGGGTACAAAAGGGTTCCAGTTTAATCTTTTCTCTGCCCTCTGATTTGAGCAATCCTGACTCCTATTTTGCCATCAATTATATTCTTTGGTGGAAGCTTTGTTTGACAGAGAACTGGATGCCTCTAAAAGCTTGCTTTTTTCTCTTCTCACCATCAAAGCCTGAGTGCTGAAACTGTTGCATGATTATTGGCTTAGTTGCTCTGCTTCAGTATCTGAGTTGCTGGTGAAATAATTTCTGTGTTAATTTTTGCTGTGTCATCTATCATGTCTTTGATACGTAAACATTTTGGTTTGGTGACAAAAATGAAATTTATTTTCTAATGTGATTGCTATTTGGTTTCTTTCACTTCAAATTTTATTCCTTAAAAAATATGTTATATGGTTTTAACATAAAGTGTCAATCCCATGCTCCATGTTTGTTATTGCAGACTGAAATGAGAATTTGCTGAAAATGTTCTTTTTTTCTTTTCTTATTTTCTTCATGAAAGGTGGGTCCTGGTGAGGTAGATGATGAACTAGAAGATGAGGTTGCATCCGAGTGTGCAAAGTATGGAACAGTCACTCGGGTTCTTATCTTCGAGATCACTGAGCTGAACTTTCCACGTGAAGAGGCAGTTAGAATTTTCATACAGTTTGAGAGATCAGAAGAAACAACAAAAGCATTGATTGATCTTGATGGGCGGTTTTTTGGGGGTAATGTGGTTCGAGCGACCTTCTATGATGAGGAGAGGTTCAGCAAGAATGAGTTGGCTCCTATCCCTGGTGAAATCCCTGGCTTTTGATGGCCGATTGAATAACTTGTCAAGTTTCCTTCACATTCATCAGGAAAGTTATGGTGGACTCTTATTTTGATTCCCAGTTTACTGTGAGAATTAAGCTGTGGTAAGTAGGTTCCAGCTTTGGGTTAGGTGGAGTGTAAACTGTGCTTCTATTGATAATTATAAGCTGCATGCACTTGTTACCGTTGAATGAACCATAGAGAATTTATTTCTTCTTTTTTCTTTTTTTCTGTTCAAATATTCTCCCTTTGATAGGACAAACTTCTACATTCCTTGTACAAAGACAGTAGTCGACTATGATTCCATTCAGCATTGTGCTCATAAAACATGATGGCAGTTCTTGAAACTCGAGGAGATCTCATGCAATGCATTTTTATCTTACACGTACTTCGTTTTTTCTGTTGTTTAAATAGAAGAAAATCAGCTAACATGCTTGTGCACTTTTCTTATTTGTGTTATTGTCAAATGATGTTTGTTCCCAAAGCAAAATGACATCGTTACCTTTTGTGGCTCGTCTGTGTTTCTCAGGTGAATCCAGAAACTTGACTGCGTGTGCAGGCGTAGAAAACTAGTTTGTTTTTTCGGTTTGCTGGAAGCCCGTCGGCCTCCACTGCACAGTACAACAAAATAGTTTTCATTTGCAAAACAAGGAAAGCACGGGCGGGGCTGGATCTTCTATTACTTTGAAAATGATCTTACAGTGCAGAAAAATAGTCTATAAAGATATAACCTGGAAAAGATTATATATATAAAAATAAAGCGATGAAGAAAATAATAAAGATAAACTGTGAAAAAAAATAAAAGATAGCAGAAAGCTTGTGAATAAAATTGTGTACAAGGAGCGGACCATTTGCACCGCCTCTATTTTTCTTCTACATGACCTAAATCTATCATACAATAAAATCCTCGAGAAACTTATGTGCCCCAGCAACTAACACCATCCTTTCCGATGAACCCCGATGCCGACCACCATCTCCCACATGTCAAGACCTAATAACAACCACCATTCTTAAGACTTGATGATGAGAAAGAGAGAAGCAGATCTCATGGAGGTGGTTAATAGATAGAAAGGAGAGGGGACGAGACAATGAGAAAGGAGAAGTGAGAAGAAAGAGACGGCGATGATGCACGTTCAAGGATTGGAAATAACAGGCAGTCATAGGAAATTAAAAATTACATTTTTTGCAAAAACATTTTGAAGGCTCTTTAAATAATTTTTTTTAAAGAAAATTGGATGGAGGAAAATGTCTAGTATAAAGTGATGAAATAAGTTTTTTTTTAAAAAAAGGGATCACATTAAGAAAATGTAAAAAATAAAAGGATGAAATATGCCATCAATCCATGAACAATCAAGAGAAGCTAAAAAGGGACATATGTTTGTTGGCAATCATGTAAGAAAAATCCATAAGAAGCGAGAAGAGGGACTGCTGTTTTCTTGGCAAACAGGTTGCTAGCTAGTATGTGTATATATGACATCTTATCATCATACAAAAATCAATTCAATAAATGAGGAGAAGTAAAACATTTTAAAATTGAAAACCATGTATAGTATGTGTGTGTGTGTGTGTGTGTGTGTATGAATTAATGTGATTGTTGTATTTTGATTCTGAATAATACAAGGCTATAAACCATAGTTATTAAACCCGGCCGGGTTTCATGGGTCAACTCGGGTCAACCCGAAAAAATTAAAAAAAATTGAATTTTTAATATTTTATATGAAAAAATTAAGAAAAAATTCATGTAAATATAGGCTATACATATTGTAAACAATGAAGTTTAAAAGAATATTTCTTTAAAAAAA
>Ga0307517_10010758_pt1 | contig 12754 bp, 8 predicted proteins | sample 23_EM_MG_FD_194515 | JGI IMG/M metagenome (GOLD analysis project Ga0307517, IMG submission 194515) | Populus trichocarpa ectomycorrhiza microbial communities from riparian zone in the Pacific Northwest, United States - 23_EM | ecosystem: Host-associated > Plants > Roots > Unclassified | place...
TTACGTTTTCCGGCGACAAGGTCCCCCTGGAATCCGTTCTGTTGTCGATCGAGAAACAGACGGGCTTTGTCGCCCTGTATAAAGAGCCGGTGATCCGCGCATCGAGGCCTGTCACGATCAATGCGGAAAACCTTCCTTTAGAGCAATTCCTTGCACAGGTCTTCCGGTCCCAGCCTTTGCAATATGATATCAGGGGAAAAAGCATTTTCATCTCCCCCAGGCCGGCTCCCGAACCCGTGTCTGTTGAACCACCCGAACCGGCCAGGGATACGCTGATCGAGGTGAAGGCCAAGGTCGTGAATGAAAAAGGCGAACCGCTGGAAGGAGTTACGGTGAAAGTAAAGGGCCGGACAGCCGGAGTGACCTCGGACGGCAAAGGAGTGTTCATCGTCAAGGCCAGTGAAAAAGATATCCTGGTGATCAGCTCCGTGGGATATGGGGCAAGAGAGATAGCCGTGCGCGGCCGTTCCAGTCTCCCCATCGTCCTGAAAGTAAAAAATGCCCAGCTCGATGAAGTGGCCGTGGTGGCCTACGGAACGACCACCCGCCGTGAAAGCACGGGCTCGATCTCCGTCGTGAAAGGAAAAGACCTGGAGAACGTCCCTTCCTCCAGCCTGGCCAACCTGCTGCAAGGCCGTGTGGCGGGCCTCGATGTAACGAATGTCTCCGGCTCTCCCGGCAGCGGTGGAACGGAAGTGACCATCCGGGGCTATAACTCGCTCGACGTGGAACAGGGCCGCCGCTTTTCCAACCCGTTATGGGTAGTCGACGGCGTACCGCTGAACTCTTTTACTTCTCCTGTCACCGGCACCAACCTGCTGGCCGATATCAACCCTGATATGATCGAATCGGTGCAGGTGCTGAAGGATGCCAGCGCGGCCTCTCTCTATGGGTCCAGGGCTGCCAACGGTGTGATCATCGTCACGACGAAAAAAGGACAAAAGGACCAAAAAGCAAACTTTGCTGTCAACGCCTCCCGGTCCTTCAATATACTTCCCCGGCTGCCGACGATCACCATCGGCGCCGCCGAGCGCAGGCTCCGGCTGGCCGCTTTTTTGAATGATCAACGCGCCTATCTCGATCCTGTCACGCAGCGGTATATATTTCCTACGACCCCGCTGGAGCTTTACCAGAACCCTACACTGGCGCTGATCGATTGGTTTCACAGGGGCTCACCCATCGGAGTGGATGGAGTGCCCATACTGGACAGCCTGAATCCCTTTTATAATAATTCCACCAACTTTTTCCCTGCTTACTATGAAACAGGGATCGTGACGAATGCCAATATACAGACCTACGGCGGTTCTAAAAATATGAACTACGGGATAGGGTTCGGATTCTACGATGAGAGCGGCGTACTGAAAGGCAGCGGTTTTAACAGGATCGACCTGAACACTACCCTGAACATAACGCCTACCGATAAGTTCCACGTAGACCTTCGTTTCAACGCATCCATTACGGACAGGAAGCGGGGAGAAAAGACTTCCACCCTCTCGGCGAGCCCGATCATCGAGACCGTTCCCGGAGACCCCTTTCAATTGAGCAGTCTCCTGCCCGGCGAAGGATCGGATGCATGGAATACCATCCTGAATAAGTTAAGCGCCACCAAGGAAGTGAATAAGTCCGTGCGTCTGCGCACCAACTTCAAGCTCAGCTACGACTTCCTTCCGGGACTGACCGCCTCTTCCTCCATTGCGGCGGACTATGCGGTGCACCGGCGGAATAACTTTGCCCCTTCTTACCTGGATGAAAGTCATTATTCCAAAACGCTGGGAGAGACAGGCGTGGACCTGCTGGTACTGAACGAGAACCTCGTCACGTACAAGACCCGGATCAAAGGAGATCACAATATCAGTGTGATAGGAGGGCTTTCCTACGAATATGACCGGTCGGAATACAATGGCGGCTCCGCCCAGAACGGGCCCAGCGATAATATCTATTATGCGAGGCCGGGATTCCCGCTTTATGGAACGAGGACGAATAATAACGGGGGATTTGGCGGTCCTTTCACAGAGACGATCGCTTTCCAGAATTACCTTTCGGACCTGCAGGAAAAAACGCTGGTCTCCTATTTCGGCCGCCTGGAATATAACTTCCGGCAGAAATACCTGCTCTCTGCGAGTTTCCGGAGGGACGGCAGTTCGGTGTTCGGGGATAATAATAAATGGGGGGCCTTTCCTTCGATCGCAGCTGGATGGTCCTTTTCGGAAGAAAATTTTGTGAAGAAGGCCCTCCCGGGGCTCGATTTCGGAAAGATAAGGGCCGGATGGGGTAAATCGGGCATGCAGTTCAGCCAGAACTACCTCGCGCTGGGATTATTGAATGTCGGGGCGACCCCCTTTCAGGGCAACAGTGTGATCACTCCGGATTACACTACCGGATTATATAACAAGGACCTGAGCTGGGAAGAGACCAGCCAGTTCGACCTGGGAACGGACCTGGACTTTCTTCATAACCGGCTAAGTATTACAGCGGATTATTATTACCGGTATACGGACAAATTGCTACTGCCGGTCCGGTTGCCGGGTACCATCAACGGCTACCTGGGACAATGGCGCAATGCCGCGGCTGTCTCCAACGAAGGGTTGGAACTGCTGGTCAGCTACCAGATGATCCAGAAGAAGAACCTGAACTGGAAACTCACCCTGAATGCCGCCCGGAACTGGAACCTTTTTGTCAAATCGAATAATGGACAGGATATCAACGCAGATAACGCGGCGACGCTTTCGACCTGGATCATCGGGCGCCCTTTGAACGGGATCTATGTACTGAAAACCAATGGTTTCATCGGCGATCAAAAGAACCAGCCCGTCTATTACAATGCCGCCGGCGTCAGCAATTATTTTGGTGTTTCTCCTTTCATACCCTATAAAACAGGAGACTACAATTTCGTGGATGTGAACGGGGACGGGATCTTATCGAACAAAGATGTCGTATATGGTGGCAGCGCCCTGCCCATCGTAGCTGGAGGGTTGAATTCACAACTCCAATGGAAGAACTTCGAGTTCAATGTGCTGTTCAGCTTCCAGCTCGGGAGGCATATCGTCAACGCCATGCCCCTGAATTCCTTGCAGACCGACGAAACCCTGCACCTGATGCATCCCCTGCTGTTGGATGTCAATAAGGCCCATTTCTGGTCCGGTCCCGGCGACAACAATGCTGACTTCGTGCCTGTCCAATTGGACCAGGGGCAAGCACTCTATTCTCCTCTCGTCGACCGGTGGGTGGAGACGGTGAACTGGACGAAGCTGAAGACGGTGGTCGTAAAATATAATTTACCGCGGGCCCTGATAAAAAAATGGGGAATGGAAGGGGTGTCCGTGTTTGGCAGCGGGGAGAACCTGTTCACGGTGACCAATTATTCCGGTCTTGATCCCGAGACCGTCAATATCTCTACCGGTATCGACATAGGAACGAACTATCCGCTCGCGCGAAAATTCACATTGGGTTTAACGTTTAAATTCTAACACGATGTCGACTAAAACAATGACGAAAAGAATATTGTATATTATTTTGCCGGTACTTATACTGTCCGCCTGCAATAAAGCATTGGACATTGACCCGCAAAATTCATTGACCTTCAAGAACGGGCTGGAAGACGCGAAGAATTATGAGGCCATCCTCCGGGGGGCCGGTCTGGATCTCTTAGGCGAGGCACGTGATGAAAGCTCTCACCAGCCTTCCAAAGGCGAATACGCGGATGATGATCAATTAGGGGACCTGGCCAGGCAGCTGTCGCCCCAGCAAATTATGTCCGGCCACTGGCAGTGGCATTACCAGGTCATCTCTCAAGCCAATGTCGTGCTGAACTTCATAGACGGGACGAAATTGCCAAAGGAAAGAAAGGATCTATACAAAGGGCAGGCCTATTTTTTCAAGGCGCTTATCTATTTCGAACTGATCCGGCAGTATGGAGATTGCGTCATCGTGCCCGATGTGGTGACCAGCGACCCGCAGGCAAAGGCGCCCATGTCGAAAGTGGCCACTTACGCCATCGACCTCGCCCAAAAGGCGGTGGACCTGCTGCCCGAATTCGACCAGGTGAAAGATTATAACGGCGTTTCGGCAGTTTATAAATCCACCCCGGCGAAAGGTCCGGCCAATGCGTTGCTGGCCCATCTTTGTGCCTGGAAGGCCGGTACGAAGTACTTTTCCGACGATCAGAACTTCGATGAGAACGAGCTCTGGGACCGTGCCGAGAAAGCCGCCACTGCCGTCATCGGATCCGGACAATACAGCCTGGCCGCTAATCCGGAAACGGTGGTCACCAATACCCTGGTAGGCGGCGACCGGGAGAGTATTTATGAGACCGTTTTCAGGGACCAGTGGAGCGACATGTCTCCTTTTCTCCGTACCATCAGTTTCTTACAGGCAAATTCTTTCCAGGCCTGGCCTGCTGTCCCTCTCACCGGCACCAGTTCCCGCGCGACGCTGCGGATCTCCAACGCTTCGGTCGTCCGGATGTACCCCGATGGCGATCTCCGAAGAAATGCCTATTTCTATATGTTCGATGAAATGTCCAAGCCGATCCACATCTTCGAATCGCAGGGCTATGCCTATCCTTATAAATGGAGGCAGATCTTCGTTTCGACGCAAAGTCCCAACATCGGGCAGTTCCAGAACTACAACGAGAACAAGATCTGGTGGCGGCTGGCGGATATAATCCTGTTGCGGGCCGAGTGCAGGGTCCGGCTGAATAAACCCGGACCCGCCGTCGAAGATCTTAATACGATCCGTACCCGCGCCAATGCCGTTCCCTATTCCTCCGCGGAGTACAACGGCGACCTGCGATACGCCATCTATAAGGAAAGAGAAAAAGAGTTGCTGCTGGAGGGATGCCGGTATTATGATGTGATCCGGAACGGCTATGCCAGCACGGAGCTGAAGGGCGGCTTCCGCACGGCAACCGTGCAGGATTTCAAGGACGGGGCCTTTTTCCTGATGATCAATCCGTCCAACTTCGGGATCCTGGAATTTGCCACCAATCCGGCACTGCGTCAAAATATCTACTGGGCAAAATTTTTATAATGTTAAGCACACGATATATGAAAAAATATTTTCTGATAGCAATGGTGTTCATCGCATTCACTGCCTGCACCAAGCAAACGGTCATCGATACGGGTGTAGCCAAAGGGAACTTTTCCGGCAATATGATGGAATATCTCCGGAGTGACACCTATAACTGGGAATTGACAGTCAAGCTCATCGAGCGTGCAGGGCTGACCGATCTTTTCGAGGGCAAGGTAGACTCATTGAAGGAGATCACTTTCCTGGGATTTAAAACCTATACCGTTCTGCGGTTCCTGTATGACAGTCAATTCAAGGATTCTTCCCAGGGGAAATATTACACGGTGGATGATATCCCAGTGGACAGGGCGCGGGGCCTCGTACTCCGGTACGTGATCGGTGGCAAGCATCTTAAAGAGACCATTGCTTACAAAGACAAACAATACCTGATCAATGATCCTAAACAGACAGGGGGTACCAGGTTTACAACGGTGCAGGGCAACCAGGTAATGCTGTACCTCGAGACTTCCCCTTATGGCGGCGTCCCGGATGCAGGCCCTGTTTCACTAAAGGTATATTCCATTACCAAAACCCTTGCGATCCCCATGGCTACCCCCGATCTGCAGTCTACCAATGGGGTCGTACATGCGTTCTCGGACGGCATCGAACTTGGCATTATCTGATCATCATCTTTCTGAAAAAACGTAAATCATGAAATCAACGATATTCAACTCTGTTCTGGCCTTGCTTTTACTGACCGGGGCCTCCTGTCATAAGACCGCGGTAGGTTACCTGATGGTAGACCGGGCCGGCTATGCGGTAGATTCCCTGGTGGTCAAGCTCCAGCTGGATGTGACACCGCCCACGGAAGGCCCCAACCCTCAATACCAGCAACTGCTGAACTTTGGATTTACCCCGGCGGCCATTGCGGCCTTAGGCATCAAGCCCACCATCCTGCTGAACCCGGGACCGGATTACGACAGGGTCCGGCTGGGCATTCCCTGGACCAGTACGGCGATGGAGGGCATCCTGGGCACTAACCCGATCGCCATTTCGATCACGAAGGTCGATACGAAAGAAGGCGATCCCGAAAAACTGAAGAAGATTGTTTCGATCCGCAACAATGGGATCCTTTCGATCCCGCTGCAAAATGATCTCCCGGCGGGTCATTATCTTTTATCCTATACATTCAGGAATGAAGGATATGCCAGGACCCGGGACAGTATCTTTACTGTGATCGTTAAATAATTGCAATGGATCACCGGCCGGCCGGGATCATCCAAAATGAAAAGGAGCGTTTCAATATGAAAGGGTCGGTAGATTGAGGGCCACGAGTCCGGAAGATCTGTAACCCTTACTGCCAGGATGCCCGGGTCGTGTGTAGGTCACTACTACCGATCCGGGCATGTTTTTGGCACCCTGCAGGCAACCAAAAAAAGTAGTTATGAAAAAGGTTGCATTGGCAGTGTTTATTCTATCCGCGTTCTCCTTCCCCTGCCTGGCGCAGGATTCGACGAAACCAAAGATACCCTTCGATGGTATCGAGACGAGCTGGCAGAATGGCAGCGACCGGAGAGATTCTTCCGTTTTCAACGGTAAGTTTTTTACACCGAGCCTCATGGTGGATATCAACTACACGCATTCGTTCAACCGTCCGAATGACAATACGGTGGTGGGATCGACGGCGCTGGCGCGCAATAATGAAGTACAGCTGTCCCAGTTGAGCTTTGGCGGCGATGTCAATTATCAGAACGCAAGGGCGCGGTTCCTCATGCAGTTGGGAACGAGATCCCAGGTGGTTCCAAGGAATGACCTTAGTCCTTACAGGGGGCAATACAAACTGGCGGATGTATACCGTTATCTGAGTGAAGCCAATATCGGGTATCATTTTTCCAAATGGTATGGCATCAACGTGGACGCAGGGCTCTTCATGTCCTATATCGGTCTGAATTCCTATTACCAGGTCGAGAACTGGGAGTACCAGGCATCCTATACTTCCGATAACACGCCCTGGTTCTTCAACGGGCTCCGTATCCAGATCTTCCCTACCAAACACCTGAAGATCGAGCCCTGGATCATCAATGGATGGCAGAGTTATGGCAAGTTCAACTCGATGCCGGGAATGGGCTTCAATATCACCTGGAACCCGACCAGCAGCTTTAAGATCCTGACCAATGATTATTATGGTAAGGATGCCGCAGGGATACCCGACCGGAAAAGGTTTCACTCGGACAACAGCATGCTGCTGCGATATTATAACAACCCTGCATCGACGGGCATCAGTAAGATGGCTTTGTCCTTAACGGGCGATCTTGGGTTTGAAACAGGCGGTGGAGTGAATGGGTTCAGTAATAAAGATCCCGCGACCAAGGGACCGGCGCAATATTTCTTAAGCGCGATGATCTATAACCGTGTCTGGTTTGCCAGGAACAAATTTGCCTGGACGATCGGCGGAGGAGTGATGACGAACCCAGGCCGTTACCTGGTGCTGTATCCTACGGGGCAGGCGAGCCCATTGCCCGATCCTAACAATCCCACGCAGACGGAAGGCAAGTATCCTTTCAGCGCCAATCCCGGCGATCCATTCAAGGCCTGGGATTGCAGCACCAATTTCGACTGGATGCCCAACCAGAGTTTCCTCTTCCGGGTGGAGTATGTGCACCGGCATGCGAATACCCCTTATTTCGCCGGGGCCGGCGGGGTGACCTCTCCCAATGGATATACCACGACGCCGTTGCCCCCGGACTGGAGGCCCGACTTGGTAAAGTCTGAGGATAGGATCATTTTTGCGCTCCTGTTCAGGCTGTAGAGATGCCCGGTCCCTCCAGTTTGCCGGCGGAGGGAAATTGGATCAGGAAGGTAGAGCCAGTGCCGATGACGGAGTCAACGGAGACCCAACCTTTGTGCAATTTGATGATGCGCCGGGCCAGCGACAGGCCCAAGCCGAAACCTGGCATGGCATGCGCTTCATCCGTCCGGTAGAAAGGCTGAAAGATCCTTTCCCATTCTTCTTTTTCGATGCCTTTACCCTTATCCTCGACCCGGATGCTGATCTCTCCGGCTCTTACGGTGAGGCGAACGGTCGCATGGTGGTCATCGGAATATTTGCAGGCATTGGACACGATGTTGCGAATGGCGGTGAATAATAGCTCTTCGTTGCCGAAAACCAATAATTCTTCTTCCTGTTCGGGCAGTTGATCGAATTCGAGGGTGACGCTGTATGTTCCGGCCATTTTTGTGATCTCGCCCGGCAGACGCAGCAGGATCTCGTCGATGCGGACGAGGTCGATCTCCAATCCGCTGCCGGAGCCGGATGCCCGGGCAAATTCCAGAAGGGTCTGGGTTAGTTTGTTCATTTGCTGAACGTCCTGGTAGACGGACTGGATCATCCGGCGATATTCTTCCAGGGTCCTTGTCCTTTGCAGGGAGACTTCCAACTGGCTGGAGATGGATGTAAGGGGGGTGGAGAGTTCATGGGATGCGTTGGCGATAAATCGTCCCTGGATGTCGAAGCTTTCCTGCAGGCGGTTGAGAAGCTGGTTAAGCGTATCGGATAAATAGGACCATTCGTCCTTATTCCCACCGGTGGCGGCGGAGCGTATCCTGCGGGTCAGATTACGGGCCGAGATATCGTTCACTTCGTCGGCGATCCTTCGAAGCGGGCGCAGCAGACTGATGGAAAAAAGGTAGCCGCCGATCACCGTTATCAGAAGGCCGCCGATGAAACTCAGCAATAATATTTTCCGCAGGTCTTTCAGTTTCTCTTTCCCGGCGTCGTCATAAGCGCCTGCAATGATGACCAGGTTGTTGGTACTGTCGGGATAATAACAGGCCACGACGTCTTTATTTCCCTGGCGGAAATAGAGGTCACCTTTATGCTGCCGGGCGCGATGGATGACGGCTGTGTCAGTGGATATGGAATCCGAGAGGGCATCGCTATACCAGTAGATCCTTTTATTTTGCATGTCATAGGCTTCCACGACCTTTTCCTTCATGGCGGCGGTGGTGGATTCGTCTATCTTCCTGATCAGTTCACGGTCGAATACGTTCCGCTGCCCCAGAAGGCGGCCGGTGGTGATGGCCTTATTTGTCAGACGGGTCCGGATATCCTTTATCCGGCTGCTATAGGAAAAATAATAAACGGATACGCAAACGAATGCGAGGATCGCGAGCACCAGCAGGGCGAACAGGAGCGTTATACGAAACTTCACCGGCATCAGTGACCCTTTTCTTTTAAGATATAGCCCATGCCTACATGGGTCTGAATAAGCTTGTGTTCGAAGTCCTTGTCCACTTTATTCCTTACATAGCTGATATACACGTCGATGACGTTGGTATTGGTATTGAAGTCCACGTCCCATACGTTGATGGCCAGGTCCGCACGGGAGACGACCCTGTTCTTATTGCGAAGCAGATATTCCAGCAACTGAAATTCCTTGGCGGTGAGCTTGATCCTTTTTCCGTCCCTGGTGACCTCTTTCGTATCGAGGTTCAATTCCAGGTCAGCTGCTTTCAGAAAATTACCTATGGGGACGGCCTGTCCCCGTGTGCGTTTCAACAGGGCGCGGATCTTCATGAGCAGTTCCCTGAATTCAAAGGGTTTTACGAGGTAATCGTCCGCGCCGGCGTCATATCCTTCTATTTTATTTTCAAGGGCGTTCATGGAGGTGAGCATAATGACCAGCATGCCCGTGTTCCGGTATCGGATGGCCTTGCAGAGCTCAAAGCCATTCATGCCCGGGAGGTTGATGTCCAGGATCACGAGGTCGAACCTAGTTGAGGTGAAAAGATCGAGCCCGATCTTGCCGTCATAAGCCACTTCCACCGAAAACCCATTTTCGGATAGCCCCATCTTGAGCGTGTCGGCTATTTTCTTTTCATCCTCGACCACCAGTATATTTCTCTCCTTCATGATGCAACCTCCTTTATCGATTAAGTATGTAAAGGTGTGAATTTTCCTTCTTGCGCACGGTTTTCTAATTGAATTCTAATGTTGGTTTAATCCGCCATTAAGATGACGACGCTACTTTGAGCGGAAAGCAAAGAAATGATAGCCACTTTCAGAAAGATATTGATCCCTGTAGATTTCACCGTCAATACGGAACTGGCGTTGAAAAAGGCCCTTGGGCTTATCGGGCAGCAGGAACCTGAAATATGCCTGTTGCATGTACTGAAGATAAGAACAGGAAAGGGCGCGGGGAAATATATTTTAAGAGAGGCCGGGAGGAAACTGGATCAGTGGAAGGAAAGCATCGGGGAGACGGCGCCGGGCATCAGGATTCGCACGGGCATCCTTTATAATAACTCGGTGGAGCAGGCGATCGCAGAATATGCGAAGGGGCAGAAGCCCGACCTGATCATTGTCGGTAAGACCGGGAAGCGGCATTACCGGTTATTTCATCGTCCGTTGTCTCCCGATCGTATTGCCAGGGAGAGCAATTGTCCCGTATTAACGATCAAGCCGGGATGCTTTCATAGTGAAACCAGGATCATCGTCATGCCGGTGCGGGATTTCGTTCCGGAAAGGAAGCTGGAACTGGCGATCCTGATGGCGCGCCGGTATAAGGCATCCGTCCACCTGCTGGTCATTCGCGAAGAGAAGGAATGGAATGGCGAGCAATCTCAGCCTTTCCTGCAGGCCTATCGGGTATTGCGCGAGAATTTGCACCACTCCGTGGAATATTATTCCATTGCCAAGCGCAATGCCGTCCGGGCTACGTTGAACTATGCCAGGGAAGTCATGGCTGATATGATATTGGTAAACCCCGAAACGGAGAGCGGTATCCGGGGCTTTCCGGGTGTCCGGCATATCAGCGATCTCCTGAATAGTCAATCGAAGATCCAGGTATTGGACGTTCTGCCGTATTGAAGGGAAAGGATAGTAAAGGAGTTTTTTTAACCAAATGTATAAAGGACTGATTATGAAGAAGTTTTTTGTGTTAATAGGTGCCTGCTTTTTTCTGATGGGTGGCCTCCGTTCCCAATCCATAGTGGATGCACGCAGGTTGTTATATTGCGAGCGCTATGAGGGGGCCGCCCATTTATTACAATCTGTTTTGAGGGCCGACCCCAACAATGCCGAGGCCTGGTGGTTGCTGACCCGGGTTTATCTGCATATGGACCGGGTGGCGCCCATAAGGGACAGTCTGCTGTCCCTGCCTGCGGAAAATCGCCGGGCGCCGCTGCTGCTCTGTGCATATGGCCAGGTGCTGCTGGCGGAAAATAAAAAAGATAGTGCGGTGGGGTACTTCTCCAGGGCGTTGGAGGAGACAAAGCAGAAAGACCCTGTTGTCCTGTTCGCGATCGCTTCGGCCCAGGTGGATGCTCCTTCCGGGGATGCTGCCTATGCCGTCGACCTGCTGACAAAGGCCATCAAGCGGGACAAGCGGAATCCCGCCCTCTATGTTACGCTGGGAAATGCTTACCGTAAGCTGCAGAACGGCACGGAATCTTACAAAGCTTACCAGGACGCCTTGGTCCAGGATGCGAAATATGCGGAGGCTCTTTACCGTCTCGGCAAGATCTTCGTGACCCAGGCCAACCCGCAGGTATATGTAAAATATTTCAATGACGCCGTCGCCTTCGATTCCTTATACGCACCAGCCTGGTACGAGCTTTATTATTACCATTATTTCCGGGACGTGAATAAGGCGATGGACTGCCTGAACCACTATATCGCCGCCAGCGACAAGGGCCTGTCAAACGACTACCTGATGACGGACCTGCTGTATGCGTCCAAGAAATATGATGAGGCGATCCGGAAAGCAGAGGCGCTGATCGCGCACCGGGGGGATGCCGCCGAACCAAGGCTGTTCAAGCTGATCGCTTACAGTTACAAGGAACTGAACGATTCTGCAAAGGCATTGAATTATATGCGCAGGTATTTCAGCGAGCAGCAGGATACCGGCTTCGTCGTAAAGGACTATGAGGCCATGGGTGATATCTATGCAAAAATGATGCATCAGCCGGACTCGGCCGCCCTCTATTATGCCAGGGCGGGGGAGATGGAAAAGGATAGTACCCGGAGGCTGGAATACGATAAGAAACTGGCCGGGATCTATAAGGAATTGAAAGACTATCCCAACCAGGCGTATTGGCTTGGTAAATATTACCAGGCGGCGGATGGTAAGGCAACGAACCTGGACCTGTTCAACTGGGGGCTGGCGCATTTTATGGCAAAGGATTATCAGCGGGCCGATACTGTTTTCGGCCTGTATGAGGAAAAATACCCCGAACAGGATTTTGGCTACTATTGGAGGGCGCGTAGCCTTGCGGCCATCGATACAGCTATGGATAGTGGCCTGGCCATTCCTCATTATCTGAAGCTGATCGATATTGCCGGGAAGGATACGGCCAATAAGACCAATCGAAAGCACCTGATCGAGTCTTACGGCTATATCGCTGCCTACAAGGCCAATACGGAAAAGGACTATGCGGGCGCCATCGATTATTTCGAGAAGCTGCTGAGCCTGGATCCGGGGAATAGCGATGCACAGAAATATGTGGGCATCCTGAAAAAGAACCTTAGCAAGACGGCCGTGTCGAAGAGCGCGCCCGATGCAGGGAAAGAAAGCGCCAAAAAGGAAAAGGAAGGCGCGGGAGGATTGTAGTCAGGGCTTCTTCATAGTAAGGCGATCCACCACGAGGTCGCCTACTTTTCTACCCATCGTATTACTGAGGAGGCAGCAATAATGATAGTGGATGCCTCCGAAGAACCTTGCGTTCTCATTTTCTTCGGCAGCTTCCA
>Ga0307517_10010760_pt1 | contig 12753 bp, 16 predicted proteins | sample 23_EM_MG_FD_194515 | JGI IMG/M metagenome (GOLD analysis project Ga0307517, IMG submission 194515) | Populus trichocarpa ectomycorrhiza microbial communities from riparian zone in the Pacific Northwest, United States - 23_EM | ecosystem: Host-associated > Plants > Roots > Unclassified | place...
CAGGTGACAGAGTTGTGTATTGGTGATGTGACAAACAATGGGGGAGGTATTTGGTGAATGGAGGGTAGTAAAATTGTTGGGGGAGTGGCAAAGATGATCAATAGTGGAGAGGAGGACCATCGCAGCAACAGGGAGATGAGATGATGATGCCGAAGGTGATGGCGGCAACAGTGGCAACAGAGGATTGAAACGGCAATGGTGAGGGGGGTTTAGACAGTGATAGCAAAGGGGGGTGGAGACGACGACGGCGAAGGGGGGTGGAGACGATGACAGCAAGGCGGGCCGGGACAGCGATGACGACGACGACGAGATGGTCGAGGCGTCGACGACGATGTAGACGGCGTGGTGGTGGCAAGGTAGTGCGGCGGCGGCTCAAGTTCCAAGTTAGCAGATATTAAGCGGCGACAAGTTAACTTGGAACTTGGCGCGGGAAAGTTCCGGTCAAGTTAACTTATAAGTAACTTTGCGCACACTCGGTCCAAAGTACTACCACGACCCGACCCCCACTGTAGAGATCCTCGACCGCACCATCTGCTATTTATGCGACGAATCGACTGCGCTCAAAACGTGTCGCGTCTTCTCCAACCCCGGACGCGAAAACACCTCCCCACCCGCACCTGGTCCCACACCCTAAAATCACTCATCGAACGGTGGAAGGATACCTGCCCGGGTCCATCAAATCCCCTCGCCCGCCACGCACGCCCTGTCTCCCTCCGTGGCCTTTCACCATATTGTATATTTGCGTGGAAACGCTCTTGGGTGGGATGACAGTTGGGTCTCCTTCGTTCAGTCATGCGGATTATCGCCTAACCTTAAAATCCTTCCAGCCGATCCATTCCGAATTATATCCCACTCAGAGGTTTCCAACTTCAACTGTTCCTCTCCTCTTCCCGAGGGGATTGGTTAGTTTCTGTTGCCTCGAAAGGTGACATCGATGGGGAACACCCCTTCGACTTACCCGAATTCACCAGGTCCCCGGGGGTGGTGGGCGGGATCCGCTCTTCCGCACGTTGGTCGTGTGACCTCTCGGGCGGACTCCGTTCCTCCAAGATCACGGCGTCGTGTTCCAAGGAAGATATCGAATCAATAGTGGATTCGGTGTCGAGGCGTTCTGACGCTCTGGAACCGTTCAGTATTTCTCACTATTCCTCAGGTGCATTTGCTTGGGTCTCTGACAGGCCAGGCCGGGCGAGAGGACACAAGAGACTGTGGACCAATTTTGCCGCCGAAGGTAACAAGCAGAGGGCTCGTTACCGTGGCCGAGCACACCACAATCTATCGAAACTATGGGCTAGCATAATGATGCAACCACCACTGTGGGTATGGCCATTTCCCTCTCAGCGGGTCACTATATTGGTCATATCCATGGGTTCGGAGAAGTATTCATTACAAACAAGTAGAATAAAAACAGTATCCGTATCCGGAAACGGCGGCAAGCATGTCCGCCGAAGGCGTAACGAATGAAAATGAGGCGTGATGAAAGGACACCCACTACACTCTCCTCCCGAGTCTACCAGCCAGAATCTTCAATATAAGTTTCCTCAACCTCACCGGGAATGGTGTCCCATTTGGGTGATTCATTGTCCAATCTGTACTCCACGTGCGAGACATGACTTTTGAGGGCGAACACCTTCTCTGCTGGAACAACTTCCCGTGGACAGACAAGCATGATGGTTGACAGTTTTGCACCACTTGAGGCCCGCGCCTTTGCCATCTCCACCAATTGATCACTGCAGTATACATCCCATTTCGCCTGGACATATAGAACGAGATACTCTAACTCGGGGCATACCATCGTGTTTTGGGTGTTGTGGTCAGGGTTCAAGGCGCAGATGAAGGTGAGGTTAAGACAGTCGATCAACGTGAGGGCGCGGAGGTTATTCATGAGAAGGAGGGTTTGGTGGGTGCTAAACTTTTCGCTTTGGCAAAGCGCTATGGAGCGGTATCCCGTGATTGAGAGCCTTTCGATTGTAGAAATGCAAAGTTTGTTGAAGGATTGGAGAGTCCGGTCACCCAAGCTAGATGAGGCGGAGCCCACACCATCCTGGGTGCCAAACGCATAGAGATCTCCGCTTGGCCCTTTCAGCCGGATGGCCGTCCCCGAACCAAAATAGAAGTTGCCGGAGGTTATGTGAGAGATGTTGCCGAAGTTGTTGGGGGGTGTGGGGAGGTGGTCTGGGACCGGGGATACTTCTTCCCCGAACTGGAACTCCAGTACCACCAATGCACCGGTTGGGATACGGAGATGATCCAGGAGGATTGAGAGTGTTGGCTTGGCAGTGATTGTGAGAAACCTTAGGAGAGGGAGGTAAACCACTCGCTTGGCGTGAGCATTGGGTGAGTCCAGGAGTGAATCCTTGAGTTTGATTTCACGGAGGAGCGGTGCACCTTCAAAAAAATCGAGTAGCTGGGCTACGGATAATGTATTGTCTGGGACCCCACGGAAGTCGAACACTATAAGATTCGACAGATTTTGCCAAGGCAGGTTGGTGAGTATTCCGGACAACCGCAACTCGCGCAACGATGAGAGGTTTCCACCGAAAAGGGTGCTCTCAGTAAGGCGGATGCGGGAGCCCCCAACGCGGATTCTCAGTTTCTCGAGAAGGGGGGCTGGGGAACTGAAGTGTTCGATGAGTCCGGGGAGATGACACGCAGTCCCATCGATGGTTAGGGCTTTGAGTCGTCCGAGATGTGGGTCTATCAGGAGGAGTGCGTCGTTGGGAAAGGGGCCACAATGCTGATCCCCAAGCCTGATCTCCAAGGGGCACGCCCTTGAGCGTTCAAGGTAGACACTCGTTTTTTCGGGGTCCTTGCAATCCAGGAACGTCCACAACGACGCACGCGAGGTGAAAATCTCCCTCCAGTTGCGGCACACGTGTGTCAAGTTGATCAATTCTTCGTCCGAGTAGCAGTATTCCGGGATGAGGGAAAGGACTTCTGGAGGGATCTGATTGACTGATGCGAAAGTGTTCTTGATGGACCACGTCATGAGGAGTACGTCCGATGCATCCTTCTCTATTGCGTCGACCTAAAAACGGAGGTACGTGTCAATCATCGTGCAAGTATCGGAACACCGTTGCCCGGTTCGGCTTCACCTCATCCTGGCTCAGGGTTGTGGTGGTCCTGCGGAACCTGGGCTTAAATGATTTTATACGCGTCGACGATGACCGTCCGAACACACCTTCCATTAAGTGTGGCACCTTGCAACTTCCTTCTGGCCGCATGTAAGAGCTGGGATGGAGAAAGATCCTGTCCTGGATAGAATTCGCTGCCGCTGATGGAGCTGGGCATCATGGATGAAGTTCGGGGGCAGTGTGCGTGGTTATCGGAAAGGCAACAACTTCGTGAGATTGGCGTCACCGTCTCCACACCTGTTTTCAAGACATTGTCACTGTGTTCAGACCGGTTCACGTTTTGTCACCACGATGTCGTGCACCTTTCTGCCAGAGATCCTCGATCTCATCGTCGACCATCTACGCCATCAACCTGCCGCACTCAAAGAGTGTTGCCTCGCATCCAAATCATGGGTTCACCGGACGCGAAGACACCTTTTCGCCTACATCGAGTTCTGCCCCCTACACCCACCCATCCAACCCCCCAGCTTACTACGTACGCACTCTCTTCTTTCGCGGCCCCCAACCATCACACCCGCGGATGCGGATATCGGCAGCCTGGTTCGTACCTTTCACCGTGTCGTGAGTTTGTACGTGAACGTCCTTGGGTGGGAAGATGACCAATTCTCCTTCATTTCGTTCCATGGATTATCACCCATTCTCAGATCCTCCACCTGAGTTATATGTCCGTCCCGGTCTCAGACACTTTCTACTTCGTGTGTTCCTTTTCCCTTCTCGACGCCCTGGCTTGACATCTCCAAGGCCACAAAACTCAAAGATCTGATATTCCGGTGTGGGGGATCGACCATCCGGTGGGTTACCATGACCCTTCAATCTGTCGAATCCAGAAACCCCCAACAGATCGCCATCCACCCGGGTGCTACCACCTTCGAAAACCCGGCCAAGGAAATGGTCCACCAGGAATGCTAGGATCTCGACCACCTGTTGATCCGATTCTGGACTTCACATTCGATTCGTCCACGGGTTGTGTATTGGCCGGCTGGGGGTGGGGGGGGGGGGGGTATTCGAGGGATCATACACAGAGCATGTTACCAGAACTAACTAGGAAAGGGCTCGTTGACCTACATGTTGTGTGACCGCTAACCTGTGTGCGACCGGGTTTCGCGGGTGGTTCCGGTGGCGTGTCGTCGAGAGAGATGAAGAGAGAGTCGGTAGGGACAATGGACTCAGAGACTCAGCACTCAGTATTCAAAACGGTAGGGGGAACATCACTTGTTCATTCTCTATGTGTCTACTGTACCAAACGTATATACCAGCGAACACGTGTACTACCAGTAGGATGTCATACAACGAGCCAGCGACGATGTCCACACTCAGGGTATGGTGCAACGCCACAATGTCCGGGAATGTCGGAACATATCCTCCAAAGGAACAGTGAAGGGAGAACAAGCCATGATGGAAGGGAACCGATAAGTCTCTCGTCCCAAACCTACCAGTCACTGTCATACCCAACTTCATCAGCCTCACCGGGAATGGTGTCCCATCTGGGTCTGGGTGTTGTATCCCCCGAGTTATACTCCACATGTGAGACGTAACTCTCGAGGGCGGGCGCTTTTGCTGGGAAAAGCTGCGGCGGATAGTTGAATACGATCGCCGACAACCTTGCACCCATTGAAGCCCGTTCCTTAGCCATCTTCAACAGATATTCGATGCGGGGCCGCCCTTCTTTCCCGATATACAAGACATACTCCTTCAACCCGGGGCATACTACTGCGCTTGAGGCATTTTCGCTGGGGGTCAAGGTAGTGGTGAAGGAGACGTCGGGACAACCGGTCAACGTGAGGGTGCGAAGGTTATTCATGAGGAGGAGGGTTTGATAAGGGCCATCCAAGTGAAGGCCGGTTTGGTGAGCACCAGACCCTTCGATTTTCCAATGCGATACGGTGTGGTATCGCGTGATTGAGAGCCTTTCAATTGTAGAAATGGGAAGCCAGCCAAGGGACTGGAGAGTTTGTTCGCCTAGACTGTGTGGGATGGGGGCCAAATCAGCCCAGGTGCCAAACATATAGAGACCTCCGCTTGGCCCCTTAAGCCGCATGGCAATCCCCGAGCTGAAGTCGAGGTTGACGGAGGTTACGTGAGAGATGTTGCTGAGATTGTCGAAGGGTATGGAGAGGTAATCGAGGATCGGGGATTCCTCGCGACCAAACCGGAATTCCAGCCTCAATAATGCCCCGATTGGGATATGAAGATGGTTCAGGAGAATCAATGGTGCCAGCTGGGCGGAGATTCCGAGAATCCTCAGGTGGGGGAGGTAAACCACTCGTTTGGCGGGTGCGTTAGAGGACTCCGGAAGTGATTTGTTGAGTTTGATTTCGCGGAGGAGAGGCACACCTTCGAAAAAATCGAGTAGTTGTGTAACGGTTATTGTATTACTTGGCACACCATGAAAGTGGAATGTTGTAAGATTCGACAGATTTCGCCAAGACAGGGAGGTAACAACCCTGGACAAGCGTAACTCGCGCAATGAGAGGTTTCCGTCGAGAAGGCGGCTGTTGAAAACTACGTAGCGAGCGTTAGAAATCTTGATATCCAGTCTCTCGAGGAGGGGGGCTGGGGGGCTGGGTTGACCAATGAGCTTGAGGATATCGTCCGAGAATCCAGCGAAGACCAGGGCCTCGAGTCGGTCGAAAAGGGGAAGCGTCAGAAGCAACGCATCGTCGCGGTAGTAGGTGCCTTTGTGTGCCGTAAGGAAAATCTTTAGAGGGGCCACCCCCGAGCGCTGAATGTAGGTACTGGTTTGGTCAAGGTTCATGCAATCCAATGATGTCCACAACGAAGCGCGCGAGATGAAAGTGGTTCTCCAGCGGTGGCACACGTGTGTCAGCTTGATGAGCTCATCGTTCGCCTCGCAGTAGTCGGGGATGAGGGAAAGGATTTCTGTTTTGATGGACCGAACCATGCCCAAAACCTCCAGTATATCTTGCTCTAACGCGTTGATCTAAGACGAAGGGATGTCAGCCGTAGCGCAAGCGTAGAAACGAATGGTTTTCCTGACTTCAAGCTGATCCAAGGCCTTCGTGGTGCTGCAGAACTCGAGTTTGAGCGATTTCCGGATGCATTAACGACGATCATCCAGTCACACCTTCCACCAAGTGCGGTATCCTGCAACTTCTTTTTGGCTGCGCGTAAGAGTTGGGATACGGAAAGATCCTGACCGAGGTGGAGTTCTCCGCCACCGACAGAGTTAGACATTGCGGATAGGAGTTCAGAAGGACGGACAGTGGGTGGGCGCATCCATCAGATCGTGCGGCGTCACGCGTCACGATCGGCGGGGAGGCCACGAGTCCGAGCGAGACTCATTCGCGTCCGACCGCGTCTGCTCGGGGCGACGGTGGTCAGCCTGGTTCATGCATGTGTTTGGGTTGTGTTCATCTCGCTAGAATATCGCGACGAAACCGGCTACCTTGGGATCTCCCTCCAGGAATCCACCTTCCGGCTCCAGGGAATGGCAAAATGCTTCCCACCTCGAGCACCATGTTTATAAATCTCTGAGAAAATGTCATACAAAATTCCAACCGCATGCCCACAAGGCTTGACAGAAACCCCCATCCTCTGTCTCGCGTCCTACACCGGGAAGCTACCTGCGGCCAGAATGGATACGGTTTATGACCTTGTGCCGACGCAGCGTCTCATCGACCTTCTCGCGCTGCTCCAGACGCGATTCAATGCCACCTACGATCGGGCCAGGACTGTACTTTTCTTCTACGTTGTGGTCAAGTACGGAGTCAAGTCCCTGAGACATGTTAGGGCAAGGGGAACCCTCGAAACGTTCAGAGAGGTGTGGAGCTGGCTTTCCGAAGTGCGTTGTCATCAATTTTGCCGAGTATTCCCCTGCGGATCCTGATACCTGGACCCTCCATAGCAGGCCCTGTCGCCCACGACCTCCGAAGTCGAACCTCAGATGGCCCAAGCCAGGAAAGACATTGAGAAGAAACTCGTTCCATCCGGCCCCCAAGTCGTCCGTTACCTCTCCCTTCCTTCCGAAGGCCAGTCCAAGGATTGGATATTGGCGGAAATGCATAGGATGGACAACTACTGTCATAGTTTCGACGATCGTGGTGCCAAGGTGCATGATTGGAAGGATGGAAAGGTCAGCGGTGGCGTGTACCGTGAGTGTCTCACTTCTGACCGGTGACCCCTCGTGCAGGGTGTTGAATGTATACGCAGATGGTGGACAGGACCTGACGAGCTTGATTGTCGCTACGTACGAACGTTACTGCGCTTCCAACCCACTGCATCCGGACGTGTTCCCGACCATCAGGAAGATGGAAGCCGAAGTCGTATCCATGTGTTTGAGGTCAGTGGCGTTCCTCGCCTCGAGCCATGCTGGGGTTTATGTTTATACCTCGTCATCACAGGCTATTCAATAACCCCACCGGTGCGGGAACGATGACTTCCGGTGGTACTGAGAGCATCATCATGGCGATGAAGGCGCACCGTGATTGGGCCCGTGCGATCAAGGGAATTACCGAACCTGAAATGTCGGTGTGTGACTTCGGACATGCAATGATCTTCTAACAACACCTTCAGGATCATTCCCGCGTCCGCCGACGTCGCGTTTGATAAGGGAGCAGGTTATCTGAAGATCAAGCTTCATACCGTTCCAGTTGATCCTATCACCCGCCAGGTAGATCTCGCCAGGGTCAAGAGAGCCATGTGAGTCACTATTAGTGGTCAACAATCACGGCGCTCCTCACCTGTTCCTTCCCATCCCATAAGAAACCCAAATACGATCATGGTGAGTCGAAAGGATCAGCTCTACACGACAAATACGGGGATTGATTGTGGTTCTAGCTCGTCGGTTCAGCTCCTAATTTCCCCGACGGAAACGTGGATGATATCGCCGGTCTTGGGGAACTTGCAAAGAAACATAACATTGGGCTTCACGTCGACTGCTGTTTGGGGTCGTTTATCCTGCCCTTCATTGAACGGTGTTTCCTTCCTGGAGCGGTGTGTCATGATTCACGCTACATTTTCGCGCGTTTTGTTGAGATTTTGAATACCTAGGATGGATACACGATGCCTGATTTTGACTTTAGGGTCGAAGGAGGTTCGTAACGGCCAGCCTCGTAGTGCCGTGCATGACTTAAGTTGATGCGGGTTTCAGTCACAAGCATTAGCTGCGACACCAACAAAGTGAGATGGATTCTTCGTAACGAGTCATCAACGTTGCTGATCCACCATTCATAGTACGGCTTTGCGCCGAAGGGAACCTCGGTCATCATGTACCGCACGCCGGAACTGAGGAGATATCAGTATTATGTCACCTCTACGTGGCCAGGCATGTAACAGCCGTCCTCATTATATATACGACTTCCTCACCATGAATGTCCAGGTGGAGTGTACGCCAGTCCTAGCCTTTCCGGTTCCCGGTAAGTCGTCTGGAGGAACAAGTTGGACGTACCTGACCCTTCGTGTAGACCCGGTGCGCTCATTGCTGGAACTTGGGCTGCTATGCAGTACATGGGCGAGAAGTAAGTGAGATTGTGGCCTTCCACGCCTGACTGGCTGACCACGATTCTTCACTACAGCGGTTACTACCAATCGGCCAAGACCATCATCACCGCCACTCGGAGGATCATCCACGGTATCAGAACCCAAATACCAGATCTTTATGTCCTTGGTAACCCTCCTGTGTCTGTCGTCGCTTTTGGGGCAAAGGAGGGCTCTGGAATCAACGTCCTGAAAGTTGGGAACGTGATGGGCAAGAAGGGGTGGCACCTGAGTGCCCTACAGAAACCTCCCGCAGTGCATATTACCGTTACTGTGAGAACTTCCCCTCTACGTGATTAACGTTATTCCCTTTTTTCGTTTCTCATTCGTGTTGCCGTCTTGTAGACCCTGACGGTTCAAGTAGTGGATGCGCTTATTGCTGACCTCAAGGACGCCGTGGAGGAGGTTAAATCTTCAAAATCCGGCGACGACAGTGCCATGGTTGCGTGGTATGGTCTGGGACCGTCGAGTGCCGTTGGGCCAAATCTCGTTGGGGAGGTGGCTGCATCTTTCGTCGATGCGATGTACAAGGCGTGATCTGGGATCCGACAAGGTGGTATACGTACGTGATTTGTGGTTATCTTGCTACATTCATATGGGTTGCTGTGCAACGCAATGCTAGAAGTATATCAGTACTGGGAAGGTTTTGTAGTCGGCTTGGTGATGTCTATCGTGATCTCCTTCAAGAAGGGTCAGCCTACGAGGGTCCCGGTTCCATCACCACGTCTGTTCTGCCAACCCCAGCGTTCGCGCGATCCCAAAATGACGCCTCCCGTCCACCGAACGTACCCGCCCAGTCTATAAAGTCGTCACAGGAAAAGTGAGGAGATTGTTTGCTGGACATCTGGTAACCGGTCGTATCCGGGATCTATTTTCCGTAGACGCGAGTAGTCCCTCCTTATGGGCCCCCGGGTCCGGAAAGTATACCACGCGTTAACTTCAGGCTACGATAGTGCTGGAATACCAATCCCCGGCGAGCCATCGAGTTGGTCGGGCAAATGCAGCCTCAGCCATAGTAGTGAATGAACAGTGTTAAATATTGCACTTGTCACAGCAAGATTTACTACTAGTGCATCGTTTCACATCTTGAGAACTTCCTCTCCCGCTCACGAACGACGAGATGGTTCCCCGCTCTTTCGCTGTAATCGGTACCGGGAACATCGAGAGCTTCATTATCACTGACTTGCCGAGGTTGAAAGCCGTCAGAACTGTGCCCTCGATTACAGTTGTCTCCTGATCGGTACGTACGTGTCAGGTATCTCTCATCTTCTGTGCGGTCATTTCCATGGGTAAACTGATCTGTGCTCACGGATTCGAAGGACGCAAGCAGATCTGGATAGGCGTTACTCCAGAGCCGGGAACAATCACGGATCCATCTCTGGGGATGCGGGCCGGCAAACGCAAGCTGAATGTTCTATCCAGCCACGCTGAAGCAATGCGGAATCTGCCCTTCGACCGCTACAAGGATGAATCCACCACACTTTCTACTGGACGCCCTCACCGATTCTATCACTTCCGGGACCTTTGTCGACACCAAATTCTATGTCTTCTCTCGCAGGGAAGCTTCCGGGCGTGTCGGCTCGCCACGGGCACTGTACTGCAACAGTCGTGTTCTGAGCACGGTCCCTTATTTTTCGACGTGTGGGTAACAGAAACCTGTACGACGTTCCACATCTAACCATACCGCCCCGAAGTGTTCTCAGATGGGTTTTCGGAAGGACAAACGAGGGACATCAACGGGGGATTCCCCGCCGACTCACATCCTTACACTGATGACTACGACTATTTGTCCGATAGCGACCTCGAGGATGAAGAACCTCAAGAGGATGGCGGCCACGATCCGCAGCAGAGACACGAGGATGTATCAGACCCACAAATATCCAAAACTACTGTCTCCTATAGCCTGCTGCCACGTTCCCCGGCCGAGGCATCCGAGGCCCAAAATGATGACAGGTCGTTCCCGTTTACCACCGAATATTGCACGCTTTGCTAACCCAAAACACAGACCCAACGGTGGTCCCACAAGGATGGGTAAAGTTGCCATCATCCGTGATATGGGGGCTGTAACGTGCGTACAGTACAGTCTTTAGCTAACTGGTTCTCGCACCTCACTGGCCGGTCGCAGCTTTGAGGCGATGTTGTGTTTCTTATACACTGGGGAGATTAAGTTTGCCCCATTCCGCTCGGATCTTCGTGAGATCCCCGTGCAGGAAAAGACCGGGGATTGGGGTACGGGGAGACTACCATCTCCATCGGCAAAGTCGATCTATCGACTTGCGGACAAAGTGACTACCCTTGCTTGTGTTTGGCGTCCCTCTTACCCACCGGTTTCAGTATGATATACCGGCCCTCAAGGAACAAGCTGGGGTGTACATCCACGATAATCTGCAAAACTGCAACATTGTGGAGGAAGTGTTTTCTAGTTTCTCCGCCTTGTGAGTTGCTCTCTCGCTTGAACTACCCGCGAATACCCATTCTCCCGATGCAGCTTCCCGGAGATAATGTCGATGCAAGTCTCGCGACTCATTTGCAAGATGAAGGAGGAGTCGATGGGGGACACCGACGGCGTTATAACGAAACAACTTTGGGATAAAATTGGCACTCTATCCCAGTCGCGATTAGCACATGCGACAGATGCTCTCGCTATGATCTGGAGCGGTATGATAGGGCCACTGGATCCGCTCGCGCCAGAACCCAAGTTCGCTTCCTCCGTAGTGCCTATCCTCTCTCCGAATTGGCATAGAGTGAGACTTGCTCTCCTCAAGTCGATCTCCACGGGCGCTTTCATAGATGTTCAATTCTATGCGTATGACACAATCGACAACGGTTTAGTATTGAACCCGAGGCCGTTGTTCACTTCAAGTATTGTGATTGAAGAGTGGGCACCCGCGATCATGACACGTGAGTAGGAGGGCCCCTCCCCATCCACCCGATTCTAACATATGACCGAAGGAACGGTGGGGATAGACCACCAAGCCGTATGCCTGGCGGATGGACCAACCGATGATTACGAAAGTTGGCACGCGAAGCTTCCAAAAGATTTCCACAATGACAAGACGATACTGTACGTGCATTACTTATAAATTTCCCAAGGTGGAGGGCATTCAACGTCCTGCTTAGGAGGTACCAGACTGAAGCCGCTACCCCGGAAAGCCGTGAAGTGGCGATAGTAATATCGGGAGCATGGAAAACGTAAGCCAAATCCGATCTTGTATGCGACAAGTGGCTAATGTATTTGTAGGTGGATATCTCTCCTTTCCTATGCCTACACGAACGAGATGGATTTTTCGCCCCTTCAGGCTTCGACTCGTGGTAATGGATCTGTGCTGGATGCTGAAGCACAGCAGCTGCAGCTGTGTTCCCCTCGCTCGGTGTATTTTTTGGCAACGGCAGTGGGTATTTCCCATTGACATATTGCTTCCAGCACTTACGCATTGAAAAGCTCGGGATCAAAAATGTCGGGGAGGATGCGCTGAAGGCCATCCAATCCAAGCTCTCCGCTTCCAACATTATCCAAGAACTCTTTTCTTCCTTCACTGCAAGGTAGGTATTCGATAGGTCTGCTTGTTCAAAATTTCGCACTTAGACCTCCTTTAGCCATAAAGTGGTCTTAGATATGGAAATTCAGTTCTTACAGGAAAGGTTTAACGAAAAGGATCCCGAATTTCCGATCGACCACATCCGAAGAATGGCGTCTGGGGAAGCGCCCTTCTTTGCCACAACGCTCAGTTTGGTTTACAAAAAGCTTGCTGAAAAAGCATTCCCAAAACATGCCTCATTCGGTTCCGGCCTTGACAGACACACCGAGGGTCAGAACGTTACTACCCCTACTCCTTCCCCTCGGACATCGGCTTCCGTCTCCAGTACCACTTCAACTTCCAGTTTGCAAGTTCCCACTCCTATCCCAGTGTCTGCTCCCCCGATTATCACCAAATCGGAGCCGGTGCGGCTGGTGTGTATCGAGTGTGGTGTATCCTCATTGTTACAAGAACTCCACGATGGTCTGTATTGTCCGCGAGGTTTAGCATGGACCGCCTGGGGGGAGGCGTGGCATACCAAGTGCATGCGTTGTCCATTATGCCACGTCGTGCGGGGAGCACGTAGAGACGATTGCTTGGGAAAG
>Ga0307517_10010761_pt1 | contig 12753 bp, 5 predicted proteins | sample 23_EM_MG_FD_194515 | JGI IMG/M metagenome (GOLD analysis project Ga0307517, IMG submission 194515) | Populus trichocarpa ectomycorrhiza microbial communities from riparian zone in the Pacific Northwest, United States - 23_EM | ecosystem: Host-associated > Plants > Roots > Unclassified | place...
AACTCGTAAAATAGTTTTAATTTCAATTTGATTTTTTTTTATTTTTAGAGTAATTATAAAAAGTTTTGATGGTTAAAAAATGATTTATTGAGATTCTCAAAGTGTGTGTATTTATATATTGTATTTTTAGATATAAATTAAGTCTAATCAAATAAAAAAAAGTAATTGGATGGAGGACATATTATCCACTCATTTAAAAGAATAAAAAAGCTAGGCAAGCAAGCATTTCTTTTTAGATCTTGGTGCATTTAAGGTCTATCATGCCCAATAGCTCCTAACCTTTTTAAAATTTGTTTTTTATTTTATTTTTTTCAATTAATATCCTCTTTTACTTTTAAAATTTTTAGTTTAACTCTTTTTTTAAACCTCAATTAATCAAATATTAAAAGATGAAATTGAAATAAAAATTTCAATTATATAAAATGATTTAAAACAAAAAAAATAACAATTAAAAAAATAAGAATCAAAATTGAAATACAAAATAAATTTTATATTTGATTGAATGATAAAATTGAAAAGAAATATCAATTTAGTAAAAGAATAAAAAAAATCAAAAAAATAAAGATTAAAATTAACATAAAAATAAAAACAATTTCTTGATCAAAAAATGAAATTAAAAATAAATAAATAAATAGAATGAGAATTGATAAAAATAATGTATCATAAATTTAAATTGAATGATAAAATTAAAAACAAATAAAACTTTTATAAAATACCAAAAAAAATTAGAAATTAAAACAATAAAAACCATATTGAAAAAAAATATATATAATAAATTTGAATTGAATAATAAAATTAATAAAAAAAATTAAAATAACCAAGAAAAAAAAATCAAAATCAAAATATTTAAAATTTAAATACCAACAATAAAAAGAATCAAATAGTAATTTTTAATAAATAAGAGGAAAAAAAAAATCATCTTAATAAATCAACTCTCTACGCGCTGCACTGACAGGGGTAAAAAAAAAACCTTTCAACAACACAGGTCAAATAACCTTCACAACTCTTACAGAAGATTTAATAAAAAAAAACACTCAGCGTGCTCCCATCTTTGGATTCACAGTTTTGTGAAACATAGATTTTCATCACGTTATTGAATTATTTCTTGAACAAACTTTCTAACTCGTACAGATATCAAATGTCTTAGGTGAATAAATTATAGATTCTAAGTACAAATGCCTTTTATCTTACAAGCTCCCAAGCGGCCGCGGTGGAGTGGAGTAGCTCTAATGTCAGGAGAAAGCTACACGAATCAAACCAGTAAATCCTCTAAGCCAACTTCTAGAATAGCAGGAAGATTTCATTGAAAACATGCCATCAAACTCCTGGACATCCCACTTGATGAAGTTGACAGACAATTCTAGAGTTGCTGCCGCCATTTGGAAACAGTGCCACGCTGCTGACAGTGACGATGGTTTTGCACAGCTGAGCCACATATATCAGGCACAAAAATTGCTGTATCAGAATGATGAATACTTTTTGGCCAGTAGAGCCCTGAGGCCGTAGGTGGGGAAGGGATTTGGGGCACTGCCCAGGAGCTATCTGGCACCTGACCCAAGCATTCTTCATCGTCTACCTCTTCTTCGGCAGATCTTAAAATTGCAGAGCAGTCAGAATCCCCGTGTTTGCCACTATCAGCCTAACTAGCAAGAAAGAAGCCAAAATTACAAACAGTATAGGACACCAAGTAGGGAAAAGTCAAAAAAGGTTGCTAACAACAAAATCATTAGGAAGTAATTCTGAAAAACGAGTAAACAACACCAGCTCAATATGTACAGAACAACCTTGTGTGTGCCCACTCTTTTGTGACAAATGCAACGAATCCAAAGTTTTGAAAATACACAACAGACACCAAGGAATATGGAATCCAATTTTAACATTGGATGCAAGCGTCTGTGGATGACAGGGAGGAAGGAGGGGGTTCAAGGACTTAGTTATCTGACTCAGTCTTTCCATCACATCAGTTCCTTTTTCTCAATCATAATTCTATAATCTCCATGAACCAGTGGATAAGAACTTGGCACGCAATAAAAAAGAACAGAGAATTTGAAAGATGGACAAGAGAGGTAGATGAAAGAAAAAGGAGAGACAATGATCCGACACACTGAATTTTATTTCTCTACAACTCAATTACCAAACTTGAAAACAGTCCCTGCCTTGTTTTTTGGAAAGTTCTTGAGCTAACATTCTGATAATTTTAAAAGTGCATATGAGGATAAAAAATGATAAAAGAAAAAAAGCTCAGAGCCTCGAAGAAATCAACTTCTTGACAAATGGCCTTACTTCTAACAGCAACAATACATCGAAAATCAATAGTATTACAAGGGCTGGCAATGTTTGGTACAAGGCAAGCATAAGATCCCTGGTTCTTGGTAAACCAACTTTTGTGAGAACCTTGGGAAGAAGGGCCCATGATGTTACAATTGTACTAAAACAAGTTACAATTATTAATTACTGTACAATTATTCATGTGAAAATATGTAGTCATATTTTCCTTTAATGATTTTTGGATAGGAAGAACCTTTAGAAGCATGTAAATCCCAACCACCTAAACAAGAATTAGATTAAACTTCATTGTACTATCAATGGATCCAGTATGGTTTAAGATCTTTACTCTCGAGCAGTGCATCTGTGTTTGATTAAACTACAATCGTACCTTAGATGATCCATTATGCAGCATATAACCATAATTCTCATTAACCCAGCCAGTTCAAGAAATTCATCTAACAATAATATGTATACTGTAGGTATGACTTAATTCATGTTCTGCTAGCTGCGATGTAACGTAAATCTCAACCGGCTGAACATGAATTAGATCACAATCAGCCTGTGTTTGCCTCGTGAATCTGCATGCGTACCTTAGATGATCCATTATCCATATAGCCATAATGTTGATTAAACTCAGCCAGTTCGAGAAATTCATCTATTTGCCACTGTGAAATGCTGGAAGCTGCTGAACCTCCAGAATAGGGCAGTTTTGCTGGCACAAATTCTCCAACTCCACAAACATTTGCAGGAAAAACTTGATTGCATGGACTAGCCAAGGGCATTGACGTGCCTCTTCTAGAAACAGGACAAGATTTTGTTTTCAAGGTTGTTATTTCCCCTGAAGGCGACTTCCCTGGGGAAGAGGATGCACCGGGATCAGTAGATTCTAGACCTACCTTTACTCCAGTGAGCAGAAACCTCTGATGAGCAGACACATGGGTATTTGCTGTGTGTATGGCAACATCACATTTCCTGCAGAGCAATGCTCGATCTTCTAGACAAAAGAAAAAACCAGCAGCCTCCTGTAATAAGCGACAGGTTCACTAGTTAATAAACAAGAAAAAAAAATTCATAATTCATACTTTTCTAAACCCATTGAAAAGAACATCCAGCTATAGGAAACTGAAAAGCTAGAAGCTACAAAGCATGGATTCTGACTAAGATGAGCATATGTTAGTATGGAGAATCAGAAAAACTGGTTATGAAAATGACAGAAATTTAGAATTGTGCATATAGTATTTTGTTAGTTGCTAACCCTTTTCCTGTTCAAGAATAGATGAACGAACAATTGGACAACTGCCCCCAAAAAGCAAATGTAGATTTCAAAACGGAACTTGAAAGTTCTAAAGAATTAGATTTTCTGAAAGGAAATCATATGTTTAGAACAACCTAAGCCATGAAAAAGAATAAAGTTGCTCTTTGATGGTAAGTAAACCAGACAAGCAAATCAATGGGTCATCTTCAGGCTCTTAAGTAATGAAACATACTGGTAGCTAGCTACTTAGCTCTGAACCTTGTAGACTCTTTCATGTGGGAAAATGCTAAGCAGGCTGCCTGCATGAAGCATAACTAGCTGATATGTAAAAGTTTGTTGCCAAACCCAGAGAATGATTCTTCTTCTCCTTTCTTTCCAATTGTTTTGCTTCATCTTTTCCCTCAGAATATGTGTTAGATCTAGTCTTCCATAACATTAATTTACTTCAGAACGTGGCCTTGAAAAGCCAGCAGTTATCACACTTGTTCACATCTAAGTATCGTAGCCTGCCTATTTGAGATTGAGACTTTATTAAATTCCACCGGGCGTAGAAGAAACTGAGAATGTTTAGACATAAACTTGTATAAGAAATCGAAAAACAAGTTAGTTCAATATATTAGCAGATGGAGTTGTTTATTTATTAACTTGTTTGGGAGGGGAGTGTTCGCAGAATTCGAAGGAAAAAGAAACTAAAATTGCCCTTATTTTGGAATATTAAGCAAAAACTCCAATACCCTCAACTCTTAGGTTGGATATTAGGCAATAACCTTATGAACTTGGTCTTAAGAAGTCGTCAGAGACCATTCCACTAAAACCCTAAACACAGAATCATATTGGGTTTGCAATTAATTAAAAATATAAAAGGGAAATCTAGGCATACATTTCTGATGAAGTAAGCACACTTTACAATTTTTTTTCCCTTCCTATTACTTTCACAAACTCAAAATCAAAATTCTAAACCCTTCCACTCCAAGTATGCTTAAAACACCTCCCAGAAGTCCATAACCACAAGCAACACTAGAGACGTCAAAACCAAAATCTTAAATAAAACCATCAAATTTAAAAATAAAAAATAATTACCTGACAAATATCACATTTAGGTATCTGAGGGGAAGAAGTAGAAAGAGGAACCCTCTGATGTTTACTAGCAAGCTTGTTAGCTGCATGAACCGTCTCGTCACATGCCCGGCACAACGCCGCCTCGTCCGCACAACACAGCACGTTCGCCTCCGCTGCCTCACAAACGTTGCACTGTATCTTCATCTCCCCTCTCTCTCTCTAAGGACTCCCAGTATTCTTTTTTGTTTCTCACTCAAATCCTCTGTTTCACTATCTCCACATAAAAAGAAAACACAGTAGTTTCTATTGTTCTACAACCTTAAACTCCTCTCCCTCTTTTTTCTTTTTTTTTCCTTCCACTCCTTGAATCTGGCTTTCTCCTCCCTTGTAACGAAAACCCAGTTCGTGTTCCCTAATCACTCTTCCTACAAGGATAAAAAAAATCCGAAAGAAGAAGGAAGAATAGTTTCTTAGTGTAGGGAGAGAGAGCAATAAAGAAAGAGGGGAAGAGATCTTTTTAGGGAAAAAAGAAGAGGATGAAATGGAGCCACAAGAGCTGATTTGATTTATAGTAACAGTTTGGACTTCAAGAAAAGAAAAGAAAAAAAAAAAAGAGGGATCCATCATCCATTCATTCATTCCTTTCCGAAGTTTGAATCTTTCTTCGTGTTGGGCGATATTTTTTAGCGGCGCCCGTCGTTTTTGTTTTTTTGTTGTACACGTGGCAGGTTTCGATTGTGTCTTGATTTAAGGAGACCTTGCTTCGGGGAGAATTTTTATATATAAGATGGAACTAGAATGCCATGTCATCGTCCATGTCCGTGTTTCCAAAGACAAATTTATTTCTCTCTTTTCTTCCCTCGGACTTTCCAATTCTCTCTTTCCTTTGCTTGATGATGACATAATGTATTATTTAAAAGGAGTAATAAGATATTTTAAAAAAAATACGTTAATGTTATAGATTTATTTTCAAGTATAATGATTTTTTTAAATTGAAAAATACAAAGTTGTTTGAACTTAATAAAGTAAATTAAAAAAATATATAAATTTATAAACTAATAAAGAAATATTAGTGCGGCTTAAATACTAAAATAAAAAGGTAATTCCTCTTAAAAGTGATAGATGATAATGCAAATATTTAATCTTGATTTTTTTTTAATTTAAATATTTTTATTTATTTTATCTCAAAGGCTTTTTTTCTTACCAAGAGAAAATTATTTTAATTTTTAAAACACATCATGCAAATATAGTTTATTTATATAAAAAAAATAAAAAAATTTAAACATAAATCACAATAATCTCTTTGAAATGTTATACAATTATTAAAAAAATATATTATTTTAAAAAATGAACTAAACAATTTAAAATATAAGAGAAGGTGTATTAACTAAGATATAAATATAAAAAAAATTAATGCAACGTAAACAATACATAAAAAGAGAGAATTATTTAAAAAATTAATGAAATGTTTTTCAAAAAATAAATTAATGCAACGTAAACAATACATACAAATTTATTCACGCTAATATCACAATCTTAATGGCTTGAATGTCAACATCGGATTGTTTTTTCTCTCTTCAATATTTTTCAATAACTTTCATTCTTCTCTCTCAATTTCTACGGATTGAGATAGAAAACGAATGATGTTTTGGACCGAAATGTGAAATTCTAAAATAATAAGGACTACACAACAAATAAATTAAGAATTATAGGGAGCAAATTAAAGTTTTCCACGCCAAATTCAAAATGGGGTTTGTCTGATTTTTTGTTAAGTTTGGTCTTTCTATTAATTTTTATGTGTAATTACAAATAAATCCTTGTTAAGTTTGCTTTTCAGCTAATCACCAAAATACCATCAACACTTTATATCTATGAAAAAATACAAATTAAAAGGCATCTTAGCATGTAAAACTATGTTAATGTAACTTGAAAGGATAAAATTATAATTAAAAAGTTAGAGGACTAAAATGTAAAAAAGAAATGGTTACAATTCGTATAAACAGTAACCCTACCCCAAATATAATTATTATTTTTTCTTCTTAAAACTAGTTATCTAAATACCCTTTCTTTTTTGTCCCAAAAGATTCTAGTAACCTTAAAATATATTTCTTATTTTTTATTTAAAACCAAACTTTCTACATAAAAAATTAATATTATGACATTTAAATTTTATTTTTAAAATTTAAAATTAATTACAGATAAGAAATGTAAAATAGATTGGTTAGGTTAAAGGTTATTGAAGTTGAGGATATTTAAATTATTTTTTTAGTTTTATATATAAAATATGGAAGGTATCTTGAAAAAATAATTGAGGGATTTGGATAGTGTTTGAGAATGTGATAATAGTTGTTTATTCACTCATAATGCATCAAAATAATATATTTTTTAAATTTATTTTTAATATTAACACATCAAAACGATCTGAAAATATAAAAAAATAATTTTTTAAAAAGAAAATTTTGAATTTGGGTTAACTTTTGTTTGGACTACACTCCCAAATAAGGAGGCTTAAAATTTTTTATTTTTATTAATATAAGAATTTAAATAAAGTTTTTTAAAATTTAGTAGTTGTATTTTTTTTTTACTTCACAAGGTTAAAAGGCAAGCAGGTTATTTCACGCTCTTTAATAAAAAATATTGTTTCAACATTCATCACCATAATATCATTATTATTTTTTTGATTATCATCGTTATATTATTATCATCATTCATCACAACCATTTCATTATTATTTTTTTCTGTAATCATAATCATTTTTTTATCATTATTATCATTTCATCATCATCATCTCATCACCGCTATAATCACTTTATTATTATTTTTTCTATTCACATCATCGTTACCACTATCATAATTAAATTTGTTATATAGAAAATGTTTTCCATAAAATATTTTAATGTTTGCTTTGAAAAGTATTTTTTCATAAAATATTTTATATTTAAATATATATCCAACCTATTTGGAAAAAAAAATATTTATAATTTATAAAATATCAAAAATCAGTTTGTTATAATTATGACCAAAACCGACCATACTATATCCATCTTCTAAAACTATATTACTCGAAAAAAATCAAGTTGCCGCCATTTCTCTCCTTCAAATCTTTCACACACAACCAAGAAGAGAAAAAAAACATTTGAAGCCACAACTCTTTCAGGTTATGGATTCACATTTCTCTCTCTTTCAATTCAAGTTTCACTGTTACGAATTTTCTTTCCAAAGTAATATATAAATTTGATTTCACAATAGAAATTGCTTCTCTTTTTTTGTTAGTTGCTTTATTCGTCCAAGTGAGCGAAGATTGAGCATATTACGATTTTAGGGATTGATTTGTGATTCTGATTAAGGAGAACGCGAAGGCGAGTGATTCTAAGCTTTTTGCTCGGATTTTTATCAGTTCGCAGATAAACCCTAATTTTACAAGATTTTGTTTATGCGTTTTCTGTTCTGTTGATGAGAAAAAATTGAGAAATGGAAAGGAGTTTCATAAATTTGAATAATAAGACTTCACTGTTTGGAACGCCAGAAAAATTGGTGATTTTGATGGACATTTGAGGGCTGTGCGGACTCTTTTGCTCAGTACCAAACTGAGGGTGTCTATGGACATTTTGGAAATCTTGACTGATTTTTTCTTGATTATTGGCTAACCACTACCTTAATCAATATTTTTACACTTGAAAATCTGATAAGTAACTATGGGAATTTGACACTTTGTATCTTTTAATGATGTGATGGAAAAGTGTTATGTGGTTCATAAGATGCTTCTTTATTTCACAAATTATGCATCTCAATCAATTTGAAGAATTTACTGGAAATCGGAAATTCTATATATTTACAGCTGATGATTTTCTGCCAATATTGTCTTTCAGAAACATGTGGCTGCTTGCTACAGTGATGCAGATCGGTCTGAATCTATGCGTCTGCATGTGTTATTGCAGTTGATGCTAACGCTATGAACCTCCTTTTAATAGGTTCAGATTATGCATATTATATTTGGATAGAAGTCTCATATTGAAGGTCAAAATGAGATGCAATGCGTGCTGGCGAGAATTGGAAGGGCGAGCTGTTTCTACTACTTGTGGTCACCTCTTATGTATCCTAGTGCAGATTATAATTATGCCTTTTCAGTTCTATGCTTTCTGGATTATTATTGCATTAGCATAGAGTCCCTTAACGGAGTAAACAGGTACTGAAGATGCAAGCAAGATCCTTAATAGTGATGCAGCATGTCCAATCTGTGATCAAGTGCTTTCTGAGAGGTCAGTACTTTATGATAATGCTCAGTCTTTGAAATGCTTGTGGCTGTGTTCTGTAAAAAATGGTTGCTAAATCACATGGAAGTTCTAGGAATCATGATTAGTGAATAAAGATAATGTATTCTAAATTGGCATAGTAAGGAATTGTTTCTTAACAAAAAGAATTTATTTGAAGTTATTGACTGATCTTCGATTTCATCCTTGATTGTATATTTTGTTGAATGCCCACAAGATCATGCAGCAATTTGAATATATCAGCCAATTTTATTGAACTCCTTTAATACGAACTAATGATTAGGGTAATCTTTACTAATGTTTCTTGCTCATGATATTCTGATTTTAGTTTTAACTTTGGTTTCCGCTTGACAGCCTTATGAAACCTGTGGAGATCAATCCAAATGACGAATGGATAAATGTAAGTAAGGACTTAGCTTGGAATATTATGAATAGCTTGCTTCTTCTTTTACACCTTATCATGGTTAAATCCGACAATGCTTTCATTATTTGGTCAAACATTGCTAATTTCTTGTTTTTCTGGTTGCTTTTTTCCTTTTATTTGCAATGCATTTTTTTTTTTTGGCAGATGGCAATGGCTGGAATATCTCCACAGATATGTATCCTCTATAAATTAATACCATTTTTTCCTTAAATCCATCCACTAGTTTGAATAGAACTAGAAAATTTGAAACGATAAGATAATTTGGTGGTACACAATACTTCTTCTAGTTCGTTTGAGAGAGATACCAGACTGAATAAACAGAAGGGTTCTTAGCATTCCCTGGGAAACATGCAAAAACAGTATTTTAATCCATGCATCTTCCTCAAATCAATTCAGTGATGATAAGTGCATACAGAAGCGTGATGTTTTATATTGGGCAAAGGGAACTTGAGATGCAATACAAGATGAATAGAGTTGTAGCTCAGTGCCGGCAGAAATGTGAATCCATGCAAGAAAAGTTTACAGAAAAACTGGAGCAGCTGCATACTGCATATCAGAAAATAGCCAAAAGGTGTCAGATGATGGAACAAGAGATTCATAGTTTGTCAAAGGATAAGCAAGAGCTCGAGGAAAAATTTTCAGAGAAATCCAGGTCAGTGAATATATTGTTCAAAGCCTTTATTCGCTTTATCAGGTTATGTTGTGAGTCTGGATCCTCTAATAAACACCAGTAATTTCCCAGGCAGAAGAGGAAACTTGATGAAATGTACGATCAGTTGAGGAATGAGTACGATTCAATGAAAAGATCAGCCATCCAACCGGCAAACAATTTCTTTTCAAGAAATGAGCCTGATTTGTTCTCAAACCATGCTGCTACCATGATGGATAACAGAAACCCTATCTGGAAAGGTAAAGATTTCCATTTTAAAATGACAATAGGACAGCATAGGCTCTGGTTGGTGCCATAGAAAGTTATTGTTTCTTCAGCATTAGAGTCCTTGTTAAGCTTGCAGCAGCGGAAAATGTGTGCTTTGCAATGATATTGTCACACTATTGCATAATAATGCTTTTTGCTTAAATATCTCCAAATGCAGTTGACCTAATTCCTGCAGATTGGACGGTTTCCACTCCTCCAACTCCAGGGCCTCGGGAGGATATATGGCCAGCAAGACAGAACAGCCCTAATTCTAGTCCTTTTGACATCTCTGATGGCTCACCAGCAAAACAAGCAGCCATGCCAGTTGATTTTGGAAATAGAAGACCTGGTGCTGTCCATGCCTTTGGAGCTGGATCTGGCAACCCCTCAATGACGTTAAGGAACTTGATTCTATCCCCGATAAAGCGCCCTCAGCTTTCTCGTAGCCGCCCTCAAATGTTCACGTAAGTGCTGGACTTAGGTTGCACTAACCAGTCTTAATAGTAGCCTAGCTCAATATTGGTATTCTGATTCAATTTGCTAGATTTTTTTTTATAGTTCTGAGTATTCTACCTTTGATATTTGCTTTTCCAGTTTGTAGCCTACAAGGCAAGGCGTGCAGTTTACCCGGACTAGTCTGGTATAGTTGGTTCTGGTATAGCTGTGAGATTCCTATGCCTTTTCTTGTTTTTCAGTTAAAAAAGAACAAAAAAAAAAAAAGGATAGGAGAAACGGGATGATGAAACACAAACAAGAAAGCGTAATCCTGATATCATGAAAGTGTAGATTTTAGGTTCCTTTGCTTACTTGTGATCTACCTCAGGTTTAGTGACTAGCAACAGACATCGTGCAAGTGTAGATGTTGGATTTTGCGGTGATATATAATTAAAGAGGGTACATAGAAGTTGTCAAAGTGTGATGCACAACTATAAAGAGGCACGTGTTTCAATACTAGAACCTCAGCTACTCTTGGTTCTTAAAACCCTTGGGAATACTCTTTTGTTTTTCCTTGCACTTGTAAGAGTAGCATCCTCTGCAGTATCTAAGTTTGTAAACATAAATTAGAATATTAGACTAGTGAGCAAGGATGTTTAGTTTACCATAATAAAGATAAATGATAGTGAATGACTAGAAAAACATGCATAAACCAGCAAAAGACTAGAGCTCGCAATAGACACACGCGCAAGCAGAGATCAAAAGGAAGAGAAAGGATAGTCAGAATTATTAGAGAAAGGGAAACAAACTGGGACCAAAAGAAAAAAACAATATAGCAAAATCAACGAAAGCAAAAAACAACGCAACACTGCTATAAAAGCGCAAGAAACAAAAATAAAAAGAAACAAGAAAGAACAAACAACAAAAGGGAAAGTCGCAGTAAAGACATCAATAATTATAGTAGCAGAGAGATTTGAAAGGAGCACATAAATCGAATCCCTAAGTCCTCAAAGACCTGTAGAACAAAAGTTGATCCAAACGAAAGGGAAACAACAACTCCAAAAAAGGAGGCCAACCCCCACACCTGCTAATAAACATGATCAAAACACCTGAAAAAGAGCAGGAAAGGCTTCATCACCAAACAATAAAGAATCTATTGATTGAGAATGACAAACCAAGAAGCTATGACAAAGAACAAACAGAGTAGCTAACAAATAAATAAATAAAAACTACACATAGCTCAAACTAATTTAACAAAGAGGAAAAAAAAACAAAACTCTCTCCAAAGCAGACTTTATATTGGCTGTTGTGAGAGAGACTAGAATGAAAGGAGGTGCACCAACCCGAGAACGCCCAAACATGGCAGGGTTAGAGGCAACAAATAGACATAAGATATGAAAACAACCATTTAGAAGAAAAAAAAAAAAAAACAAAGCAGGTAACAAAAAAGGGCAAGGGTGAAGCTTATCTAGTTTTAAATATTGGGTTCTTGAATATTATAGATATAACGAAAACAATAAAATAAAATTATTCAGGAGTTAGACATATCTAGAGTTGTTTAGAGATTTATTACCTAAAGATCTGATCTTCTCTAGCTTTGAATAATTCTTTAAAGGTTGGGTTGTGTTAGAGAATAATATAAATCATATCCTGGAACCTCACCTAACAGCTTAAGCTATTGGGTTGAGATGGTTCTTTAACATGGTATCAGAGCCTTGATGACCAAGTGGTCTCGAGTTCGAATCTCACCATCCCCATTTATTTGATAAAAAATTAAGCACAAGGTAATGTGGGCATGTGCAAGTTTCAAGCCCAAAGGGCTTTCACTTGAGGGGGTGTGTTAGAGAATAATATAAATCATATCCTGGAACCTCACCTAACAGCTTAAGCTATTGGGTTGAGATGGTTCTTTGACATGGTATCAGAGCCTTGATGACCAAGAGGTCACGAGTTCAAATCTCACCATCCCTATTTATCTGATAAAAATTAAGCACAAGGTAATGTGGGCCTGTGCAAGTTTCAAGCCCAAAGGGCTTTCACTTGAGGGGGTGTGTTAGAGAATAATATAAATCATATCCTGGAACCTCACCTAACAGCTTAAGCTATTGGGTTGAGATGGTTCTTT
>Ga0307517_10010762_pt1 | contig 12753 bp, 6 predicted proteins | sample 23_EM_MG_FD_194515 | JGI IMG/M metagenome (GOLD analysis project Ga0307517, IMG submission 194515) | Populus trichocarpa ectomycorrhiza microbial communities from riparian zone in the Pacific Northwest, United States - 23_EM | ecosystem: Host-associated > Plants > Roots > Unclassified | place...
CCCTCGAGCTATAGAAGAAAACTCACATTTCAATCAAGTATAGAAGAAAATTAAAATTGGGTATGATGGGATTGTGCAAGCATACTTTAGTTAGTAAATAAATATTCTCCTCAAATTATTATTATTTAGTAAGAGAATCTATAAAACAATATTTTTTTTTATCAAGCATGAATGATTTATTTAAAACTTGTATAGATGAGAGATTTAAAATACTATTTAAAAGTTTCTCATTTTTAAAATAATAAAATAAAATTTAGTTTTTTCAACACTTTACCATTAAAACAACACTAAATAAATCCAAGCAATTAATTATTAAAATATTACTCTCAAGGAGCTGATTATTCACTTTATTGATTTTTTTAATCTAGATAGCTCAAAAATATTATATTTATATATATTATTCTAAAGGTATTTGAAAGTGTGTTAGGTATTGTTTTTCAAAATATTTTTCGTTTAGAAATATATTAAAATAATTTTTTTTATTTTTAAAATTTATTTTTAATTTCAACGTATTAAAACAATCTAGAAACATTAATTTTTTTTATTCTAAAGCAATTTGTTCACAACTCTTTAAAAATATTTTCAATTTCATAAAGGATTGCAAATAATGGATTGCAAGCACTAAGTTTAGGAAATAGATCCATCGACAGATTTAGGAGCCAGTTAATGGTCATGCAAAGAGCATTTATAGAAACTCAAACCGTGCTAAGCCCAGGCCTAGAACCCAAAAAACCCAATAACAAGATTCAACTTCAAGTACAAGGCAGGATTATTTCATGGGCCTGTGTCGGCTATATAAAGTTAATAGAATTAGTTTCCTTTCAGTTTTTTTAATTTCTCTTGAACAATACATGCTGCTTCTCAGCTGCGTCTAGAAGGTAATGCATGGCTACATGTCCTGCAACTGACTTTGTCAGGGTATGAAAAATATGAAATGATGAGCCTGAAGCTCAGGAACCGTACACTCTCTTCTCTCTGTGTTCTAACTAATTTTCCTTCCATTGTTGCTCATCTTGAGTTTTTTTTACACCATTTGCACTCCTGAAGAACCTCCAGATTGGTGTTGTTAATATTCAACCCGCAACAAAAACCAGTTAAGGTTTCAATATTTTTCAATACCCTATAAAGAAAGATTGAAACTTTTAATCTTTGTTTGCTTGTTTTGTTGAGATTCAATGTGGGTTTCTCTTAATTTAGTCTAATATGCAGGATTTCTATATTATTGTGTGTATATAATGAGTCTTTGATTTTGGCTTTGTTTGCTAGAATTTTGATAAGGGTATCTCTTTGTTTTTCTGAAATTGGCAGCGTTTTGTGTGTGCTGGTTTGTTATTGTACATAGGGTTAGTAGGCTTTTTTAATTCTCTAGTGGGATAGTTAATTTCTGATAAAATTCAATCAGGGTATTTTAGTTTCGACCTTGTTTTGCCAAGTTTTGCTCTGTGCTTCTCTCATTTTGATTTTGGGGCTGTTGATGTTTTTTTTCTCCTCAATAGTGTTAATATTTCATGAGAACTCATTGTGGGGTCTCTTGATTTGTGTTTATTGTGAAGGATGTTAATTCAATGATGGTTCGCCTAGGCAAAAAGAGCAGGCTGATTTGTCAGTGTTTAGAGTTGCTGTTCAAGGTTGTCTGGATAATGAGCCAAAACCAGTGGACAAAGCTGGAAAAAAAATTGAATGTATCAAAAATTGAAAGCTGATTTATCAATGGTTTCCACCACAATTCCCCTCAAGCTTCTACTGCTTAAAGTTTTAAGGTAAAAGTCACATCAAGCTGTTTTCGAGCCGGTGAGATAACTGGGCAATTAGAGTTTGGAACCTTCTAGCTCTATAATGTGATAGATCTAGAAAGATTATTTTTACTTCAAGTTTCTTTGTTTTATGAAAAATATAAAGTGAATTTCTTTTTATCATTTCAATTTCTTCCTTAATATCAAATAAAGAGTTGAAAATACTGATCATGGCAATCCCGTTCTCTATGCGGCCATTCATTTTCACCATTATCCAGCAAGGAGGTTTTTATCTATATTGATGATGTCTCAAAAAATCTAAGTTACTTGGGTAAGGTTTATATTTTGGATAATTGGTTAATTTCTTGGTTATAAAAATTTGATATATTCTTCTTTTGAGATGGCTAGTGTTTAATACCTGCAAAAAGGTTTTTTTTTGTGAATTTAAAGACTCTCCGATGGTTAAGTCAATGATTTTTTGAGAGAAAATATAATAATATTATGAAGAGATACTCTGGAAATAAATATACAATAGAGAATGGAGATTCTGAATCCTTTGTTCCAAGGATTCATCATTTATTTATAACATCATTTATTTATAGCATATAAGTCTCTTTATGAAGAAAAGGGGCTAAAATGTAATTTTTACTTGATAGTATTAATGAAAAAAAATATCTTTGATATATGTATTAATATTGATGGAAATATCATTGACATATGTATCAATAAGGAAAAATATCCCTGACATATATATTAATGTTGAAGGAAATATGGTGGACTCTTAGATGACTTTTATACACCTAGTAGGTGTAAAAAGAGTAGGATTCAAAATGGAGTTGTGTCTAAGAAAGGTGGGTCTTTCTCTTGGTTGTGCCCAAAGGGGGCGGGTCCTTTTCCTTGGTTGTGCTCAAGGGAGGGTGGGTCTTTCCCTTGGCTAAGACCAAGGGAGGAGGGTCTTTCCATTGGCTAATAAATTTGGGTTCATTAGTAGCCCTCAAGTCTTTGTGATATTTATATTTAAAGACTTGTAAAAGTACTTGGCATGATGAGTTTTTTATGAGAAGCGGGGTGAAAACCTCGAGTAAAATACCAGAGAGCTTGTGTACATGAGCGTGCACCATTTTTGAAAAAGGAACCTCTAAGTAAGTAGAGGTAAACCGTGGAGAAACCTATACTTAGAAAATGTTTCTAATAGGAAAAAAAAAATCCATGGAGGAAGAGCCTATACTTAGATAATTTCTAAATGACTGAGGGGAACCCAAGGAGGGTGAGCCATACTTAGAAAATATTCTAAGAGGCTTGGGGAAACCCAAGAAAGGTGAGCTATATGTAGTTGGGTGTGAACTTGCTACAACTAGATGAGGATCTTTCCCATAAAGATTACGTAAATGATATAACAAATGCTTTTATGAGCCATTATGACAAGTTTAGGTCCAAAAGAGGGTTTGGTCGCACCTGACCAGAATAACGGTTAAAAAAGACCATAACTTTTGATTCGACTATTGGATTGCACTCAAACTTTTACAGGACATTCTAGAGGCTGTTTTTTTTTATAATAGCCACCGCATCGCTACGCGGACTATAGAATCTTTACTTATAAAAAAATATATTGCAATGAGACCTTGGTTTTGATAGTTTTTATGACTTTTCTTATTATTTTTGGATTTCTTGCTATTTTCATAAAATAAACTTGCAAATTTAAAGCTCACATTTGCAGTCCCTTTCACCTATAAAATAATTCAGTGTTTTTTTGTTGTTGATTTTCATGAGTTTTAGTCCCCATGTAGAGTTCTTATTTGGGTTCAACACCCACACTTAACAAAGCTTTTCTGGGTCCAACATCCACACCTAACAAAATGTCTTTGAGTCCAATGCCCATACTTAATAAAGCATTTCTGGTTCCAACGCCCATACTTAATAAAATATTTTTTGGTACGGGTGGTGGATGATTCAACCTTAGCTGGATTTATGAGGGCTCTGTCTTTTTGGAAATAAGAAGAGATGCCATCTGCAGATGACCACCCATTAGTTTGGGTTATGAGTTGTGGACCGTTAAGAAATCTCTTGTTAGGAAGTGGTGTCGAGTGGTTTTAATTTTGATCCACAGAAGGCCTCATAAGCATTGTTCCTAAGGAAACAGAAGAGGTTCGTTACTTCTAAAGTAAATGTTTTATCGCACTAGAGAGAGTAAACTCATCTCATCTTTAAAAGATTTGATAGGGAGAGTGTATCCATCCCCGTTGCTATTGCAACGTCCGTCCCATTCTTGGAGAAATGTGTGATCGCATTAAGGAAAACATGTCAATCCCTTCTAAGGTAAATTATACCATAGCATTAGGGAGACGTCGTTACTTTCAAAATAAATATGTTATCGCACTAGGGAGTGTAAATTCATCCCATTTTAGGAAGATTTTATGGGGAGAGTGTATCCATCCCCATTACTGATGCAACGCCCGTCCCATTCTTAGAAAAAGGTGTGATAGCACTAGGGAGATGTTAAGGAGAGTAAATTCATATCATCTTTAAAAGATTTTGAGACCTGAAGAGTAGAAAACATTTGTTATTTTGAAAAACAAATTTCATATACAAGAAACCATTGGTTTGCAATAACTCCTGAAGTTACATGGTTTGCACCAACATCCCGTGGGTATTGTTGAAAATCTTCCAAAATCTCAAGGCTTCAAATCCGATTGTAATTAGGAATGATAATGGCCTAGCTCCTGGAGGAGCGATCAATGGTTTTTTGATCATTTTCTCATAGACGACTGATAAGTGCAAAATATACATATGTTTTTATTCCTTTTACACTATGCTTTTCAATGTATTTTGAACTTATTTGAGTTGATTGGAAGTTATTTTTATGAGTTTAGCATGCATAAGAGACTTTGTGAATTAGTCGCTAAAAGATAAGAAATTTTGCATTTTACGTTTTGGACCTAGTTTCTTGTGACAGGTCTTTTGCCAAGTTAGAGTTCCAAAATGAGAATGTGGGCTTAATTTAAGTTGAAGTAAACATGTCAAGCTTTCTAGAAAGGTATTATGGGCAAAACTCCGATCTCATTTGAACTTTGAATCAGACTTGCAAACTCAGGTCAGAATCCTTCTCGCAGCAGGATTCTTTGCTTTCATACTAGATATTCAAACAAGAATATCTTGAGCTTCTGATATTGAAATCAAGTGATTCAAAAATCTAAATTCATCTACATATCCAGTACTACAACTTTCATGAAGGACTCCAAGTCAGATAAAATCTTTTTGAAGGACATAATTTGGACGCAATCTAGTTGGTCGAAATGGGTCCCTTGATCTGATTTAGAAACTAATAGTGTTGAGCTTCCCAATACGGCTGAGAGTTTGACATAAAAATGGTGGGACTTAGGACTTAAGAAATGGGCAGATCAAGCCTTTAACATGTCATGAATGAAAGAATATAGCTGTGATGATTGAATATTGTAAGAAACTAAGTCAGAATCAAAGTCTAAATTGCAACAGAGTTGGTATTACAACAGAATTGTAATAGTAGCGTAATAAATTTTCAACACAAATTCTGAGAGATTTATCCAACCTTAAAAACCAGATAAAGGAACGAATTTAGCATCATGAGGACTCCTAATTAGCCTAAGAATTCTGTAGAAATTCAGCAGCCAAAGAAGAGGATAAATAGAGCAGAACACAGCTGAAATAGGGCAAAAAAAAAATTCTTTTCTTCTATACTTTTGTCAATTTTCCAGCAACTATGAACTAAACTCCTGAATTCGGTTCAAGAGGGATACAGACCATCTCCATTAACACGTTATGAGAAGTAACATTATCATTGTAATTCTTTTAGATTCAAGTATTTATTTTTCTTTGTTCAGAACTATAATATTGATTGTTATTCAAGCTTATTAATTTGTTTTGAGATGGTATGTATGCTTTCTAGTTTCTTTCAATCCGTAATTATTGTTTGGGACTAGAGTAAGAAGCAAAAGAATTAATTTGATTGTTGCAACTCTCATCTTGATTTATTAGGGAAGAATAAACTAACTTAAAATTGTCAAGCTTTTGAACGTTTGCTTAGAATAAATGCACAGATTTTATTCCTAAGACTACTGTCGAGTGAATGAAAATTGCTTTCAATATTACATTCGCCCGATGGTTAGAAATTGATTAGAGAGCTTTTTCTAATTAATGTACTCATAATCTCATCGATTTCCCTCAGCTTTAAGGGATATCGAATTTATTTGCTTGTCGCGAAGAATATTTATTTTACTTCAATGATCAACAGATTTATAGGAATGGATGTGTGGATCATTGAACTGATTTAACGACATATCAATTTATTATTTTCAGAATTATTGTTTCTTGAATTTTTCATTCAAATCCCCCATCCTTTCTCATTTCAGTATATTGTAGGAAAATTAAATGAAATTTCCCTTGGGTTCGACTTGGTTTTCACTATCATACTACAAATTTATTTTGTTTGTGATAGTTAAGTCAGAATTATATTTTGGTGGTTCCGACGACCGACCAACGATGCCAATTGATGATGTCCTAGAAAATCCAAGATGTTCAGGGCAAGACTTATGTTTTGGATAATTGATTAATCTCTTGGTTTTGAAAATTTGATCCATTCTCCAATTGAGGTGACTGGTGTCTGATACTTGTAAAAATGTTATTTTTTTGTGATTTTAGGGACTTTTTGATAGTTAAGTCATCGATTTGTTTTAGAGAAAATACAATAATATTACAAAGAGATACTCTGAAAATAAATATGCAGTAGAGAATAGAGATTCTGAACCCTTTGTTCTAAGTATTCATCTTTTATTTATAGCCAATAAGTCTCTTTATGGAGATGAGGGGCTAAAGTATAATTTTGCCTTGATAGTATTAATGAGAGAAAATATTTCTGACATATGTATTAATAAAGAAAAAAATATCTCTAATATATATATTAATGTTAATAAGAATATGGTGGGTTTTCAGAGGATATTTATATATCTAATGGGTGTAGAGAGAATATAATCCAAAACATACTTGTGCAAAAAAATAAGAAGATTATTTTCTTGGCCGAGTCCTAGAAAGATAGTCTTTCCCTTGATTGATCCTAAGAGAGGTGTTTCGAGGAGTATTTTGGGCTTTGATAACATATAATCTTCGGTTACACAAATGGTGGTAGTATTTCTTCAATCCTCAATCCCACCGTACATTTCTTGGATTTGAACTTGGACCATCTATTGGAGGCTATTAAACAAGTTGTTTTACCATTAAACCACTATCATTTCCGACTAAGATTTTATATTCATTTTGAAGAATAAGCGTCGACGTATCGTAATTTTATAGTATTGACTATTGATGAGAACAACAAGAAATTGGTGGGAAGCTGATATGGAGGGATCGGAGCATCTCTGGATAGGATGTTGAATTGAGTAAGTAACTCGAAGATAGGGTTGGCCATTCATGCACATGGAGTAGCTGCCAACCGTCCCATGTGTTGGCGAAATTAATTCCTTGCCATTAATATTTTTAGTTTGCCTGATCAGGAGTTTATTGATATTTCTACTACCTATAATCTTGTAAACTAAAGTTAACAGGGACTAATTAGAACCTATGTTTGAGCTGCAGAACTTTAGCGGGTTAAGATCTAGCTAACGTTACTGTCTTATTAGGCAGACAATACAATGTTCTAAGGTCTGGACAAATTGTTAGGTGATGATTAACGACTCACGAAAGCAACATTGCACGAAAACAGATTGACTGAGAGGGTGAGTTGGTGCTTGCATATGTAAGCCTAAGAAAATGAAGGATTCTTGCTCTGGCAATTGAGATTTTGAGTTGTTTGCACTTCATTTTCCGTTAGATTTTCATGATATCTGCTCATCAATCACATGCTGGCTTGATTTTTTCTATACATACAGACCAAAAGGCTTCTATCTTTTAAACTATTGCTGGCGGGCTACATCCAAAAGGGACCTCAACATTTGCCAGATCCCAATACAAAATTGCTCGTTGACATGTAAAAATTTGATGACACAAAAACCTACTAGGATTAGGTGGGTCAATGGACCCTTAGCCAATAACCTACCTTTATTCCCATGGAGGATTGAGGTGGTTAGAGAGTTATTGAGTGAGATAGGTCAGGACTCAGGATATATAGTCGATGAACGTTGGACAATGCTAGCCATTCCAAGTTGCAGGTTCAACCATGTCTCGTTTCAATTCATGAATGGCTTCCCCTATTTTTGTGACACCTTAGTGGCTCCCCTTGAAAACCAAGGACTCGACCATCCCCACCTATTCATCTTATTAACCTATCAAGTGTCAAATTGCTTCCAATTGAAGGCAATCTTACCAACCCAATCTATCTCTAGAAGTAACATCGGTCAAATCTAGCAATTTTTCACCCTTCTGGTAGGCTGTAGCTTCTTCTTCTTCCTTTTTTTCATTTTTTTAATGGTCATGTGGTATTTTTGAGCCACCGAAACTAAATTGAGTATAATTCAAAGCACATAAATTCTAGAAACCTAACATATCAAACATGTTAAGAAAAGAAGTTTGTACTTGCTTAAAAGATACATACAACATAATAATTTGTTTCTAAGATGTGTGATGATGTCCCAAGTAATTCAAATAGGATATATTTTATTTGGTGTTTGGATACTAGTTAATTAAATGTTCATCTTAATATTTTCTTTTCCATAGCCCAATAAATACATAATTGATTGTAAAATTCCTGGTACCTGCAAAATAGTTTTTTTAAGTAGGATATAGGGATTCTCTGATGATAAAATCAGTACCTTTAAATAAAGATTGTAATAAGTAAAAAAAAAAGCTTTAGTTTCAAAGAATAAGAGTGTTTGTTCTTGTTTTTGTATGATAAATGCTTTAAGAGTTAAGGTATAAATGCTTTGAGAGTAGAAAAAGTGAACCCTTTACCTGGATGGTTCATGAGGTATTTATAATCCTTGAACTTGTTTTGATGGAGTAGAGAGACTGGAGAGTCATTTGATGCTAATGACATTAATGCGGAATAAAAATCTCTAACATATCATTAATGAGAGAAAAACATACCTTACAGATTATTATTAAGATGAAAATATGATAGGTCCTTAAAAAACTTTTTATACACCTATAAATGTAAGGAAATAACTATTCCTGACATGAATAGATCATGTTAATAGTCTTAAGATATAACTCAGACCAATTGGGTCTGGCGAACAACTAAGCTTAATGGAGATAGGCTTGGAAGTTTATTAGACACATATTGTCTTAGGTTCAACACGTGGCTTTTTTTGTTCAACACATTAACTTAGATAGGTAGCGCAAGGCCTTTTTTTTGTTTGACATAAAAAATATCAAGACAATGTAAATGTATTTTTTAAAAAAAATATGAGATTCTGATAATTAACTTGAAAGGAATTAATAAGCTTGACTAATTTGATAATATGATTAAAAAACAAAATATCGATAACAAATATAACAAAAAAAATCAACACTGATTCAATGTAAAAGATGAACACTTGTCAATATTATAAAAATATATCTTTATAATATTCCTAAAACATCTAAATGATCTTATTTGTTAACAAAGTAAAGATTAAATAAGAACTAGAAGATTGCATAGAAAGAAAAAAAAATGAATCACAATTCCCAATAAATAAAATGATGAATGATGAAATTGAAAAGAAAATAATTTTTTTTAAAAAAGAAATTGACCCGAGTCTGTCCGAGTCAACACACCAAATCTATAACCTAGTCGTGAGACTGAGATAACCCCGTGAAAAGCAAATTGAATAAAATTGCGAAGCTTAATTCTCAAACCAACTTAATATTGAAAGGTGAAAAAACAATTAAAAGCAATGAAAAAAAAAAGACTCAAGTCAACCCTGGTAAATCTGTTGAATCCATGACTCGAGACATGATTTCGGATAACTCCATAGAAAAACAAAGTTGAAAAAAATAACGAATACTAATTTCTAATGAACCCGACGACAAGAACTAAAATTATAAATATTAAAAAAGGACCTAAAAATAATCGAATCCAACCCGATCTAATCTTCAAAACTCGTGACACGAATTATGAGGCAGAGTTACAACATAAAAGACAAGCTTGAAAAAATAATAATGTCAACCAAAAAAATAATTAGGGATAAAATTGAAAAAACAAATTCAACGAAAAAAAGAATCAGAAAGAAAAAATATAGATTATAAAATAATAAGGACCAAATTTGACACAAAAAGAAAATTAAATTAAATAATAAAGGATGAAATTAAAAAACAATTTTGATTAAGAAAAGGATAAGAAAAATACAAATAACAATGAGAACCAAATTTGATGTAAATATAAAATGTCAAGGGATAAGATTGAAAAAAAAAATCAATAAAGGATTTAAGACCAAATACATTGCAATCAAAATAATGAGGATCTAATTTGATTCAGTAAATAAATAACTAAACTTCTTTGTTTTTTTGCAATACCCAATGTGTTTTTTCGAGGAGGGGAGGGAAGAAAAAACATGCGGTCAAAGCTTAACCGCCAATCATTTGGTGGCTTGCTTCTCACTACTGTGATAGGGGTAGAGAGACGCACTGAACACTGCCCTGGAAAACAACGTTTAAAAATTTAAGGGTATGTTCACGCCACTCGAAAGGTGCGGGTGATGCCAACTTGCTGGCATGTATGAGGCATGTGCCAATCAATATTTTATTTAAATTGTATTTTATATATTAAAATATCTAATTACCCCTAACCCCACATGAAAATAACAAAAAAAAAAAACCAAAATAAAATGATGGAAGTGCCCTTGCATCCAAGGCTAAGAAAGTTTAATTTTAAGGGGCATTTAAGTTATTGTACTGTAAAGCCTGAAAAGCTTTTAAATCTAACCAAGATGTTTTTTTTTTGTTTAAAGGTAATTTAATAATTACATCATGCAACAAAGATGTAAAAAGACTGATTAACCCCTTTAATTTTTTTTTATGACTAATGGATCCCCATGGAAAAGACTTTTCTACTCCTAAGATCAAGTTAACTGAGTTTGCCCTCTAAAGGTAAAATTGTAGTTTCATTGTGCAAATCTACAGTGAAATGTGAGACTCTCCACAATGATTTAATTTTATAGTTTGTTACTTAATTGAACGGGGGTAGATTTGTCTTTTTTAATTTTTTTAAAGCACAATGAAATTACTCATTTACCCTTAAAAACAAAAGTTTTAAAACTAACATCATAGGGCCTTTTAATCATTTCATTTTTTTAACAGTAAAATGATTTTATCACCCTAAAAATTAAAAATTTTAAAGCTTGCATCCAAGGTCTTTTTTCATATTTTTATTATTACTTTTTTTATTATTATGAAGTTGATTGAAGGCAATTTAGTTTTTTAATAAACATAAAATAATATTTTAATGTAAAAGTTGTTGGCATATAGGAGGTGAGGCGCCCACACCTTTCTAGTAGCGTTTTTCGATGGCCAAAATATTTCTTTATTCGTGTCGTTGGAATTTTCATGGCATCATCTTCCTATTGGGGCAGTGCATAACAACTTAGGTGACACGATTTGTTACTGATGACACTTACATTTTTCTCTCTTTTATCTCTCTCTAAAAAATTGCGTTGGTCATTCAAATTTTCAGAGTTGTCCTCTTAGTTCTTGATATTTCAACTTTGATTATTATTCTTTTAATTTTTAATTTTTGTTCTTGGCTCTTTTATAAAAAAATTATTTGTTTTCAATTTCATCCCTCAATGTCAATTTGTTATGTATTATTTTTTCCAATTTGATCCTTATTATTTTGATTTCTAATTTTTTTCCTTGACCTTTTTATGCTATTTTTATTTGTCTTCAATTTCATCCTTCAATCCAAATTTATGATATATATATATATACATTTTTTTAATATGGTCCTTATTCTTTTTATGTCTAATTCTTTTTCCTTGCCTTTTCATAAAAAAATATTATTTGTGTTTAATTTCATCATTCAATCCCAATTTGTGATTTATTACCTTTTCTAATTTGATCCTCACTCTTTTTTTTTGTTATTTATTAACTCTTTTTTTTTCACTCTTCAATAAAATATTTATAGTTGTCTCCTTTAGTTTTTATTTCAGTTTTGATCTTTATTCTTTTAATTATTATTTTTTTGTTTTGGGTCATTTTGTATAATTGAATTTTTTTTCTGATTTTATCCTTTAATATTTGATTGATTAAGGATTGGATTTTATAATTTTTCTAGATATTGTACTTCCGGTCTGATGACCCGAGTCACGGATTTGAAAAGTTAATGTAGGTTGATATTTTTTTTTAAAAAAAAAACTTAATTTCTTTTTTTAAAAAAACTTAATTTCTTTTACTATTTCATCATTCAACATTGTTTTTTTTTTAAATGGGTTTCGTTATTTCTTTTGTTTTTTTTTCTATTGAGTTATCTCAATCTCATGACTTAGGCCGCAAGTTTGGCGGGTTAACCAAGGTTAACTCACCCTTTATTACCCAGGTTACATGCTTATCATGCTAACTTTGTTTGACTCAAGCCTTTTTTTTGTTCTCAGTTTGACTTAAGCCCTTTTTTATCATACTATTTCATCATTCAACATGTATCGTTTTTTCTTTTTTGGCAAAAAAGGTTTTCTCTCTAGTTATCTTGATTTTTTTTTAAAACAATTGATCAATTTACTATCATTACTATTTTTTATCATCTAATTAAAATACAACTAACTTATTTGACCCACTCACATATATAACTCGAGTTATAGATTTTTCTTTTTTTTTCAAATCATGCTTGTGGCACTTGAACATACTTTTTAGGAAAAAAAACATTTGGCACCGTGTAGACAAACACAAGATTAAGGTGATTGAGTTTTAATTAAGACTAGATTTGTGGCCTGTGCTTCGTTACGGGTTAGTTAAATTTTTTTGATGTAAAAAAATGCTAAGGAAAATAATCTAAGACCCAAATCATCAGACCAATTAGTAATTTAAATAACATGAATGAAAAAATATGACAACAATAAATAAAATAACAAACAAAAGGTAAAGAAAC
>Ga0307517_10010764_pt1 | contig 12752 bp, 13 predicted proteins | sample 23_EM_MG_FD_194515 | JGI IMG/M metagenome (GOLD analysis project Ga0307517, IMG submission 194515) | Populus trichocarpa ectomycorrhiza microbial communities from riparian zone in the Pacific Northwest, United States - 23_EM | ecosystem: Host-associated > Plants > Roots > Unclassified | place...
TTAACAGGACCTGGAATGATACATTTGGTAACGAATCGACAGTACGAGGTTCCGAGTGAATCTGTCATGGGTTGCTTGGGCGGCTGATTGACAGAAATGGTGAAGAACCAAATGGTGCACGTACGTCTGCCACCGTCACCACTGGCATGGGACCCAATTGCAACACTTCACCTTGTGGCATTTGTGGGGATGAAATGGGAGCACGGACCCTAAAAAATGGGTTTGATAACGGTGCTTAGCTGTGGAGTTTAGAAGTACCATATACACAACGGCCGGCTATCACACGTCAGACGCCCGTCCGGCCGCCTTCGCGTTGGACAGTTTTCTTTATAAAACAAAATCCATCTGTTCTGACACTTCATTGTGGGCGCCTAAGGAAATGCCAGTACGCCAGGCTTTTCTATTCGTATTTGCATTTTTTTTGTATTTGTAGCGTGATATATTACTCCTGTCAATGTGATACCCTATTTTCAGCTGGGGATTTTGAGTGTGGTAACCGAACTGGGTGTCAATTCTACTTTGTGAAAGGAAGACGGAGCCTTTCTCGGTTTTTTCCTGGCAAGAAAATTAATCGCTCGAAAGGTGTGTTGCTAACATCCTAAAGGAATGAAATTTTCACGAACTACTGCGGACGACAAGGGAAACGATTACCGGATTCAGCGTGCCACTCGTAGACACCCTCGTGAATTAAAACCTTGAAATCTTATTGCAATGCAGGTGGTTAGTATCCACTAACACTCTTAACTGCCGATAACAGTCCATTATCGGCAGTTAAGAGTGTTAGGTATTAAATTAAATGGATTGATTCGTTATCTACGGAATACAATTATGTGTACCTACAAAGTCGAGAGGGGAACAAAACGAGATGGAAAGAAGAGGGTGAGAAAGAGAGGTAGGTAACAAACTAACCAAATCGAAAAAGCATCCTCATCGCCTTTTCAGACAACGGAGGCGTCAAGAGGAGAAAAAACAGCGCGTCTGGTTGAACAGATGCGCGGCAGGGTGTACGAGCCACTGAGGAATAACAAGGCGGACCCACATTCGAATTACAAGAAATCTTCTCCACGCGCACGCTTCTTGCCACGCGAATCTTCTACTATAGCGTTGGAACCTTCGGAAATAAGGACATGGAAATATTTCGGATGGATGGCACGATCGTCATCCTGGATCATCAAAATCAAATCAGCCAACTGACCAAAATGATAGGTAAAATTAAAAAAGATCGTCACCGGTGAGAAATCGGCGTCTTGTAGTTTCAGCTCCGTCGCCTTCTTGTAATTAGGATTGGTCTGTGATATGGCTTGATTAGTACCGGCTGTCGTACCCGCTCTTCAGGGCGAGGAAATTGGAACGGTAGGTTCCGAGCGTTCTTTCGACGTTGGAGGCACGGGAGGTGATGTTAGTGACGGTTGGGTTTGATTTGTTTGTGCGAGAACAAATTTAGGAGGCAGAGGCAGAGAGATTATACCTGGATGGCCACCTGGAGGGCCGCCAGACGGCGACATTCCAGGAGGGAGGAAAGGTGGAGATGGGAATTGGGGACGGCCTGGGGGGAAAGGAGGAGCACCCGGCGGGAAGCCTGGCATAGGAAATCCAGAAGGTGGTGGTCTAAAGGCAACTACATGAGAACCAAGCGATAAAGAAGTAGAAAATATAACATACCCCGGAGGGAAACCTCACATGAGTGGGGGAAGGATGGCGGTATACCGGCCATCAGAGGGCCGGTAAGAGGTGGAGGTGTTGCGTAAGCCTGCGGAGTGTCGTAAATTGCACCTGACGATGGGGATTCTGCGGGTGCGGACTTTTCCAGTGCGTTGAGTCCCATGAGCGCTTTGTGTTCGGTGAGTCGCCGTCGCAGCTCCTTGGTCAATGGGCAGTTTTTGACTTTGGCCCTCTTCAACTCCGTTTTAAAATGATTAACAGATGGTCACATCCTGTAAGCTATGCATCACCCAGCCAGATCGCTGGTACTCAATTCAGGGTTCATCAGCAATCTACTTTCTCGAAGTTTGGCCAGATACTGGTGTATGTGGGATGAAATTAAATTAAAAAGAAAATAAATAAATTCCAAAAAGGGAAGAAGGAAGAGGAGGAAAGGAAGACACCTTTAGAGTACTTACAATGGGTTAGCTTCTTAACGGATGCAAGCTCAGCACTCAAGCGTCGCCCAGAGGAATGAGCTTTCCGAGTACATACCCGAGAAAATGCCCAGATAGCGCGGTTCATCAAACAAAATACTCACTTAGACGCCTTCCGGACTGACCCAATTGATTGATTGAGCCACGAAATTATCTTATTGGTCAGATACTCGCCTAGATTACGGTCAACATCATTTGGATTAGTGATGGATCATGATGGCATGATGTACCCCGTTCGCTGTACATCCTGTACATTTTATCTTCTGCAGCTCGGTTTTACTATTAGTACTCTAACGTCACCATAAAAGAAAAACATCATGCCGAGACTGACAAGAGACGACACACGCAAAAAAATATGCGACCAACGAGAAAGAAGAGCGACACACCGGCCAAAACATGACATACTGATGCTAAGGGCATTATGCTTTGGTGTGTCGAATCTTCGTCCACTGGCATGTCATATGGTAATCGTTCTGCTGGTGGAATTTACGAAGTCCACCATCTGACCACCCTCCGTTGGACTTCGAATTCAAAATAACGAGAGTACTTTTTTGAACTCTTTCCCTAGTCAATTTTATTTTCGAAGTTCATTTATTCTGTAAAAGACGAGCTATTACTTTACATGTTACTACGTAAATTAAGAGAGGGAGCAATGTCACAGCGCCTCCTCGAGACCCTTGGACATCCATGGTGCCGCGTCCCCACCGAGAATCCTCGCCATCGAGGGCCACGTTTGGGCGCATTCATTTTCGGCGTCTCTGTGACTTTTGAGGTACTGTCGTCTGCACCTGATAACGCGCCGGTGGTTTGTTAGTGTGTTGATAGATGTGGTGGGGCTCTTGTGTCGTGTTTCGGGCTTGCAGGATGGTACGGGTGCAATGGGATCCCGCCGCTTCGTCCAGCACGGGAAACTGAAAATGACGAAGATGGTGGTGGAATCATACCATCCTCGTCCTGAGCGTAGAGCTCGGAGGGACAAGGGTGGTGGTGGGATTCGCCGGATTCGCCGCCTCGTCCTGGGTGCAAACAAGCTTGCGACCTCGACCTCCTCTTCGCCGCCCTGTTCACCCTCGCGTCTGGGGTCGTGTTCACTGTGGATGGAGTGGACACGAACGTCGACACGTTCGCGTTCCAGCTGGGTGGCGTGGTCGTGGTCGCGGCCACATTCGCGAGGGCGTCTGCAACCGGGTCTATCTTCCTCATGGTCTATGAAGTAGTAGAAATGAGAAGAGAGGGAGATGAGGCTGAAGACTTACCAAATGCAACGTATCCCTCGCCGTTGCGCTAGCCATTCTTTGTGTCTGTGGCCAGGGTATCATCCTTGCTTCTTGATGCTGTCATCGATGTTGAATGAGAGAACGTTAAGTCCGTGTCACGATGTTCACTACCTCGACATCTGGAGGCAATGCGTTAGCCCTGTGCCAGCGTAAAGGGTGGGCAACGCGCGTCCTAATGCTTTTTTGAGGTTAGTACATGGCAGGGAGGGCAGGTGAAGGGAGGCGAGACAGTTATGTCTCGCCTCTTCACATACCTGACGGGTCTCTCACACTGTAGGTCTCCCCTCACATTTCCTACCTGCCCCAACATACGCCCTCCTGAAATTCATCGATATCGCGGAGTGTGGCCTACATCCCTATGGAGGGGAGAGGCCAGGTGAATTTGGGGGTGGAGGGGCCCAAAAAAAGAATGAGTTAGATACACATGTAGTTAAGGGTTATAGAATAAATTGCTTACCTCGTAACGCGTCCTGTCGCGTTCGTCGAGCCTAGAGGGATGTTGTGGAAGTTGTAGACAGTGATCAACATTGTTGATCACGGTTGATCACTTAATTACATAATATTCGCTATCCAGTATCCGCTATTTGCCACACACACCCTTTAGGGGCCCGAAGTGTTCTCGCCTTTTTCCTTTCTTCAGCTCCCAAAAAAAGTTAGATCAGGGGACATAAATCTATAGAACTTTCTCGAAATTACATACAAATTTCTGATGGAACAAGTAGCAGATAGGATTGCTTTTTGGAAAGTAGACGCAGACTATTTAACTTTTTTGTCGCTAATTTTTCCGCTTGCACAAGTAAATTGCGTAACTACAAAATTTCCATTCCTGTTTTGCTTTGTACAAACAGCCGCATTTGGTAGCGTTCGGTTGCACACAGCTCGAGCCGTTCTGTTTGATTTTGCTCAGATTTGGCACTGATCTTGTGGCGAGAATGAGCCGTTTCTTTTCCCTTGACACGAAATGGTAGCTTACAACTGGTGCGCTGACGGTATGCAGGGCGTGGAGAAAGAGCCTCACAGAGCGAAAAAGGCAGGGATGACGCAAAATCTTACCAAAAACAGTTGATTTATACAAAGTGAGATGGTGGTGGGAATTTCGGGAAGGTGTCTAGGGTTTTGCATTTAGCTGTAATGGAGCTTGGTCCCGTCACACCCGCCTCATCGATATCTGGTGCTTCAACTTGTCCATACACTCCAAGTGCGATCTCATTACTAATGTTCACCCGTATCTGACCTTTCTCTGCGAGCAGTCCCAGTTCCTGGATCCCTTCGTGCCAGTCGACTCCACAGTATGGCGCCTTCAACCTCGCACACCACATGTAAGGACTCAGAACTATGCCTTTCTCAGTATCCTCTATTCAAGTAACATTTTATCCAGCTAATCCTAGGTGTCAACATACCGAGATCAGCACCACTTTCGACACCACTACGACGTTGCGCAGTCCCCTCTCAGCCGAGGTGGTGACGGTCATGCTTACGGTGACCATGCACCCCACTTCGCCACCAAATTCAATCGCCCCCAACCTGTCATGGGACACGGCCTCGAGTACAAAGATGTATTTACCCCGTCCCCCGGAAGCCCTCCCACGATTATACGCGCTCAAATTCTTCGTCGTCACTCGAGGAGAGGAGGTTGGCATCTATGCCAAATGGTAAGCATTTTCAAATTTTGTGATCTTGTCACGCAATGTAATCATTAAATCTAGGACCGATGTCATGGTGCGCATCCAAAAGGTCCAGGACCCAATATATGAAATTAGCGATACATGGGTGGATGCTTTGAATGTGTATTCCACGGCATATGAGGAAGGGACGCTTTCCATGGAACCTGTCCCCCATGGCCGTTTCGACAACAATGCTATTGACATGGGTATTTCGCCACCGGCAGAAGACTCTGGGAATCAGTCTCCGAAGCAGTACTACATCCCTGCCCCCCATGAATTCGCACCACCCGCAAGGGGTAATAGGGTTTATGTCGTTTTGAAAGGGGAGGCTGTTGGGATCTTCAGTACATGGTACGCTTTACATTTCTTCAATTTCAGTCAGCATTTATATGTTGATTTATTAGGCATCAAGTCGCTGTCCGTGTACAGAAAGTCAAGAACAAAGCCGTCTACTTCAAGTGCAAGAACTGGCAAGATGCTGTATCTTTGTACAGAAAAGCCTTCGACAAAGGTGAATTGGAGATATTTCCCATTCGAGGGGGGAAGTTTGATGTCCCAATTAATAATGAACCTGAGGAGTGCATCGATTTAGAAACCGAAGAATTTTTTTATCGCTTGGGAAGTAACTGCATTTAATTGTTCATTGGTTGTTTACCCTTCTTGGTGCTCATGGTTCTTTATTTTTCAAACCCTACATTCATTACTTAGCCTACGTTTATTAGATATTAAATCAACAGTCGACTTAGGACTCAATAAAATAGGCTGTACTTCTTCGCCACCTGTCCAATCGCAACCCTTCAGGAGTGATTTCACCAGCCGCAATGCGAGGAATGACGCTAAACATCCCATTTATCTGGATATTTGCCGTAAACCAATCATTCGTATCCCGATTTTGGTGATGCTCGGGTTTCATAATCGACTCGTTACACCCATAACACAAAAATTCCAAGGTAAATCACAACAGCTCTTCAACCAAACCAAATGTGATAGGTAGAGGGAAATAAGTAGAGACGACGTACAAATTGGACAACATGCTCCTAATGGTAAGCTTACATATCTAACACCCGATCACATTCTTGTCGATCCCAACAGTAGCCACGACCTCCCCGAATGTCCGAAGTTTCCCGACCTTGATGACGTTGAACAAATCAACTCGGGCCATGGCGAAGTGCGAACAAATGTTGGTGTTGAGTGCGTATCCCACGCGCTGCATCTCGGCGTTAAATATGTTTGTGACCTACGAGGGTGTTCAAGTAAAATTAATTCGGGTAACGAAACTCGGCGAGGGAACAGCGTGCCAGAGGCATGCATCCACCGCACCCAGTTCCTACGTTGATCTTCTTCTTGAGGTCGCCAATGGTGGTGCAGTCGCCTCTTGACGCATTTGACAATGTTGCCTTTTGATGCGTTCTAATCACCTCATGAAACCGATATTCACTGAACGAGGAAAGAAAAGGAACAGCATACGTGACAGCTACAAACTTGTGCATCGTCATCCAAATCACCGCCGTCGCTGTCGCCCTCTTTCTTCGCCCCAATGATAAACTGAGATGGAGGAACACGCAGCGCCCTTCTAAAGGCCAGGAAGAACCAATTATTGATACCTCCGACGTTGTAAAAAAGATAAAATGGACCTTCTTTTTGATGACCGCCACCAGTTTCACGAAATCGCTAACATCGCCAATCATCATCCCTCCGAGGTGCTTTCTGTCCGCCGTAGAAATACATTTCTTGCAAGTCGAACTGAACGGGTCGTTGTATACCAGGCATTTGATCGGTTTGTTTGCACTTCATCCTCGTTTGGTCGGAATGACGAAAGTAGGGGATGGTGTAAGTGCAGTAGTCGCACCCTGGGTTTTGATAGTCATCCGTTTGTCTGCAAAGAAGTTCCCGAAGGATGCCACGTCGACGCCCATAAGTCTGAGTAGGAGTTCAGTGGATAGGATAAAGTAGAAAGCGAGCAATACACTTCAATTTCGTACTCAAATCCGGAGAATTCCTCTTCCTCGGCGCATGTGAATCCGTTTCAGTCAAATTGAAGGAGAGGATATCTGCCATTTCGACTATTACTAAAGTGAGCATCGACCTCAATCCCATAAACGATACAGGTCATACTTCCATGAGCAATCAACCCATAATAATTCCCATCCCAACTCGCGCGTTCCCCAATCGCATACACATTCGACGCGGAAGTTTGGAGGTTATCATCCACCACAATGCCTCTTCTAGGATGGCACTCGATGCCGGACGCTTGGGCTAGCTCGTCCCGCAGCTTGATTCCGCTAGCGTATATGACAAGGTCCGCTTCGTGCGTAGTACTGTCCTGTAGCGTAAAGTCGCTGAAATTTTTGTTGTCGGGGCCTCCATTTGCCAGCCGCGTGAGTTGTTGGGCAGGAGAGCAGTTGTTGAGTACTTGCACGCCTCCATTTCACCTGCGTCGACATCGAGCTGTCACGAGGGGGGTAGGCTTGCTGGGTGATGATGATCAAATGGGAGATCCTGTTCAGAAAAACCATCGGTTCTCCTGTGAGTTGAATGAGCGAATAGACACTCACGTTTCCAGGCCATAGACAGCTTTTCGTCTGGTTGGTAATGGTGGAGAGGTCGCCACCGCCGCGGTACTCCATGAGAGTGTAGTGAATCCCAGGGTCTCTGTTGATGCATCGGTCGCGGTATCGCACGATGTGCCATGATGAAGGCCCTTGGGGATGCTTCTACGCGCTCATTTCTGTTAGTCAGTGAAGATACAGAAGTGGATTGGGACGCACACTTCTGCCACAATCCATTCTCTATCTGGCTCGCTCATTCTCTTAAAGCTGAGTCCCTTGCGCACGAATGTCTGCGAGAAACAGCTGTGAGCCTATCGGATAACAGGAAAGTTCCACCAGCAACGCGTACCAAGCCACCCGTCTTCCGCACTTTGCAGACGATAGGATGGTGCACAGAAAACGAGAATCAAAAAAAGCGCGATCTTTAATTCAATTGAGGAAGCCACGATGCTAACTGCTCCGCGAAGTCGCCGCTGGCGATCCACACCACAGTATCTTCAAAGAACAGCGCCCATACAAGACGCCGACGCAGTGGCGGTCTGAGTTGAGTAACGGCTCAAAATCGCGTCGACTGATAAACAAAGCGTATCATGTGATCTGGAATTATTTCGGCATTTGACTGCAACAATGCAAGTCGACTTTGTAGTATCACGTGTTTTGTTCTTCATGTGACTGCGATTACACTTTTGGGAGACGGTAATTCAAGCCAATGGCGGCATTTACTCTAGTTCGGAAATATGAACTTAAAAGCGATTTTTGAAAGCCGTCGGATGGTGTATGATCTCACTCACTTAACATTTTCCAGTGTCAGCAACTTTTTCATTGAGTAAATACATTAAGTACGTTGGAGCCTATGGCAGCTCTGCTGGACACGACACGATGGACGGAGACAAGGAGCAATGATGATTGTGTGACTGATGATCGGATCTAATCTGATCTGATCCGACATGTTCCCCTGATCCATCGCACATACAATATACAGGATCCAGTAACAGGAATCCTGGAACGTATAAAGAGGGGATGAGAATCAACGGTGATTCTCATCCCCTTTTTCCTCCTTTCATTCCTTCATTCCTCCTTTCCCACAATGAGCATGAGCACTCCCGGTAAGTCTCCACTTCTCATCAATACTAGCCGCCACTGGTACTGCCACCCAATCCAAGATTCATTCGATAACAATTCAAGTGGGTCATTGACTTCCTCGTCGTGAAGGTTTTTAAGAGGGTCGGCGGTCATTCATCCCTTCGCGCACGACGGTACACCATTGACGACGATTTCGACGAAGCAGGGTATACAAACCCGCTGCCCACGACAAACGACGACGAACCGGATGAAGACGTCCTAGAGGTGTGTAGGACTGGCAATGGTTGTTGATTTAGATTCATAGGCACAGGTCTCCAGCTTGCCTTTACAGCTGACGCGGATAGTAGCGCAACCGACGATATGACGTATGCAGATGCCTCCGAATTCACCGACATCGCGTGGTCCTTCATCACCGTCAAACGCCTTGATATTTTTCTTAATGGTCGATGTCCATCATCCATATCCTTTTCTGCATCTGAGTCCTCATTCTGCTCGTCCTCTTCAATTGTACCATCTCCCTCTAGCACTTGCTGATGTTCAAAAATGGGATGGGGACGCGAAGACAGAGGGAGAAAGGGCTTATACTGGTGGTGGTACAGGTGAAAGAAGCGTCTACGGAAAGGAAAAAATGGGGGCGCCAAAGAAGCGTCCGATGTATCTACGTGTACAAACAGTGGCGCGCACCGCATTGGCCGCACACCAGCAATTGTCAACAGCGGAAACTGGTGCGGTGAATGCTGCCTTGACCTCGCCAAATCGGCTCTGGACCGGAATGCATCCCATCCTCTCAAGTGCGTCGAATCCACCTGCTGCTACCGCTTGAATCGATACTCGGATATGATTCGGGTAACAGTGGGGTTGGTATAACCCCAGACGCCGTGCTGACAGAGAACCAGGAAGGCATTGTCATCTTGCTCGCCATAGGGAACCTTGAATCGATAATCATTCGACGCGCCCTCAGGCCTCAGGAGTGATCTCCCGTGCGAACTTTTTCCCCAAGCCTGCTGATCTTCATCTGTGATCGAAGAGTTGATATGATGAGTTCGGGGGCTCCGCTGCCTAAGGTTCAGAAGGGTGAGAGGTTATTTATTTTTTGTTCAGCATCTCGGAGACTGACCCATCATTGCTTTGATGATTTATGTAGAGGGAGGTCGATAGTACCTGAGGAAACGTATACAGTAGAATAAGAAACAGTAAGGTAATATAAAATTCAGAAACGGGCAAGGGCAGTACAGTAGGACGCAATAGGTTTCGGGGATCAGGGAGCCTGCCCAAATTTAAACCTAAAATTCAAAAGTAAGTTAAAATTGGCATAGTCTCGTTACAGAATTCCCTGAAAGTAGCGACTTACACCATGCGAGATGCCCTGCTTCTTCAACACACTTCTCAACCTTCTCAATTCCTCCTCTGCGTCTCTTGCTCTGGACTCTGCCTCTTCTCTCCCTCGCGCCTCGTCTCTTGCTCTCGATTCTGCCTCTTCTCTCCTTCGCGCTTCGTCTCTTGCTCTCGATTCCGCCACTTCTCTCCCTTGCGCTGCGTCTCTAAGCCTTTCCTGACTCTCTAACTGTCTTCTCTCTTTTTCCGCAACCTTAGGGGAAAGTGAGCCATAGTTTTAGGAATAGACAAGAAAGGGATACTCACAGTTTTCTCGAAGGCTTCGAGGTCAAAGTGGAAGGTATCGATAACTGGCCGGAGCTCTGCTTCCTCGGCCTGCTGGTATAAACGAACGTAACGCTTCCATGTTCCATGTCGGCCCCCTTTAGTGGCAGCCTTCAGACCATGTCTCATCTCCAATAAATTGAGTAAAAGCCCGGAGTACCAGTAACAGTTCCTTGAGAGAAGACGGTATGTTGTCATACTGGTATGGAGGGTCGCAGCGAGAACAGCAAGTTCATACAAGAATGGCCCTTTGTTTTCCTCGAATTCAAGGTACAGAACACTATGCTCTCCTTGACGTGAGGGTTTTCCAAGAGGTGTGACAACGTCTGAGGCGTTGTGGTCTTTGGAAAATGAGTCAGAGGATGCCAAAGATGATGAGGAATGGGATGATGATGGAGATGGCGAAGGCGACGGAGAAGAATGGAACGGCGATGAAATCCGGAAAGAAGATCGATTTCGCTGCTGTCGAGGTAAATTTGTGTCGGACTGAGTGGCATGACTCGGGGGTGCTGGCGCAGCGATGGGACCTCGCATTCGCTCGAAGTACACATACCAGAGAACCCCCTGGCAATCCCTAACCGTAGCTCTCAAAGATTCATGTTCAGCTCCCTTTTTCACATTTTTCATAAGGTCAATGCCTACTATCCGTAAGGCCCTCGATTCTTCTTTGGTCGTATACAGTGACTGAAGAAATTGGCAATACACCGCCACTGGAACCGGCTCCGAGTTTGCGAGCTCGATATGACTAGAAGTTCGGTTGGACATCTTGAGAATACGAAGCAAGGGTTGTAAAAACGAAGACCAAGAAATTTTGAGAGGGGGTCGCATTTCAAGGAGAGCAGTGATAATGGAAGCTGCCGGCGCTGAACACATGCTGTTGACGCATGTTCGATATCGATATTAATATTAATCACATGAGATCCCGGCTACCTCCGGCCCCATTTGATTGACCTCACATCTACAAAGAAATCAGCGGTGTCGACGCAATGTCGACCTGTATATCGGCTACATTCCTTTATTTTTTGTCTATCCCCTACTTTTATTAGATACTACAGCCGTTTGCATAATTTTGTGAAACCCAATTTTTTTGCGCGCGTGACCACGTGATCATTCCCACAGCCAAATAAACCAGATAAGGCTATGATGGGTAATTTCATCTCTTCGTGAGCTCTACTTGCCCTTCTATTGTCAATGCCGTCCCCACTCTCAGGCGATTTAAAGAAGCGTTAAATGGTATTATTAAGATCAGGACATCATGGCAGAAATAGCTGCTCAAGCATGTTGCTCCATTGGATTAGTGTCCAAGATCCTTCGATACTATTGGGAATTTGGCCAAGTCAGGGATCCTTTCAGACAATACACAGGTCGGACATCTAAGGTTTAAGGTCATAGAAGCTGACCTCGAATATATAGATACTATTGTTACCGCAAATCCATCACTTTATCTCGACGAAATCCAGCAAATGCTCAGAGATATACTATAATACGGGGTGTCGATGTCTCAATCGCAACTCTTTTCACCTTTTCACAGATTCTTTTTTGTAGCGCAGTGGTCGAGGGGGTAAAGGAAAGAGAACAAGAAGAAGGCGACGTGGTCTTTTATGAGTCTTATCGTGGCCTTATCCTGTTTGGCTCTCACGTGGTCACGCGCGCTGGGTTTCACAAAATTATGCAAACGGCTGTAAATTGACAGTCGACTTAGGACTCAATAAAAATAGGGCTGTTCTTCAGGGCGGCGTCACTTGCAGGAGCGTTCTCCGGTTTACTGGCCTATGGAATTAACTTCATGAGCGGGACGCAAGGTTTACTCAGTTGGTCATGGATCTTCGTAAGTCGTAAATTTCATGGTAAAGCTTATCTCTGTTTTATGACTATGTCAGAAGATTCTGGAAGGAATCGCTACAGTTGCCGTGGGCTCCTCGCATTCTTCATTCTAGTCGACTTCCCAGCAACAGCCACATTTTTGACCCCGGAAGAGCGATCTTTCATTATCTTCAAGAAGAGTGAGTACATAATCTGTTTTACTTATCCGGAAGCTAAACCGTGAACAGGTCTGGTTCCACATCCTTGTCTACATGTCTCTCATTGCGCCTCGTACGTTCTGATCCCATTATCAGTCTATTTTCATTTGAAATAAAAATCCTAGTATACGGGATTACATTATTCTTGCTGTATGTCCAAAGACTTTTAAACAAAACTACTCGCTAACCCGAGTCATCAGGGAAAGCGTATAATGGTAATGCGGCCTGATTATCGTCAGTTATTGATAGTTACCCAAAATTACCTCCGATTACTTGCATTCCCCAATTACCTGTGATTACCGTTTTTGGGGAGGTTCCTCACCGCATCCTCGGTAATTCTGCCAGAATTACCTTTCAATTA
>Ga0307517_10010765_pt1 | contig 12752 bp, 6 predicted proteins | sample 23_EM_MG_FD_194515 | JGI IMG/M metagenome (GOLD analysis project Ga0307517, IMG submission 194515) | Populus trichocarpa ectomycorrhiza microbial communities from riparian zone in the Pacific Northwest, United States - 23_EM | ecosystem: Host-associated > Plants > Roots > Unclassified | place...
GGAGGAAAGGCTGTGGAATTTGTTTCTACAAGAAGATTAAATACAAGTGAGGGACAACCACTAGGGTTTTGTGCTATGATCTGCTTGCCTGCCTGGTTTAGGGTGCTCACTCAAGTGACCATATTACCCTTCCTTGGGACAAAATAGAAAAAAAAACGATTCCGTTGCCGGGACTTGAACCCGGGTCTCTCGGGTGAGAGCCGAGTATCCTGACCAACTAGTCTACAACGGATTGCTGGACTTTCTTCGTCCACTCCTATATATACCTTAATAGACACAATCACTTGAATTAAAAGTGCTGGCGTATGTGCAAATTTCCTACATGAAAAATTAGATGGTGAAGGTGCAGTGAATTATACTTTTATGGACATAAATATGTGGATACTGTCCGTTTAAATATTTTTAAAAAATCATTTATTTCTCGTTTTCTTTTCTTCTTAATGATGTTTCGAGTTGAAGACATTCATTAATACAAATTTAAAATTTGATGCTTTACAAGGGAGGAAATTCTTTTAAAATCTTGTTTATTAAAAACCATTCAAACACACCTTTTGTTGTTGAGTTCTTTAAAGAAATCGATGCCAACAATAAAAAAAGAGTGTAGAAAAGGAGAGAGAGTGATAAAGAAAGTGAATTTTTCTTTAAAGATCGATCTGTGTTTAGATTTTCTTGTTTTATTTTGTTTTTCAAAGAGAGATTAAGAGAGAGAGAGAGAGGAAGAGGATGAACATGAGGAGAGAGAATGTGATTTGTAATTATGGTTAACTGCATTACTTTTATATATATATATATATATATATATATATATATATATATATATATATATATATATATATATAACAATTACTTTTGTCACGTGAGTGAATGTTTCATTATATTCAAGCCTATATTCTTATGGGCTCATAAGCGCCATTAAACAAACTTTATATCGTTCGATAGAGTCATCAACATGTAGCTTGATGATGTATACTCATTTATACCCAAAAAAAATTAACTCCAACATGACAAGTGATGATATCCCAAGTATAATTGTCATGAAAAGCATGTAGTTTATTATGCATGGCTTGATGCCCATACTCTTTAGTAGAAATTGTGAATAAGATTTAGGCATATAAGTATTATTTAGAGTAGCCTAAAAAGTGGAAGAAAAAAACCATACCAATTCAGGGGTCGGGAAAATCTAGTATATCGCTAAGGCGTATGCATGAGAGGATTAGGCTACATTTTAGAAGAAGGAAGAGATAATAGGTGATGTTGTTAATACACAATACTTGTTTTAAAAAGGGAAGAAGTATTAAACACAACATCAAAAAGAGGAAGTGAAATAGAGGAAGACATAATTAGGACAAGATTTAAAGAAATATTCATTTAAAATATCACATTCCAAGAAATACAAAGCTCGATAGCATTTGTATCATAACATACAATTCTTTTATGTGATTTACTATAACCAAGAAAAGCATGCTGAATATATTGAACAACAAGCTTGTAATGTTCAATGAGAGGTAAATGAACAAAAAAACACTACAAAAAACATGCATGCAATTATAATTAGGAGGTACACCAAACAAAGAAGAATATAGAGAATCAAAATGCAAAGTAGGAGAAGGTAAACAATTAAACAAATATGCAATCATAGATAAAACATCTACCTAAAATATATAAAGAACATAAGATTTAAGTATCAATGTGCGAACAACATCTAAAAAATAACAAATCTTACGCTCAACAACATCATTCTATTAAGGAGTGTAAGGACATGAATGTTGAGAGAGAATGCTCTTTTGTTAGAGAAAAGATTGAAAAGAATGAGACATGTATTCTCTCTTAGAATCTGAGCGTAAGATTTTAATACACATAAAAAAAATAGGTTTCTATATAAGCAACAAAAGTTAAAATGTTGAGAACATATCAGCTTTAAAACAAAGAAAATAAACCTATGTAAAATGACTATAATTATTAATAAATGTCATAAAATGTCTTGAGCATGAGAAAGAACATGACTTATACCTAAACATCAGATTTAATAATTTCAAAACATGTAGAAGCACGATTTCCTTGCAAATAAAAAGGTAAAGATTTTCTTTTACCAAGTTTATAAGAAACACAATCAAATGAGAACGAGAAAAACTCATTAGTATTATTCAAATAACCACGTTTTATAAGTTGTGTCCGAATTACAAAGTTGGGATGACCCAGTTTCTTAGGCCAAAATTGGCTATTATTATTAGCAATAGCAAAACAACCAAAAAAAATTGAATGAGGAAAGGAAAAGACTAAAGAGGAAAAAGAAATCTCACTTTAGACCCCCTCGATATCTCTTGTTTCGACATTTGATCCTACACATAACAACCAAAATGATCAAAATAAAAAGAATAATCTTTTCTACTAATTACCTAGCCAAAATGAGATTGAAAATTAAATTAGGAGACTCATAAATATTAGTAAAGAAAGAACTTAACTACCAACTGCTGTAATATGAAGAGTACTACCATTAGTGATCTGAATATATTACTTACCATCATATTTACGACATCATATAAATCAATCAAACTATTAGTTATATGATTATAAGCCACTAAATCAAACCAATGAGAAATAAGAAGATGTTTCTTGCTCTTAGAGACCAAGAGTAAAAAGGGTAGAAATAATCATATATTGAACCTTCTTATTAGTAATATTGGAAGAAGAACTCATAACAACAAGTTATACAAAAGATGTAGACACAAAAGTGGACCGAAGATGAACATGAATAATATAAGTGAATTGATTAAAAAGACGGATATGAAAATCTTTAATAATATGAAATTTTTTCTTACAATAACTACAGAATTTCCTACCGCACTATTTTGCAATATGCTCTTATTTCCTTGCAACTAAAACATCATGACAAAGATCTAGACCGTCCTCTGCTTTGAGCAGTGCAGGCCATATTAATCACTCAGAACCACCAGTATCTTAAGTAATGCCAAACTATGAGGCAAGATTTCACCCAAGCAAACCTCAAAAAATAGGACAGATTGACGATTGGTTAGCTTAGCTCGTGACTTTTAAATTTAAATCGTAACTTTATTAAGAATTGATCATGTTAGCTTTTATAATGAACCACTTATATTGTTGCTAAAGCTTCTTTCAGAGCTTGAGAATGCACCAACTCATAATAATCATTCCATAAATTAATAAAGCTAAAATAGAATTTCTCAATAGAGAGGTTTCCTTTATGATAGTTTCTGATGTCTAATTCTAATCGAAATTTTTAGGCAAAATTATCTTGATAATAAATTCTCTGAAGGTAATCCTATATCCTCTTAGTAGTAGTGAACCCATAAATATTATTGATCATATGAGGTTTAACAAAGCTAAAAAGTCAAGAAATAATTTTGTTGCCTCCCCATGAACTAGGTTCCTTAGTATCAGTAGGAACCATAGAAAACTCATCCAAATGACATCATAACTCCTCTTTCGTGAACATCTGAAAATGGATTCCTAATAGGTATAATTTTTACCAGTAAGGCGTACAATAGAATTTTCTTCTGATATAATAATAAAAAAAACAACTAATAGAATAGAAAAAATCACCACACTACTTAGAAACCAATATCTAGCTGAGAACTCTATAATTAGAAACTGAACCTCCAAACTAGATAACCACTTCTACCAATACTTAGAAAAATACCGAAGACCTGCTTTCTAATGCTACCCATAAAAAACTATTGGAAAAAAAAAAACAAGAAACCAAAAAGATTCAACCAAGCTAAAAAAATACTATAAAGAGAATTTAGGGCTTTGATACTATTTTCTATGAGGGTTTTGGACTGAATGCCTCTCCTTGTGAGAATTATCTTCTTTATATATTGAATTATAGCCCTTTACAAGACTGAAAATCAGCCATAAATAATATTATATCAAGTAAGAGTATAACCTACACACACGTACTAAATAAGGTAAGATATATCAAGCCATCAATTCCGTTAACAATATATTTGGGCATCAATATTATTTTGTTTATTTTGAAAATTAGCTTTGACCCAAGATGAAAAGTGTAATATTAAAAAATTGGTTGCAAAGTGAGAAAAAACCAAACCTCGAGATGCTCGATATAATTTCCCTTTTTCTTCAAACTTTTTTTTTTTAAATTCTACCTTCCAAATTCTTTAATTTATTTTGGTTTATTTTAAATGAGGTTATTGCAGTCTTAAATAAACGTCTTGGTATTTGGCTATTTTTTAATTTTTACAAGTGTTTATCTTTGTTATCATATCATTATATAAAAAATAGTTTTTAAAACAAATTTTTTTAAGCCCAATGGAGTCTATGATCAGGGTTGCAGGTTTTGTGAGTAAGCCACGAAGCCCAAGTTGACGCAATATGTCATTTCAATATTAAAAAAAATCATTTTGAATTTTTTTAAATCAAACCAAGCTTTTACCAGTTATTCGGGTTTTCTTTAAACCTGTCAAGTCAACAGGGTCATCTAGAGTCAACTCTCATGCAAGTTAATCTTAAACTCGGGCTAGGCAATGAATCATGTCAAAAGGTTTCAAAGTTGACCTGCTAGGTTAAGTTTAATAGCAATGACAAATAGTTTCCTTTTTTTTTAATTCCATCTTCCAATTTTTTTTTCTTTCAATTGAATTGTCTTTTGCTTTTTTTTTTTTTATCAATTTTATTCTTCAATATTTGGTTGATTTTGAATTGGTATTCATAATTTATTTTGGCTTTTTTTTATGAGATTATTACAGTCTTAAATAAACATCTTAACTTTTTATTGGTACTTAATCTTGCAAGTGTTTATTTTTGTTATCATATTATTAAGTAAAAAATAATTAAAAAAAGTTGTTAAACACAGTGGAGTCCATAATCTAGATATAAGTTTGATGGGTTAAACTATGAAATCCGAGTTAATTTAATATGTCGTCGTTTCAATATTAAAAAAAAATATCATTTTTCAAATTTATTTCAAGTAAAATCATTTTTTTTACTGGTCATTTGGGTAACCTTTGAATCTATCAAGTTGATTGAGTCATATTAAATTAATTTTTACATGATTTAATTTGAAATTTAAACTAAATAAGAAGTATTAAATTTAATAACGATATTAAAAAATTCCTTACAGACTAAATATTTTTTAAACATTTAATAAAATATTGATATAACTTGGGTGCAGCTCCGTGTCGGTGTCAGTAGTGTTGTTGTTATGTTCATTGTATGACAATTGAGAGCCTGGAAATTATTTTTGAGGTCTGGGCAAGAATCTTGTCTCATGTGTTGTTGTTTCAGTTAGTGCTGCAGATGGCTGCCTGGGTCAATATGGTGTGTTTGATGGGTTTTTTTATTCTATTTTTTCATTTACTGGTGCAGGTTCAATATAAGCGTTAAGGATTCTTGCAGGCTTTATAAATAAGTGGGCTGATTCATAATCATTTCTTTTATTACATACTAATTACCTTTTGATTAACTCTACTGATAAATGCAGATGCAGGCCAGATAGTTCATTTTGTGACAGGTCCACGCCATGCTGGTAAAGAGGGATTGCTGGCACTTTAACAGAGAATTGAAAACTAGTTGAATTCTAGTACAAGCTCCCCGCTGGAGCTCCGTTTGAAGTGATCATCGGAGAATGGAAGCTTGCAGGAGATGCAATGGCAATATTATAGGCCATTTTCGAAGCTTTTGAACAGTATATGGCTGGAAAAATCTCCAGAGTTTACCCCAATGACTGGAGCACTTGATATAAGAATCCCCAACTATCCATGCACATTTGAAGGATCAAAAGTTCCACAACCATGCAAAAGATCCGCCGGACCGAAGCTCCTTTTTGAAATTTAAGGAATCGCTATGGCTTGGCACAAAAGTAGGCTAGTGACATAAGCGACAGTCTACCAAGCTAATGATCAAAACTTCATGTTGTGAAGCAATGTTCAAGGCAGAGGTTCTGAGAAGGAACAAGCAAACTGACTTTTCATTAATAAACAAATTTATATATGAATGCAACATCTGTGTATGCAGAGACCTAACTAAGAACCATCTGTTTGTGTAAAATAGTGAGAAGGATAGAAAGAAAACGACAGAATTAAAAAAAAAATAGAAAAAAAAATCTAGCAATGTCACCCATCTGACTGAAGCCTTGTATGGTATACTGTACAAAATGAGAGCAAAGCAGCAACAACCTCCACGATACAGACTTTGTTGTCTAGGTGGCAAGCAGGGAAATCCGAAGCCTGGAATGTTCAGACCAAACTTGAAGACCTATGAAGTCTCCACAAGAATGGTTAAGGAATCGCACTATCATCCACAAGGTGCAACTTCTAGGAGTGGGCCTAGGAATGACCATGGAAGAAATTCTATAGCATATCCACCCTAAGAAACCATGGGAGCACAAAAGCTATTACCAGGCATGCCATTAGGAAGTTACAGAAGGTTTGTCCCCGCAAACATCCTCCATTTCTCTCAGATGAATGACCACCACTACTAATAAACCTCCTCTCCAGAAACCGGTCATCCCCAATACCTGTAATATTCACTGCTGTCACTCCACATATTTCACAGATTCTGCATAAAGAAAACAAGAAGACATCTGTGAGTGATGAATTCCCGGCAAGTTGATTCAAGGCAATTCCCAAATTGGCAACTTCCAATTCTACGATTAGTTCATAAACCGAGATCTGCTACAAATGATCCTAGAAATTTCAAACTTAAGTGTCTTATAATGAGATACTCTGAGAGAGAAGTATAGGGAAATAATGGAAAAGGAAACAGCAAGCGTGATTTAGCAGAAACAGAAATTGAGGAAAATAGAAGGCTGGTGGTCTAGGATAGAGAAATGTTTTGATACAGTTAGAAAATCAAGATGTTCTCATTAGTATACCAAAGAAAACTAATAATGCTACACCAACATGAGACTAATTCAAAGAAGACAAGGATTCCCCCTCCAGGACTCATGACACTGACACCAAGCGTCCATGAGATGGATATCAATAATAACACACCAACATTAGACTGACTCGAATACGATTAAATTTGGTCCTACCCAATTCATGATACTTGAATATTACTAATATGTTCTACACGACTTTCTTGCAGCTAATCTTGAAAAAAGAATTTGTTTGTTGAAACAACCAGGGTGCAAAAAAATAAATAAATAATAGAAGAATGAGAAAAGATCGAGGATCTACAATTAACAAAGTTTGATTATTTGCCAGTTGCACACAATCTCAGGAAAAAAAAATTGATTGCAATAAACAATGACAGTGTTGGAGCATGCTGAGCTCGATGTACATGTATGCATATAAGCAGAAAAGTCGTAGAAAAACTGACTTCCAAGCAAAAGAACATATACCTATTTCCTTTAAGTTTAAACCAAGCTTCGGCACAATTCACATGTGCAAAGCCAAGATCATCTTTACATCCACAGCCAAGCTGAATTAGATCCATGGAGGTGGCTGTGGCAGTAATAGTTGTGTCAGTAGCTTCCAGTAACCCCTCAGAAGTCAAGTGACAAATCCTACAAACTTTTTCTCCATCACAGTTATCCTTAAAGCCTCCTCCTCCAGTTCCATCACCATCACCACACTTCATATCAATCACGCGTGACGACTTCCCTCCTAGGTGCACCTCTGCCTCGGACTCATCCACTGTTTCCTTAGTGGACCTCAGCTCATTTTCCTTGGCTTCCAATCTCTGGTTTCCTCCACTAATACCCACATTCTCTTCAGAATCTATCACAATAACAGTCTCTAGCAGAACCTCGCTAACTGAGATACTCGAATGCCGACTGCTTCCTTGCCCAACTCGATTCAATACCTCACCATCTCGTAGCACATGACGTATTTCCTGATTTATTACCCCACCTCTGAGCCCCAACTCCTCATTTTGTGATCCCAAATCTTTATTTTCTCCATTGACACTTGAAGTCACCCCTGAATTCATCACATTCACAGTCTCAAGTACAGTTTCATTAACCCTATTACTTGAATTTGACGAGGTTCCTTCATCCAATGACTCCCCAATTCTTTTCCCATCACTAGCTCCCTGATTGACCACTCTCTCAATTAATCCCAACCCCTCAATATTCGAATTCAAAACCTCAGTTTCCACCACAGCAGATACTTTCTCTCCTAAATTTACAACAGTTATAGCCTCTGACCCAACCCCATTATCCGAATTGCTCATATTTCCACTCAAATCACCGACATTATCTATCCTTCCCTGATAAACTTGGCCCAAATTCCTAATAAATCCTTTGTTTCCATGTGTTTCTTGATCCATTATTCATAACAAAACAATCTCCACCTCTCCAAGAGATTTCCAACGAAAAAAACCAGCAATTATAAATAGACAAACTCAGGTATCAACACAAATTCAACATCATCTCTATTGGTAGCATACGATGAACAAAAGAAACACAAAACCTCCAAAGAAACCAACAGATCTTCAGGAAAAAAATAAAAACAACCAAAGAACTGAACAAGCTAAATATAACTGAAAGATGATAACTTTGTAATGAAAACTGAAGCCCCGGATAGTTACCTACTCCATTCAACAACTTCAACCCTAATAAAACCTGCCGTCATGTGTCAACCACAAAAAAAAAAACGTTTACTTTCCAAGTTCAACTTAAATTAAACTACTACAAAGGAGAGATCTATCTATGTATCCATCTTTATAACAACAATGTTGTCTCACAAATTCAACTTACGTCTAATGCTGTCCGTATAGACAGCAGATTGTGTGTCTGGAGGAGTGGGAGTGTTTTTGTTGTGGGAGGTAAAAGAGTTTTGATGGGAAAGAAAGTGCATGGAAGACGTTATGTAAGAGTATAATAATTAAGTGGTAATAACTTTGAGATCTTCTATATATATACGTTAAAAAGCTTTTATTCATCCCTTGTATGTTAGCTGTTTTTAATTTTATTAAAGTAATTAAATGAGTATTTTCTAGAGTATTTTATTGTTTTTAATTTATATTTTTATTTATATAAAGTAAATAATTATATACTTTTTAATAAAGTTTTAGCGATTTTGAGACTTGTTTTTGGATTTAAATTGTATAAGAAAGAAATTCTATGATGGGACCATGAGCTCTTTTATTTTTACATTTTAAATTTTTTTAAAAAATTAATTTTTATTTTTATTTTTTTTTATTTAAAATTATTTTTTTATGTTTTCATATTATTTTAATATACTGATATCAAAAATAATTTTTTTTAAAAAAAATTATATTGATATATTTTTAAATAAAAAATAACCATGTCTTATTACCAGACAGTCTCCCCATTACACACACAAATTAGTTTTTTTAACACTTTAAAAAAATATTATGGATTAACTTACGGAGAAAACATTTATTATTTTATCTTAATTGCAGAACTATTATCTGCTTTTTAAATGGAGATTAATAAATCTTTGTCCAATCTACTTTTAATTAAATTTTTATTTGAGTTTGTCTTTTTTTTTTATATATATATATTTCTGAGTTGGATTCTATTACAATGCTTAAATAGTTTTATATTAGACCATTGACATGCGCTATACCACGGGTCAAATTAAATTTTTCTTAAACATAAAAAACTTATTTAGAAGTTCCTAATATTTTTTTTCTAGTAGAAAAAAATTTAAATCGTGCAAGAATTGACTTAATGTAACCCAATTGACTTTGCGTGTCCAAAAGTAACTCAAACAACTCGTAAAAATATAGTTTGATTAAAAAAATATTCAAAATAAAATTTTTTTTTAATATTAAGATAACAACATATTGGATTGATTTAAGTAAACCTGAGTTAATATGTCAAATATACGACTCGGATTATAAGATCATGATAACCTAATAAAAAGTAAATAAAAATAAATTATAATGCCTAATTCTCAATCAATCAAATATTGAAGGATAAAATTGAAAAATAAATCAATTAAGAAATTACCTAAAAAGACAACTCGAGTTAACATGTCAAACATGCAACCTGAGTCATAAGACCAAGATAACATTATGAAAATCAAATCAAAACAAATTAGGAATTTCAACCCTCAATCAACCTAATATTGAAAGATGTAATTTTAAAAAATCAATTAAAAAAAAGAATATAAAAAATAATCTGAGTCAATCTACCAAACCTAAGACCCAGATCATCAGACCGAAATAACCTCATATAAAAAAAATAAAAAAAAAATGACCCGATTTAACCTGGGTTAACTTGTCAAATCCATGACTTTGGTCATGAGACTAAGATAACCCCATATAGAGAAAATCAAAATAAATTATGAAGCTTATTTTTCAGTCGTCCATGTTGGACCCAATGTTGAATAATAAAATTTATAACAATTTTAATTAAAAAAATGACACAAAAAATGAGTCAAGTCAACATATGTTAACTCGTTAAGCACTGTTTCTAGGTCATGAGGCCGAGATAACCTAATAAAAAGCAAACCAAAACAAATCATGAAGTTTCATTCTCAATCAAACATAATATTAAATGATGAAATTGGTAAAAAAAAAAAAGTCAATGAAAAAAAAACTAAGTCAATTGAGTTAACCAACCAAACCCGCAATCTGAATCATGAGATAAGGATAACCCAATAAAAAAATCCAATGTTGAAGGACTCATGACCTGAGTCATGAGACCAATATAATCTTTTAGAAAGAAAATAAAAAAATGACATGATTTAATCAGGGTTAAGTATACCAAAACTCGTGACCTTGATCATGATATTAAGCTATTCTCATAGAAAGTAAATCAAAATAGATTATGAAACTCAATTTTTAACTGATTTAGTGTTGATTGATGAAAATTTAAAAAAAATCAATTGAAAAAAGAACACAAAAAATAACCTAAGTCAACTCCGGTTAACCTATTAAGTACTATTCCAATGTCATGAGGTTGAACTAACATAATACAAAGTATACAAAACCAATCATGAAGTTTAATTTTTAATCAACCCAATACTAAAAGATGAAATTGAAAAGAAAATAATTAAAAAAAAAGCTCTGAGTCAACCGGGTTAACCCGTAAAAGCTATTATCCGTGTCATGAAAGTGTGATAACTCAATAAAAAAATAAATATATTAAAAGATGAAATTAGAAGAAAAAAACATTGATTGAAAAATAACCAAATAAGCAAAGGAAAAAAAGAAGAAGCAAAGCATTGTTCTAATAAATAGTGCTCTGCGAGGAGGGGTACGGTAAAACCTCTCATCTTTAAGTTTAAAGTTAACTAAATAGGTGACTTGCGCTACATTGCGAGTCTAACCAAACTTTTTCCAATGCTAAAAAGGATATTCAATGGACAATAATCCAAGACAATCCAGATTAAATTAACTAAATTGTGGCTTGAGAAATGAGACCGAAAGAACTCGCAAAAGAAAAATGAAAGGAAATTGTAACGCTCAAGGTCTAATAGCCTAATATCAAAGATGAAAACAAAAAAAAAAACTTCAAAAAATATAATATCGAGGAAGAAAACTCAAGTCAGCTTGAGGTCACTTGAAGAACCAACAACCCATGATATGAGATCGGGATAAAAAAAATTTCAAAAGGATGACCTAGTAAAAAAACCAAAGTTCAATAAAAAAAACCCTAAATCAATCCGGGATAACTTTACCAACCCGCTCTCGGAATAACCAAACAGTAAGAAAAGTGAAAAAATAACAAAGTTCAAGGGAAAATAATTTAATGCAAAATGATGAAATTGAAAAAAAATCATAAAAAATTAAGGGAAAAAAATTTGAGTCAACCCAGGTTAATTCAACTAACCCGCCACACGCGACATGAGATCAGGATAATAAGAAAATTAGACCTCCAAAAGAAGGGCCTAACAAAAAAGGCCCAAGTTAAATAAAAAAACATTTTGAATGAAAATGCAAGCTAACCCAAGTTAACTTGACCAACTCGCTCTCGATATAATGAAACAGAAAGAGAAGCGAAAAAATGACAAAACCCAAGGGCAAATGATTTAATGCAAAAATAATAAAATTGAAAAAAAAAATAAAGTCATAAACAAATTGAGGAAAAACACCTAAATTAACTCAGGTTAACTCGACAGACTCGCGACATGAGATCGGGATAAAAAAAAATTAGACTTCCAAAAAAAGGACATAAGCAAAAAGAACCGAAGTTAAATAAAAAAACATTGAGTAAGAAAATGCAAGCTAACTCGACTTAACTTGATTAACCTGCACTCAGGATAACTTAAAAAAAAAGTGAAAAAATCGCATAGCTCTAGGGCCAATAATTTAACGTCAAAGTATGAGATTGTTAAAACATATCAATTTTATAAGAAAAAAACAAGGGAGAAAAACTTGAGGCAACCATAGTTAACTTGACTAACCTATTAGCTGAGATATAAGATCATGATAACTCAACAAAAAAAATACAAAAAACAATGAAGCTAAGAGCTTAATAACCAAATGTCAAATGATAAATTTGAAAAAACAAATCAATTTTCAATAAAAGACTTCCCCGTTGGAAGATAACCATGAAAAAATAACAAAGTAAAATATTCAATAGTAAAACAATTTAAAACCCAAACAATGCAGACCAAACATGGTGTAAAAAATGAAAGAAAATAATTAGGGGATAAATTGGAAAAAAAAAGGAAACTAAAAAAAAGATAAAAATAAAAGTTATTGAAAGAATAAAGACCAAGACTAAATAAAAAACCAAATGAAATTAAATGTTGAGAGACAAAATTGATAAAAAGATAAATCAAGAAAAGAATAAGAATATAGCAATCAAAAGAATGAAAAAAAAAAATAAAAAA
>Ga0307517_10010766_pt1 | contig 12751 bp, 9 predicted proteins | sample 23_EM_MG_FD_194515 | JGI IMG/M metagenome (GOLD analysis project Ga0307517, IMG submission 194515) | Populus trichocarpa ectomycorrhiza microbial communities from riparian zone in the Pacific Northwest, United States - 23_EM | ecosystem: Host-associated > Plants > Roots > Unclassified | place...
CAGCCCGTCCACACCGTCTACGTGCCCGCCGACGTCTTCGCCGCGGGCACCGTGCGCGAATGGGGCGACCGGGCGCTGGCCGCGCTCGACGAGCACGCCCCCGACGCGGCCACCCTGGCCCGGGTCCTCGGCCTGCCCGGCGAACTCGCCGGGCCCGTCCACGACCGCGTACGGGCCAAGCTGGAGCGCGAGCCCGTCGAGGACATCCGCATCGACTTCGAGGACGGCTACGGGCCGCGCCCCGACGCGGAGGAGGACGCGGCGGCCGTCGCGGCCGCCCGAACCCTGTCCGCCGCCGTCGCCGACGGCAGCGCGCCGCCGTACGCCGGCATCCGCATGAAGTGCATGGAGGCGGCGGTCCGCGACCGGGGCATCCGCACCCTCGACCTCTTCCTCACCGGCCTGATGGACGCCGGCGGGCTGCCCGCCGGGCTGGTGCTCACCCTGCCCAAGGTCACCTTCCCGCAGCAGGTCACCGCGATGGTCCGGCTTTGCGAGGAGTTCGAGAAGGCGCGCGGGCTCGCCCCAGGCCGGATCCGCTTCGAGATCCAGATCGAGACCACCCAGGCCATTCTGGGACCCGACGGCACCGCCACCGTCGCCCGCCTCATCGACGCGGCGCAGGGCCGGGCGAGCGGTCTGCACTACGGCACCTTCGACTACAGCGCCTCCTGCGGCGTCAGCCCCGCCCACCAGTCCATGGACCACCCCGTCGCCGACCACGCCAAGGCCGTCATGCAGGTGGCCGCCGCAGGCACCGGCGTCCGGCTCTCCGACGGCTCGACCAACGTGCTGCCCGTCGGGCCGACCGACCGGGTCCACGAGGCCTGGCGGCTCCACTACGGGCTGGTCCGGCGGTCGCTGGCCAGGGCGTACTACCAGGGCTGGGACATGCATCCCGGCCACCTGCCCACGCGCTACGCGGCCGTCTACGCCTTCTACCGGGAGGGCTTCGGCGTCGCCGCCGCCCGCCTGGCCGCGTACGTGGCGAAGGCCGGCGGCGACATCATGGACGAGCCGGCCACCGCGAAGGCGCTCAGCGGATACCTGCTGCGCGGCCTGGACTCCGGCGCCCTGGACACCGCCGAGGTCACCACGGCGACCGGGCTCACGCGGGCCGAACTGGACGTGCTCGCGGGGCGACTTGCGGCGAACTGACGCATTCGGCACGCCATGTGGGCCGGGCGGGCCTAGGGTGTCGTTCCGAACGAGTGAGCGTACGAACGCGGAACGAAACTTTGGGGAAAGCCGTGACACCCAGACTGCTGGCGGGCCGTTACCGGGTGATCGAGGAACTGGGCAAGGGCGGAATGGGCACGGTGTGCCGGGCCCTGGACGAAGAACTCGGCCGTGAGGTCGCCGTCAAGGAACTGCGTACCTTCTCCGACGCGACCGGCCCCGACCTCGCGCTGTTATGGAGCCGGATGCGGCGCGAGGCCCGCGCGGCCGCCCGCATCCGGCACCCGGGGGTCATCGCGGTGTACGACGTCGCCGACCACGAGGGCAGCCCCGTGATCGTGATGGAGCTCGTCGACGGCCCGTCGCTGGCCGACCTCCTTCAGGCGGACGGGACGGTGGACCCGCGCGAGGCCGCACGCATCGGCGCCCAGGTGGCCGAGGCGCTCGCCGCCGCGCATGCCGTCGGCGTACTGCACCGGGACGTCAAGCCCGGCAACATCCTGCTCGGCGGGGGCGGCCGGGTGGTGCTCACCGACTTCGGCATCGCCACCGTCGACGACCCCGGCGACGGCTATCCCAGCCGGCTCACCCACACCGGCGTCCTGGTCGGCTCCCTGGAGTACATGGCCCCCGAGCGGGCCCAGGGCGACGACCCCGGTCCGCCGTCCGACATCTGGTCGCTCGGCGCCGCGCTGTACGCGGCCGTCGAAGGAACCTCGCCCTTCCAGCGCACCTCCACGTGGACGACGCTCACCGCGATCGTCACCGAGCCGCTGCCCGCGTCCCGGCTCTGCGGCCCGCTGCTGCCGGTGCTGCGGCGGCTGATGGAGAAGGACCCGCAGGCCCGCCCCGATGCCGCGGAAGCCGCCCAACTGCTGGCGGCGCTGTACGCGGCCGAGCCCGGCAGCGCGGTGGCGGTCCGGGAGGCGGCGCCTGTGGCGCCCGTTGTCCTGGAAGCCGAGCCCGCTGTCGAGGCCGCGGCATCCGCTCAGCCCTCACCCGCCGAGCCCGTGACCCCCGGCTCCGACACGGTGCCGGGCCAGGCCGCCGGGCGCGCGGGCGCCGCCGGGCGCCGCCGTACCGCCGTCGCCGTGGCCGCCGTGGGCGGGGTGCTCGCGGCGGCGAGTGCGACGCTCGCCTTCGTCGTCGGCGGCGGTGGCGACGCCCCCGCCGGGCACCGGGTGGCCGGCGGGCTGAACGCAGGCGACCCGCAGGTCCGGTCCAGCGGCGCGGTCACCGCGACTGCGAGTGCCTCCCCGAGCCCTGCTCCGTCGGCGTCGTCCGCCGCCGGGGGCGCCAACGCCCCCGGCACCACCACCGCGCCGACCGGCGGGGCCACCGCGACCGACGCGGCCCCGGGCGGACCGGTGGCCGCCACCTCGGCCTCCGCCCCGCCCGCCCAGACCTCGGCCGCCGCCACCACCGTCCCGCCCGCCACCACCGCCTGCACGGACGCCGGGGGCGGCACCTCCACCTGCGCCGTCGTCAAGGTCGCCAACTCCTTCGACGACGACCGCAACAAGGTGGGCCTCGTCTACAAGGGCACGCACACCTTCTACTGCCAGGCCGACCTGGGCATCAGCCGCACCCGCGCCGGGGTGACCAGCACCTGGTGGGCCAAGACCGACGACGACAGCGGCAACAGCGGCGTCTGGATCACCGTCACCGTCGTCAGCGGCGCCGTCGACAACACCCCGCTCAGCGGTCTGCCCACCTGCTGAGCTGCCGCAGCCACAGAAGCTGCTCGTACGGCTGGGAGCCGCGCCCGCCGCCGTGGTCGCCGAACTGCCAGACACGGATGTCCTTCTCGCCCGCGTAGGCGTTGTACGCCGCGTAGACGGTGGAGGGCGGGCAGACGGGATCCATCAGGCCGACACTGAACAGCGCGGGCGCGGTGGCGCGGGCGGCGAAGTGGACGCCGTCGAAGTAATTGAGGGTGGCGAAGACCAGGTCGGGGTCGACGCGCTTGTGGACGCTCAGGTAGTGGGCCAGCTCCGGGTACGGGCCGTCGCCGGCGGTGTCCGCGCCGCGCCGGTAGTGGCACAGGAAGGGCACGTCGACCAGCGCCGCGGCCACCGCGTCCCCGGCCAGCCCCGCCACGGACAGGGCGAGGCCGCCGCCCTGGCTGCCGCCGGCGACCACGACGCGCTCCGGGTCGACCAGGGGGTGCTCGCGCAGGATGTCGACGGCCCGTACGCAGTCGGTCATGAGGCGGCGGTAGTAGTAGTGCTCGGGATCCTCGATGCCGCGCGTCATGAAACCGCCCACGTACTGCGTGCCGGGCACCGGGTCCGGGTCGGGGGTGTCATGGCCCTGGCCACGGCTGTCGACGACCAGGTGGGCGTAGCCGGCGGCGCTGTAGAAGAGGTGCTCGTGGTGCAGGCCGCGCCCGCCGCTGTAGCCGATGAAGTTGACGACGGCAGGCAGCGGCCCGGTCGCGCCGCGCGGCAGCAGCAGCCAGGCGGCGACGGGCTGGCCGCCCCAGCCCGGGAAGCGCACGTCGTACACGTCGACCGTGGTCAGCGCCGAGTCCTCGACCCGCCGGTACTCCGCCGGGCCGCCGGCGGCGGCCCGGGCGGTGGCGAGGGTCTTCGACCAGAAAGCGTCGAAGTCGTCGGGCTCGGCTATCGCGGGCCGGTACGCCCGGAGTTCGTCGAGCGGCAGGTCGGTCAGCGGCATGGAGATGTCCCCTTCTCTGGCTCTTCGTCCTGCGTGATCGACCGAATCGAATCGTTTCACCCGCCGGATGTCAACGGGTCCGCGTGCGCGGCCGCAGCGGATCGGGCGCGGCGTCCGCGAGCGCCCGGGTGTACGGATGCGCTGGCCGCAGGATGACGTCGTCCGCGGGGCCCCGTTCGACGATCGAGCCCTTGTTCATCACCAGGATCTCCGACGCGAAGTGCCGCGCGGTGGCGAGGTCGTGGGTGATGTACAGGACGGCCAGGTCGTCCTCCCGCTTGAGCCGGTCGATCAGATGGAGGATCTCCAGCCGGATGGAAACGTCCAGCATCGAGACCGGCTCGTCCGCGAGCAGCACCGACGGCCGGGGCGCCAGCGCACGCGCGATCGCCACCCGCTGCCGCTGCCCGCCGGACAGCTCGTGCGGCCGGGCGGCGGCGACCCGCTCCACCGGGGTCAGGCTGACCCGGCGCAGCAGCGCGTGGACCGCCTTCTCCTCCTCAGGACCGCGCCTGGTGTGACCGTGGATGCGCAGCGGCCGGGCCAGGTGATAGCCCACGGTGTGCCGAGGATTGAGCGACGAGAAGGGATCCTGGAACACCATCTGGACCTGGCGGCGGTACGCGCGCAGCCCCGCCCCGCGCCGGGCCGCCGGGGCGCCGTCCAGGGTCACCGTGCCCGACGTCGCCGTCTCCAGCCGGGCCAGGATCCGGGCCACCGTCGACTTGCCGCTGCCCGAGGCCCCGACCAGGGCGACGGTCCGCCCCGGGGGCAGCCCGAAGGACACGTCGTCCACGGCCCGCAGCACGTCGCGCCGCACCGCGTTGCCGACGTTGAACTCCTTGACCAGGCCGGTCACATCGAGCGTCGTCATCGTGCGCCTTCCACCGACGGTACGGGGAACGTCCCGGCCAGCAGCTCCGCCGGGGGCCCCAGCGGACGTATCGCCGGATCGTGCAGCACGCAGGCCGCACCCGACACCAGCGGCGGCACGCCCCGCGCGCACGGCTGTGCCGCCCAGGGGCAGCGCGGCGCGAAGGCGCAGCCGGACTCCGGCAGCGACAGGTCCGGCGGGCTGCCGGGGATGCCGCGCAGGCTCCGCCGCTCCCCGCGCAGCGAGGGGAAGGAGGACATCAGGCCGACGGTGTACGGATGCCGGGGCGCGGCCCGCAGCTCGTCGGCCGGGGCCAGCTCGACCAGGCGGCCCGCGTACATGATGCCGATCCGGTCGCTGATCTCCAGCAGCAGGGACAGGTCGTGGGTGATGAAGACGACCGCGAATCCGAAGAGTTCGCGCAGCCGGTCGATCTCGCCCAGGATCTCGCGCTGCACCAGGACATCGAGGGCGGTCGTCGGCTCGTCCATCACCACCACATCGGGGTTCAGGGCCAGTGCCATCGCGATGACGACGCGCTGCCGCATACCGCCGGACAGCTCGTGCGGATAGGCGCGCATGCGCTTGCGGTCGATGCCCACGAGGTCGAGCAGTTCCGCGGCGCGCGCATGCCGCTCCTTGCGGCCGCCTCCCGCGTCATGCGCGTGCAGCGTGTCCGTGAGCTGGCGCTCCACCGTCAGCAGCGGATTGAGCGCGTTCATGGCGCCCTGGAACACCATGGAGATCCGCTCCCACCGGAAGCGCCGCAGCTCCTCCCCGCCCAGCCCCAGCACATCGGTCGTGGCGCCGTCGGGCGCGTAATGGGTCACCGAGCCGCCGGTGATGCGGCCGGGGGGCCGCAGCAGCCGCGTCATGGCGTACGCGAGGGTGGACTTTCCGCAGCCGCTCTCGCCGGCCAGCCCGAGAACCTCGCCGCGGTGGACGGTGAGGCTGACATCCCGCACCGCGCGCGTGGCGCGTTCGGCCTCGTACGCCACGCTGATGCCGTCGATGCGCAGGACGGGTTTCATGATCGGGCGCCTTTCCAGGTCCGCAGCCTCGGGTTGAGCAGCTCGTCGAGGCCGAAGTTGATCAGGGACAGGCCGGTGCCGACCAGGGCGATGCAGGCGCCGGGCGGGACGAACCACCACCAGGCGCCGAGCTGGAGGGCCTGCCCGTTCTGGGCGAAGTAGAGCATGCTGCCCCAGGTGCGGCCATCGAGGTTGCCGAGGCCGAGGAAGGCCAGCCCGGCGTCGGTGAGGATGGCCAGGACCAGCCCGAACACGAACTGCGAGGCGATGATGGGGATGAGGTTGGGCAGGATCTCGAACGCCATGATCCGCCAGGTCCGTTCACCGCTCACCTTGGCGGCGGCCACGTAGTCGCGGCTGCGCAGGCTGAGCACCTGGGAGCGCAGGACCCGGGCCGGGGCGGCCCAGGTGGTGAAGGCGATGACCAGCGCGATCACCAGCAGGCTGCGGTTGCCCACATAGTCGGTGATCATGATGACGAGCGGCAGGCCGGGCAGCACCAGCACCACATTGGTCAGCAGCGACAGGAACTCGTCCGCCGCGCCGCCCAGATAGCCGCCGACCACCCCGATCACCGTCGAGACGGCGACGGCCGCGCTCGCCGCCACCACCCCGATCAGCAGCGAGCCGCGGCTGCCGAGCAGCAGCAGCTTGAACACGTCCTGACCGGTGTCGGTGGTGCCGAGCCAGTGCCCGGCCGACGGCGCGAGCAGCACATCGTCGCCGATCGTCGTGGCGCCGGAGGCGAAAGCGGCGCCCACGGTGGCGAGCAGGGCGAAGAAGCCCACGATCAGCAGTCCGGCGGTGAGCTTGCGCGAGCGCGACAGCCGCCACCGCCGGGCGCGGGCCGGCTCATGAGCGGCATCGGGCGCGTCCGGCTGGACGGCGGCCGAGGACGAGGACGAGGCCGAGGCAGGTACGGCCATGGGTCACCCTCCGTGCCGCGTGCGCGGGTCGATGACGGTGTAGAGCAGGTCCACCAGGAAGTTGGCCCCCAGCACGGTGAGCGTGATCACCAGGAACAGGGCCTGCATCAGCGGATAGTCGGCGTTCTGGACCGCCTGGAGCAGCGCGAAACCGACCCCCGGATAGCTGAACACCGCCTCGGTGACCACCGAGCCCGCCACCACGAAGCCCAGCGAGATCGCGAAGCCCGACACACTCGGCAGGACGGCGTTGCGGGCGGCGTACGCGAGCATGACGCGGCGCGGACGCAGTCCCTTGGCCTCGGCGGTCAGGACGTAGTCCTCGTACATCGTGGACACCATCATGTTGCGCATGCCGAGCATCCAGCCGGCCACCGAGCTGAGCACGATCGTCAGCGCCGGCAGCACCCCGTGATAGACCGCCGTCCCGATGAACGCGCCCGACCAGCCGGGGGAGGCGACCGTGTCGTCGTAGCCCCCGGCCAGCGGGAAGACCGGCCAGATGTTGCCGAGCAGGTAGAGCAGCACCAGCGCCAGCCAGAAGTACGGCACGGCCGCCAGGAAGGTGGCCGACGGGATGACCGCGTCCAGCCAGCTCCCGCGCCGCCAGCCGGCCAGGGCGCCCAGGCCGATGCCGAGGGTGAAGCTGATGGCGGTGGCGACGCCGACCAGGGCCACCGTCCAGGGCAGCGCCTGGGCGACGACGGTGGAGACGGGGGTGGGGAAGTAGGTGATCGACAGCCCGAAGTCCAGGTGGGCGAGGCCGCCGATGTAGTCGAGGTACTGGTGCCACAGCGACTTGCCGCCGATGCCGAACTGCAGCTCCAGCGCGCGCCGGGCCTCGGGCGGCAGGGGAGTGGTGTTCTGCGTACGGGCGATGATCACGTCCACCGGATTGCCCGGCATCATGCGCGGCAGCAGGAAGTTCAGCGACAGGGCCGCCCACACCGCGACGAGGTAGAAGGCGGCCTTGCGTCCGAGATAGCGCATGCCCGGCCGCCCTACTTCACGGGCTTCAGGCGCATGGCGACGTAGCCGCTGTCCGGTGCCTGCCAGATCTCGGGGATCGCGTAGAGGTTGTCGGCGGTCGGGAAGCCGGTGACGCGGGTGTCCCGGTACTCGGTCAGGGAACTGGCGTAGACGAGCGGGATGTAGGGCAGTTGCGCGGCGCTGACCTTCTGGATGGCGGCGTACGCGGGCTTCAGCTTCGCCTCGTCGTTCGTCGACTCGATGGTCTCCAGCGCGGTGTCGATCGCCGGGTCGGTGAAGCGGGCGTAGTTGCCGGGCGCGTTCTCGCCGACCGGCCGGTAGAGCTTCTTGCTGAACAGGTACTTGAACATCTGGTAGGGCTGCGGGCCGCCGTAGGCGTTGTCGATCAGCATCTGGAACTTGCCGTTGTTGCGGTCGGCGGTCAGCGAGGCGTAACTGACCTCCTGCGGCTGGAAGTCGATGCCGATGGGCTTCAGCTCCTGCTGGATGACCTGCAGCGCGTTTATGAAGTCGCTCCACCCCGTCACCACCTTGGCGGTGATGGTGAGCTTGCGGCCCTGCCCGTCGCGCAGGATGCCGTCCGAGCCCTTCTTCCAGCCCGCGTCCGCCAGCACCTGGGCGGCGCCCGCCGCGTCGGCCTTCAGCGAGACCGCGCCGACCTCGGGATCCAGGTACTTGCCCTGGTCGCGCTGGCTCAGGAAGGACGGCCCGGCGGGCGGGCTGTAGCCGGAGAAGGCCAGCTTGTTGAGCTGGGCGCGGTCGACGGCCAGCGAGATCGCCTTGCGCACGGGCGCCTGATCGGTCGGGAAGGCCTTGGTGTTGGCGGTCAGCTCGGTCACGAAGAGCGGGGTGTTGATGTACTTGTTGTGCGGGTCCTTGGACGCGTAGACCTTCTCGATCTGCGGCACGAACAGGCCCGCCCAGTCCAGCTTCTTGGCGTTGAGCGCGGTCAGCGTCGCCGTGTTGTTGCCGTACATCACAAAGCGCAGGCCGCCGATCTGCGGCTTGCCGGGCTGCCAGTACCTGGGGTTCTTCACCACCGTGTAGGTCTGCGAGGAGAAGGACTTGAGCATGAAGGCCCCGCTGCCGACCGGATTCGGATTCTGATAGGTCGACGGGTCCTTGACCTTCTCCCAGATGTGCTTGGGGATGATGTACGTGCGTCCCGCCAGCGACCACAGCTCGGTGTACAGCGGCGCCTTGGTGGTGATCGACACCTCGTGCGCGCCCAGCACCTTGATGGCCTCGTACTCCAGGCCGCCCGTGTTGAGCTTCGGGTCGTCCTTGGCGAGCTGGTAGGTGTACGCCACGTCCTCGGCGGTCAGCGGCTGCCCGTCGGACCACTTGGCGCGCGGGTCGAGCTGGAAGGTGGCGGTGCGGCCGTCCGCCGAGAGCTTGTAGGACGTGGCGAGCCAGGGCTGGATGTCGCCGGCCTTGCCCTGGTTGAAGAAGAGCAGCGGCTCGTAGATCATCCCGTAGGTCGGGGTGTTGGCGGTCTGCGGGATCGGGTTGAAGTTCCTGGTGAACTGGCCCGTCTGGCCGTTGGCCACGGTGAGAATCGGGCTGCCGCTGTCGTTCTTGGCGGTGCCCGAACCGCTGCAGGCGGCGAGCGAGGCGGCGGCGAGGATAGCGGCCGCGGCGAGGGCTGTACGGCGTCGGCGCAGTGTCGTCCTGAATCGCACCGTGCTTCCTCCTTCTGGTGGGAGGGATCCCATTCGGCGTGCGGCCCATGGAAACGGGCACTGACATCGCTGTCAACGTCTGCGTACGAAATTTTGTGAACCGGTTAAGTCCGGGCCAAGTCGTCGCAGATCACAGGTTTGAGGGTGCACAATGCACTTCGCGAGCCGGATTTTCCTGAACCGGTTCATGGACAGTCCACGTACAGCTTCATGCACAGACCGACGAGGGGCCCAGGTGAAGCCACCCACCATCGCCGACATCGCACGCGCGGCAGGCGTCTCCAAAGGCGCCGTCTCGTACGCCCTGAACGGCAAACCGGGAGTCTCCGAGCTGACCCGGCAGCGCGTCCTGCGGATCGCCGACGAGCTCGGCTGGCACCCTTCCAGTGCCGCCCGCGCCCTGATCGACGGCCGCAGCGGGGCGATCGGCCTGGTCGTCGACCGGCCCGCCTGGGTGCTGGGCATCGAGTCATTCTTCATGCAGCTCATCGCCGGTATCGAGGCCGAACTCAGCGCCAACGGCGGCGGCACCGCCCTGCTGCTCCAGGCCACCGAGGACGCCGAGGCCGAGATGGCCGCCTACCGCCGCTGGTGGGGCGAGCGCCGGGTCGACGGCGTGATCCTGGTCGACCTGCGCGAGGACGACCCCCGCCCCGGCGTCGTGCGCGAACTGGAACTCCCGGCCGTCATCGTCGGCCACGCCGGCGGCATCGAGGGCCTGCCCTCGGTACGGATCGACGACGGCGTCGCCATCGCCGAGGTCCTCGGCTACCTCGCCGCCCTCGGCCACCGCCGCGTCGCCCGCGTCGCCGGTCCCGGCCGCTTCGTCCACACCCGCGAGCGCACCGACGCCTTCGCCGATGGCGCCCTCGCCCTCGGCCTCACCGCCGTCACCCTCACCGCCGACTACTCCGCCGAGGGCGGCGCCCAGGCCACCCGCCGCCTGCTTTCCGGCCTTGAACGGCCCACCGCCATCGTCTACGACAACGACGTGATGGCCGTCGCCGGCCTCGGCGTCGCCCAGGAGATGGGCCTCGACGTCCCCGCCGACCTCTCCATCGTCGCGTGGGACGACAACGCCCTGTGCAGCCTGGTCCGCCCCGCTCTCACCGCCGTCGGCCGCCATGTCCCCGAGCACGGCAGGCAGGCGGTGCGCACCCTGCTCAAGGTGATCGCCGGTGAGCCGGTCACCGAGGTGACCATCGACCCGCCCGTCCTCGTCCCCCGGGCCAGTACTGCGCCCGCCCGTTCACCGCACTGACCCCGTTGACCCTTAACCGGTTAAGTGCTTCCATCGAGGGCGCGATTCCTTCCCAGGGAGGTCCCCGTATGAGCCGTCACCCGCGCCCCCGCCCCCTGCCCCCGATGTGGCTCGGCGTCAACTTCTGGTCCCGCGGCGGCGGCCCGCTGATGTGGCGCCCCGGCACCTACGACCCCGTCCTTGTCCGCGAGGAACTGCGCACCCTCCACGACCACGGCCTCAACATGACCCGGTCGTTCTTCTACTGGCCCGACTTCCACCCCGAGCCCGACCGCCTCGACGAGGACTGCCTGCGCCACTACGCGGACTTCCTCGACGCCCACCAGGAGCTCGGCCTCACCACCGTCCCCACCTTCATCGTCGGCCACATGTCCGGTGAGAACTGGGACCCCGCGTGGCGGCAGGGCCGCGACCTCTACACCGACGTCTGGATGGTCGCCCGCCAGTCCTGGTACATCACCGAGACCACGGCGCGCTTCGCGGACCACCCCGCGGTCTCCGGCTGGCTCATCACCAACGAAATGCCGATCTACGGCGACCGTTCAGCCACCCGGGAGTCCGTCACCGCCTGGGCCCAGCTCATGGTCCAGGCCGTCCGCGCCGGCGGCGGCACCCAGCCCGTCTCCATCGGCGACGGCGCCTGGGGCGTCGAGAACAGCGGCCACGACAACGGCTTCTCCGTAAGGGACCTGGCCGAGCTGACGGACTTCATCGGCCCGCACGTCTACCCCATGGGTGACGACGTGGTCCGCCAGCACCACACCGCCGCCTTCATCTGCGAGCTCGCCGGCACATTCGGACTCCCCGTCGTCCTGGAGGAGTTCGGCCTCTCCACCGACTTCGCCGCCGCCGACCACGCCTGCCACTACTACCGCCAGGTCCTCCACCACACACTCCTCGCGGGCGCCACCGGCTGGATCGCCTGGAACAACACCGACTACGACGACCTCATCCACCAGGACCCCTACCGCCACCACCCCTTCGAGCTCCACTTCGGCCTCACCACGGCCGACGGAACCCCGAAACCGCACCTGGGCGAACTCGCCGACTTCGCCCGCACCCTGCGCGAGATCGACGCCCCCGCCTGCCACCGAGAGCCCCCGCAGGCACTCCTCCTCGTCCCGTCCTACCTCGAAGGCATCTTCCCCTTCACCGAGGACGGCGACCGCTCCGAACCCTTCGACGTCCTCCGCCAGGCCTACGTCGCCGCCCGCGCGGCGGACCTCCCGGTCGGGGTGACCCGCGAACGGGACGGCTTCGACGAAGGTGCGCGGCTGTACCTCGTACCGTCCCTGAAGCAGCTCACCGCCCCCACCTGGTACCGCCTCGAAGCCCTCGCCGAAGCCGGCGCCACCGTCTACGTCTCCTACAGCCACGGCTCCCACGGCGTCCAGCGCGGCCCCTGGCACTCCCACCTCGACCGCTTCTTCGGCGTCCGTCACCGGCTCCGCTACGGCCTCGTCGACCCCATCACCGACTCCGAAGCCGAATTCACCTTCCTCTCCGACCTCGGCCCCCTCCGCCCCGGCGCCACCCTGCGGTTCCGCGTCGCCGGCACCCCCCACAGCCGCTCCTACCTCCCCGTCGAGCCCGACGGCGCCGACGTCATCGCCGTCGACGCCCACGGCCGCCCCGCCCTCCTCCGGCGCCGCGTCGGCGATGGCTCGATCGTCCTCTCCACGTACCCCCTGGAGCGGATGGCCGCCGCCTCCCCCCACGTCAACCCCGAGGACACCCAGCTCCTCTACGACGCCCTCGCCGACCTCGCCGGCGTCACCCGCACCATCCGCGTCGACGACCGCCGCGTCGCCGCGGCCGTGCTTCTCCACGACGACGGGCGCCGTTTCGCGGTCCTGACCAGCCAGTCCGACGTACCGGTCACCGTCAAACCCGTGGTCCACGGCGCCGGTTCCCTGGACGCCTTTGAGCTGGGTCCCTACGGGGTGGCGGTACGGGAGATCGGTGGCTTGCCGTAGCCGTGGCCGAGGCCGAGGGTTCCGTCCTCAATCGCCGCGCGGCTGCGCCGGTGTCGTTGCGGTGCCGTCGGCCACGGTTGCCGCTTCCGTCCTCAATCGCCGGACGGGCTGGGGCCCCTGTTGTCTGCGTCCCTCGCGGGCGCTTCGCTTGCT
>Ga0307517_10010767_pt1 | contig 12751 bp, 23 predicted proteins | sample 23_EM_MG_FD_194515 | JGI IMG/M metagenome (GOLD analysis project Ga0307517, IMG submission 194515) | Populus trichocarpa ectomycorrhiza microbial communities from riparian zone in the Pacific Northwest, United States - 23_EM | ecosystem: Host-associated > Plants > Roots > Unclassified | place...
GGCAGGCACTGGAGAATATTTGATCGTGTTGGCGGCGACATTCAGCGACAGGATCAAGTTCCCAAAGCTGTGCGCGAGGTTGTTTGTGTTTTGCAAATTGGTGTAATCGCCAGAGAGATTGCAGGTATATCACCGGCAGCACTGGTGTGCCGAGCTGTTGTCCCACTTTCTAACAGAGTGTGACGGTATCCACAGTGGCTTGGTCATTATCCATGTCGTTGGTCATGTCGGTGATGCCGCCGAAGCTGAGGTAGTTAGGAAAACCAGGGACGAGGAGATTGGCTCCTTGGACGATATTCAGTGGCAGGTTCGAGCTACCGTCTGCGTCGACGATCAGTGTGGTGGGACCATCAACGACGTAGAGGGTGCCGTTATGGGGCTACCAGCACTGCAACCATGGTGGTCCCAGGCTTGGATTCCACTTGCTGCGTATAAATGAAGTTATCTGGGCTAGGACCCACGAGGCGCCCAGCTAGGTCCGCGTCCAGTAAGAGGTCCGTTGTCACTACGATGGGAAGCTGCACGAAGCCTGTGGTGCCGATAGGGAGTACTTCGTCGGCTTGTGAGAAGGTAACTGAGAACAATGAGGTGGATACATCGACGCTCTTGGTATTGGACGAATATTGAATGTTATTCAGGGAGACCATATCAATGCTGACGTCAATGGTGCCTGATGATGGCAGTCGACGCAACGAAGTCGTGTGTTTGGCAGGGCCCCAGAAGTCGGCGAGCGTCTCACTGGACCTCACCACCGTGGCATGGAATGGTTCCCTCTCAAGCGGAGAAATGTCGCCGATGGTCACGTCGATGGCGCTGTACGTGTCGACTTGGGGGTAAGCCACGTCGAGGGCTGCTTCTTCGCTGAACATGACGGTTATGGTATCGAACGAGACTTGAGCAGTAGCAACGACCGTCTGATCCTGGTTGGCGAGCTCGGCGGCGGCGACGTTGTAGGTACCGGGGAAAACCTGGAATGATGAAGTCTCGCCAGGGGTCGCGGAAAGAGGAATCACCAGTGACCCTTCGGTCAAAGTCAGCATCTGCTGGATGTCAGCCAAAGCCTCATTGGGGGCGGCCGCGCAATGGATGGTGACAGTGCCTGCAGGATCGCCAGTTTGGTTCGACGTCGAACAAAATCTGTTGCGACATGGTGTCGTCTAAGGGAGAATAAGTTCAGATGTGATAACAGATGAGGCGAGAACTATACTAACCAATGCCTCTGTCTTTATATCAGGATCGAGAGCCATGCACTAGACGAAAGACCACTTTCTAGAACGAACCATCATCCTGTTAATCTATTTACCTCTAGCATAAGGTGGTCTCTGGATCGGCACTAAATGAAGGAATGGTTCCAATCTATTTAATGAACAAGAACCTGGTCCGATTCAATGAGTACAAGGTTTCCGATCAGACTCTAAGCGAGTTAATTACGTGAATGAGGATTTCGATGAGACTTCGAATAAATACTCATGATTTCCTCTCCCAATTGAAGAGTCGAGAATCTGAGCCCTCCTCCCTACGAAATTCGGTACGGTGTTGGTACGGTGTGTTGCGAGAACAGAGCCTTCTGTGGTGATCTATTTGTGTTCCACAAATTGTTTATAAACATTTACACAGCCGTTTGTCCGAGTCATGCCGTTATTGATACATCATGGGTATCTTTCAACTCAGGCTGAAGAAGGCCCCGCCAACTTTCAACTCCTAGAACTTGATGCGTGGCCAACTTGGGACGAACTTACATCTAAAATCATTCAACTGTTTCAAATTCCTCGCGATCAGATCATTATCACTTTTCGCAACCCTCACGGGAAATTCATTGATATTACAAATGTCGGAGACCTTCAACAACTCTGTGAGTCTCTTCAGGAGTCTTGTAGATACATCAAATTTGTTGTACAGGATTCACGGGCCCTTGATGGTGAGTTGATTTTTCCACACCCTTCATGTCTCACTAGATCTCACTGCTCTCACCCTGTGACAGCCACGCTCAGTACAACGTGGTCAGCAGACTCCAATTTGTCCGATCTAATTAAGCCTGGTACGTAATCGCTAACAGGACGACTCAATACTCAATCGCTAGGGCAGAGAGCCTACTTTGTTGGGTTTTTAACTCGCCCGACGAGCCCTTCTCCGTTCCCTTTGAGGTGGATACTATAGTAGATGACCTGAAGGAATCAGTAAAGGATATCATGGATTATCCATATCCTCATCCCAAACTTCGCCTCTGGAAGGTGAGTACTTCTAGTGTTAGTTATGGCTTGATCTGATATTTGGGAAGTTGTATTCCTTCTTCTCGATACGCTGAGGAGCTGGCCCTTTATCGAAGCCTGGAGAAAATTCCAGGTTGCGCCCGTTTACCCTCCGCCAACGCGGTGTCCGAATATTTCTTGTCAGCTCCTAAGGGACACATCCATATTATCGTTCAACCTCCGACAACCAATGTGTTGTTTTTTGGTAACTGTCATGTGGTTCTGACTATTACTCAGCTATTGAGGTCGAGAGACCGTCGAAGAAACAGAAACTCGAAGCGGACGATTACCAGACGAAACGTGAGAAGACTTGGCACATCCTCGGGCCCATAAATTCTGCATCAGTGTCACAAACGTACTTTTTGGATCCTGCCGAGCAAAGTCAAAACCAAAGAATCATCAATTCTGTAAAGAAAGGTGATTTTATGCTGATCGCGGGTGCTCGGGCCTCCGGGAAAACAACGCGACTTCTCTGGCTAAGCAAGGTGCTGCGGGAATTAGGTTATCATTGCTTTTAGTAAGTTATTAAAAGTCGTTGTTTTTCTTTACTCAGCCCAAATCAGTTTCACAGTAGAATTACTGTCCACTCGGAATGACACTACTGCCCTACTGCCCTTTGGTCATCGATTCCTGTGGAACTTGACGCCGCCGGTCTCCCAAATAAAGTATCTTCTCCAGCAACTTTTCACAGGGCCTTCATAAAAAGCGAATGGAATCGACCCGTCGTTATCCTGATTGACGAAATGAGTCAGATGTCGCAAGCTCCCAATGAGGTTGTAGATAGCTTCCTTGGCGCACTGCGTGGGGTGCGACACAAAGAGGAGTCGGCAATTCAGAGCATCATCGCCGCTGGAACATTTGGTGTCATCCGGTTAAGCTCGAAAAACCCTTCCATATCCCCTTTAAATGTTGCAGGCACCGTGCAGATGCCGTACTTTACTCTCGAAGAAACGCTATACCTCTTCAACTCGTTCCAACAGGACTACAGCATTGACATAGAGAGGGATGTCATCATAGACATATGGGCGAAGTCCAACGGGTATGCTCGTTACCAGTTCAACTTTTGTACCTCACATCTATCTATTTTGGCACCCAAGGATGGTCTGCCTCTGTGGCATGGTGGTCTTCGATAATCTCATGTCTCTGCTCAGCGAACCAGAACGAACCCTCCCAATTAGCAATTGGCAGAAGTTTCCCATCACAAAACTTTACAACGAAATCCTTTCCTACAACTCATTCCGTCGTATGCTCATTTCTCTGCGTGACGAAAAATCCCGAGGTGCTGTTCAGATATATCGCTCTCGATTTGCCGGCTTTCTTGAAGACATCGACATCTCCCCCGGGGAAGAGGATCTCGCGGACTTTCTGACTGCCGAAGGGGTGTTGTTACGGCCAGTTCCCAGTGAACCGAAGTACCACATGGCGTCCCCTCTTATTGATGCGTTGGTTCGACTCCAAGTAATTCCCTCCCACTTTCCCAACATGCCACCCTCCCCTGTACGAGAAACTCAAGGAGACATTCTGGTCATTTTGACGGAAGCCCTCAAATGCTTTGATAAAGACCTCATTAAATCAGCTTACGATCTCTCATATAAACTTTCGAAGGTGTATGTCAAGGGTTCTCTCCGCATGCAGGTTCCTCGAGAAAGTGTCTATGACACTGAGTTGATGCGCATCTTATGTAATTGGCTGCTCCCCAGTGGATGGTCGGTTATTGGACAATTGCACATGACGACAGACGATACAGATATTCTGACATTGTGATTCAACAACCCGATCATAAGCCCATTATCCTCGGGCTGGTGGCTACTGGAGAACCAGGCTTTCTCAGGTACCACATTGAGAAAACCCCAGAATACATGGCCCTGGCTTCTGCGGATGAGGGGTGGGTTATTCATTTCACTTGCGAAGACTCGTTGATTCCTACTTGGCAAACTGATGCTGAGCTGAGGGGAGGTGTTAACGTCATCCACGTCTCACATGCCGAGGACTTCACAAACTTAAAGCTTTATATTCGCTCCAAGAATAAGAAGGGTGAGTATGATTTATCTATATAGTCACTCCAATCGATGTTTGTAAGTTTTATTTGCGCGTACATCAACTTGATGTCCCATTTTCAACAAACGAAGCAACTTTTTGATGATTCACGGTCGGCATTCTAGATCCGTGAAAAACGCATGCATTTCGTTATATGGAGAAATACTAAATTTGACTAAAAGGGAATATCACTCCCTCGTCCCGTAGAAAGACGACGTTGACACCTTTTTTCTGGAAGTAACGGTGGCAAGTCCAAGAGAAAAACCTTTTGGAAGGTGAAGTTTAACGAAGACAAATGTGCAAAGTCCGAAATGAAACAAAAACACAATGTTCGTAGACAGAAAGGACTGTCGTAAAGGAATGAGGTGCTGCCTCGAAATTGCCTCGAAACGTGGATGTGAATGAACCTCTAAGCACCGCACGTCGCGCTATTCCCTCCTGGCCCACCAAAAATAATGTATGTGCCCCAAGACCCATCGTTGGGGAAATTGGTTATGTTGAGGGAATAGCAGGGGGAATCCACAGCTCTAGGGGTAAGGTTAGCCCAGACACCCACACCATCATTCTCATCGCGTGGAATAGAAAAGATCGTGTGTTGATTTGCAGCCACCGACAGTCCTACCCATCTGCCCCCAGTTGTCTCCATCCAACCTAGCAACCTCCCCCCCGTATTCGATCACCTCCGCGTTCTTTGACATCTGGCCTCCTTCATAAAGCGACGTTGGATAGTATCCCACTGCCTCGTAGCTCCCAGGTCCCCTCAGAAAGAGCCACCAGTTCCCCTTGTACAGCTTCCACTGCATTTCGAACCCCCAACGCGATTCAGGGGTACTGTAATGGTCCCATATCCCGCCCAGATACCAGTTGTGGTTGGTTTGCACGAATGCGCCACATTCCAAATTATAGCACTTCTTTAAGTTGGTGTCTTCATACCCATTCGCCGTGTAGTAGGTGAATAGCACCGCCTCCGTGTTGCCCGGTTTCACCTGCCATCCGCCCTCGACTGTCTGAATCGGTCCTGAGGCGGCAGTATACCAATACTGCGAGATCAAGAAGTCGCCGATTGGATTCCACAATTCGAGGAACGAATTTCCGCCAAAGTTGGTTAACAGCTGGTGGCCTACCGCATACTTGTGGGTTTTCTCCCAGTCTCGTCGCCCTAGCCCACTGGCCGTTTGAGGTGACAGGTCAAAACTCCCAAGAGGCACCTTGCTGAAAAAGCGCTCCAACGTAGGGAATTTCGTCAATCTCTCCAGTGTCAATCTCATCATCGGGATCGCGTGTGGGGGACATGAAATGGGGTGATCAAACTCGTCCTTGAGCCCGAGCTTCAGTGGTGAATCTGCGCCCTGAATTGGGGGATGCGGTGTCGTGTTCGAGGTGCCGTTGGAGGACGTGACGTTCATCGAGGGCGCGCCGATCTCCTTGATCCCCAATTTAAACACCGAAGGCTGCTCCTTGATGCGATGCAGTCCCCATAGAGCAGTTCAAACATGAACGAAGTGACGTCCTTCACGGTGACGCCGCCATACATGCCGAGGATGTGAGTCCTCATCTCCTCAAAGGTTTCCTTGCTCAAGACCCCGTTGTGTACGTAGTCGTCGAACTTGGCGCCTTCTACTTGCTTAAGAAAGTCTGGGAAGGAAACGAAAGAGATTCCGGCTATGGGGAGGTTCGAATCAATGCAAGCCAGAACGGATCCCTGTTCAGGAATACATACCGCATTTGTCCTTTACGCACTTGGAGCCTCGAGCTGATTCACGGTGTCAATGGTCAAGCAGATGAGCGATCGGTCGAGGGACTCACGGCACTTGTCGTCACTACAAACACATTTACCATCTACGCACTTGGCTTCAGGGGCTAATTACAAATAATTAACATTGACACATTCATGATTGGAAAGGCAACCTCCCCAGCAATGGTTGTCGTAATCATCTCTTGCATGAAGGTCATTATACAATGTAGGCGTAGCGTCTGCGACTGGAACCGCACTCAGAAGAAGAGTGATCGCTAGGAACAAGAGCGACAGAGGATAAGATTCCAAGTTGCGCATCGTAAAAAATGTCGAACAGTATCAGGACCCGAGGTGGATGTCCTTGAAGAAGTGGGGGGTGGGGTTTTCCAATCGCTTTACGTCGACTCTTATACTTGTAGATATCGAACCATTTTTGTCGAGTTGGACACAGCGCCCGCCGCCTGTCAGCTGCCGCCGCACAAGATTGGGAATGGATTTTAGAGTGGGGCCGTGGGCACATCATGATCATGGAAAGCACCAGAGGGCCGGGCCCAAAATGACAGTATAACGTTAAACCTGATATGACAGAAATGCGAGTGAGAAGAGTAAGCAGAGGCACACTACAACAAGATACCGACATTGACCAGCTTGAGAAGTCCAAGGCGGACACAAGCCATTTATTACTACTATAAGTATTGGACTCGAGTTCGAGGATGAGAACTGGAAGTGGTTCAAGTTGGTCACGCGTCACAAGCCATCTACCTCATTGACGGACGATCAACGAAGTTCAAGATATTCCGTTGTGATTGTGTTAGGAAGATGCCGTTGAGTGGGTTGGATTCGAGTATGCTTCTAGGGTGGGGGATTGGTGGAAGGGTTAATTCACTCATGATTCGTATGAATAGTACACAATGGCCACAAACCTTCCCACATTTCGACGACGAGGGCTTAGTGGAGAAGGCCGTCTCGTGTTTTGAACAAGAGACAGTGAATAGAACGGTACCGGCTACCCATACTCGCACAAACTCGTACTCACATCCATGGGTACGAATTCACTAAAGAGGTTTCCAAATTAGTTGGAACAAGATTCAAAGAACACATACATTGAGCATGATACTGATGATCGTGCGAAAACTCCAGATTGGCGCCAGAAGAGCTCCGCCTTCTCACCTCTGCGCAGTCCAAAATCCAATGGTTTATCTGCGAACATATCTACTCCGTGTCATCCCCAGCTCGATCTGCTCCCACCCCATCATCAAGAAATCGGATGCCCTGGTAAGTGCGAGTCAGACGGTTTCTTATTTTTTTTTAGACGCTCATACAAGCTGGTATCAAATACGTCGCCAATTCCCATATCAAATCAGCCCTCCACGTCCAGCTCTAGTCATCCAACATCCTGAGAGCTCAGAGGCCATGAACAATGCTGCGGATGAGGATGTGAGCTATTCAGAACAAGATGCTTTTTATTGCATAGCCTATCACGCGCACTTTCCTCACTCTCCCAAACCAAGAGTCTTGAAATAGAGCCACTTCGAGTTTGTGCCACTGCGAGCCGTTTTAAGCTTTGCGAGATGGCTGCCCTTGCCGCTTGACATGTCCATTCGGTATCCCCTGCTGCATGCCGAGTATTTTTCCGAGCTCGAGCTTGTTGATGGCGGGACGATCTATCGTATCTTGCAATATCATAATAGATGCTCGGCAGCTGCTCTCCAAGTAGCTGCCGACCATACTTGGATCAGAGACGGGACGCATGTCTTCATCGATTGTCCGGATGTGGACGATGGTGACCCTGCTCTTGATGACGACCTCAAAGGATTCGACTACGACCATCCGCACGCAACCCTCTAACAGATATAAAAACGGTTACCCGAAATCTGTTTCTGTCCACCGATGGTGGTCCAAATTCATGGCTACCACAAAAGTTGCACTTGCAAGTTCAATTGCTCCAGAAGTTATCCAAGATATGGGTAGAGTGACAGAAGCGTTTTCATCGGCTCCCATGTGTCGCCATTGTCGTAAACGTGCCAAGTCAGATTTCGCCAAATTCCTCGACGCGTTTGTACACGAGGTGGAGGAAAGAGTGGAGAACGTGGGTGATACTTTTTCCCAAGATTTTCGATACTCATTAAAATTGGATTTGATAGATTAAACTTGTCCAACCTGGTGCACCACCAGAAGACCTTTCAATCTGGGGATGATTGAAGGATGCGTAGCTGAATTCCGAGTCGGTACTAAACATGAATTCCTTTTTTTTAGCTCTATTTTCCCTCGCGGACTCTGGAAGCAATATTATTAGGCCCATCGTCGCCACTGGCGAGTGTGAGCGACGCACTGGGTCAATATGCTGCTGCCAACTGGAACTATACCCTCAGAGCTCGAGCGCAAGTTTCGAGCCGCATCCAACTCCCCTGGACAATCCAGACGACATCTCAACCACAGTTTGGGAAGAGAAGTTCGACGTCGGGGAATTTGCGCTCAGGCGGCTCAGAGATGCGTACCAATTGCACCAACGCCACTGACAGGGTTTGAGTTTGGCATGGCGCTGGGACTGCCGTTGTTCTATCATATGAAATATTTGTTAAAAGGTTTTTATTGGGGACAGTCTGACGAAATATGTTCCACATTCTATCTCATTCATGTTGTACTATACTTGAGCAAGATCACAGGGTGGACATCTCCACGTTGTAAGGGAGAAACACCGTGACTTCGAATAATTGATGAAGTTTGAGGGGATAATTTCGCGATTCCACAACCGGCTCAACAAACAAGGTAATATACATGACGTTTATAGTTACACTCCTCATCACGAATCAACGTTTCATGAACACCATCATCGCTTCTCCTTAATTGGTCCAACACTTGAATGACGCTGTGTGGAACTGCCAAAATGCAGGAACAGTGCTCCATCCTGGGTACTGGACATAATCGGACTGCGTACCAGTACAGCTCGATCCGGTGTACCACAGACAAACAGTACCTACGAAGCATGGAAATTAGTGAACGAATATCAGCCAGCAAAGCGTTGTGCTCACCCTCTCCAGGCTGCCAAGACTTATAGCCCGACAGACCAGTATAGGAGAAGGGTACGCAATCATTCCAAGGGGGAACAATGTTGTGGCATGTCCCTGTCCAGTTACTGAAATCGTAACGATAAGCGGCCATAGATAAGAGAGAGATGGGTGACACCTACGCGCCCTCGCAGACGTAGACCGAAAAACCGCGCTTCGCGAGCTCGCCAGGTTCACGCGCCTCAACATTAGCGGCCGGGGCTGCTAACATGAGAGGAGCACTAGCGACAACGGCGGCGAAGATATTGAAAAGCTTCATATTCAATGTGGAGAATGAATAATGTCGAAGGTGCTGAAAGCAAGCAACAAAACTTGAGGGAAAAAGGTATTGGAACGACGTGTTTTTATACGTCTTTCGGCCATGGGCGTCGTTCTGCCATAACCACCTTCCTCCGATTGACTAATCCAATGCCACAATAAGCATGGAAAGTAGGCCAGATGTCCGTACACCGCGGACGTCAGCTATGGGCCCTCATTATATATGTAAATGATTTCGAGTGAAATAGTATGGATGAATGTACTCACCGGCGTCAGGAAATCGACGATAGAACCGGAGTCACTGTGCCAGGAAGCAAGTTGAGAAACGATGATATCGGGCGTTTACGCACTATCATGTGGTCAGAAAGACAGAGTGGACACAGGAAATGCCTTTATCAGGTTTTGTGCCATGGCCAACACTTACCTGCATGGAATATGCATTACTACCTCAGTGACCTAAAAATAGATTGTGGTACTGTGTAAATCCGATCCTGGTCGGACACAGAGCAGCGATCCAGCGAATGTAGATTAGAATTGGCCGCTGTCACCAGCTTAGGAAACAGCAGCTGACCACAAAATCTATTTCTATCATTGTGTGTTTCCAATATTGCTATAGTCAACATGAAACAAGACGGAAGCATGAGGAGACACGGAACGGTGAAGAAGTTCCTGACGGCTGATAACGGGTAAGTACTTCCAAGTTTACTCGCTGCTGAGGTTCGTAATCATATGTCTTTTTGGCATTCTCTATGGATGTACTTACAGTTAGTACTAGTACTAGTTACTAGTAGCTACAAAGAGTTCGAAGCGTACCGTGACCGTGACAGAAGTCACGGTTGCACCCAGAATAGCTCCCGCCAATCCCAATTAGGCAACAATTTCCGATCCGCAGCTGTACGCCGACCTCTATGCTTGACTTGCAATGTCTTTTATCGGCCAGGGGCCTTACTATATAACGAGGAATTTGGCGATGTAAGTAGTCGAAATTTCAGATGAATGTTTTCCGGCCCTGTATACATCGGATGAACGTTTTCATCAAGCTCGTCAAAAGTGTTCAAGTTGTGGGAACGAACAGTCCTACCCCTTCCTTCTCCTACTTTTCGGAAATCGATAGTCGTTCGTGTTCCCAGTCTTTCCGGCATTCGAAACACAGTCAACTTTGAACGGCATGACTAAGTTACAGCTAGCGACTTCTTCTCAACAGCTAGAGAACAAACCGAGCGTTTCCACCTTCCAGGAAACTTTGCGGTCTCATAACGAGGGGAGTGACGGTGTCCGTCCTATGGCAAGCCTCATGCCACAGGTGAACATCGATGGTTCTTTGGACGACCTGATGTTGCTTCGTGTGTGGCAGAACCATGTAATATGGAGAGCTGGGGTAAGTGTTCTCACAAGCGAACACATTTCCACTGATCACCGTATTTGTTTCTAGATCATAGAGGGAATCGCTTCTGCGTCACTAAACTTCGTGTCTGGTCTGTTGGTTGCGACGCTATCAACATGGCCTCGTCCAGCTGTTCCTGTTGGGATACTCTTCGGCAACATGATTATTATTTCGACCCTCATTTCTGCCACGGGTTCAGCAACAGGGGCACATATCAACTCAATGGTGACATTAGCTACTGCATTTTCAGGGCACTGCCATCCCGTTCGCGCAATAGTCTACATCTTCTGCCAATTGGCGGGAGGCGCACTTGGTGGAGTTCTCCTCCGCGTAGCTCTTGGCACAAAATTCGCATACGAGATCCACAACGGTGGGTGTTGGATAGAACCGGAAGGAGAACTTGGCATTTGGCAAGCGTCTCTCATCGAGTTCATATCCATGTTCATTCTTCTGTTCGTCATGTCCCCTTTCGATTGGAGTGCATATTAAACTGTCACTTTTCACCCTCAGGTTCTTAGCTTACGGAGTCGGATTGGATCCCCGTCAAGCTAAATTGTTTGGCGCAAAATATGGGCCAGTGCTCGTGGGATTGATTGTCGGTCTAATGTAAGTCCCCCCCATTATGCATGGGAGTTTTGGTTACGACCCTTATCCAACCGCGCTGACTGATTCACTTCTTAATTTGATCATAGGACATCGCTGACAGCAATCATACATGTGGGATATACTGGAGCTGGTCTGTTTCCTGGACGGTGCTTCGGATTGGCCGTTGGTATTGGCGAATTCCAGACGTCACATTGGGTTCGTCCATCCTGATCAATTGACTACAGTTGAAGTGCTAACGCCTTCTGGTGGGGGCTCAGGTGTGGTGGTTACCGGACATATTGGCAGCGGTGCTTCACGGGTTCTTGTATAGGACGATCTCGTCATACATAAAACCATATCCCGGTCTCATAGGTGCAGGAGACGTCTGAATCCAAATGCACTGCGTGTCATTGACTCTTTCCGAACTAACGGGGTCTTATTTATACTTTCAAAACAACCGTAATGTAAATTTTCATCAGAATACATGGGAATCATTCGATAACCAAAAGCCACAACTGCGCCGAAAATACCGACATCCTCAAAAACCCAAACACGCCCTTCTTCACCAATATAAAACAACCCAGAACAAATCATTCCACTGGCAATACCAACTCTCAACAGCCGTTCCCTTCACACCGTCATCATAATCCACACTCGCCTCAAACCTCCACTTCAGCGCATACTTGCATGCACACGCCTCTTCTTTGGTGGACTTGCTGTGCGCTTCTGTGAACGTCGCCCAGTGCGATTGGAACATCAGCAATTCCTGATTTTGGCCGTATACCCGGCCGTAGCGAGGCTCCCTAAAATTATACTCCCCACTTTGGGAATATACCTCGGGACTGTTCGGAACCGTTTCGGACCCTTGGACACTGCTCGGAACTGCTTTGTACCGTTGGGCACTTGTTTGGGAGTGCTTTGTACCTTCGGGGAACTCTACTATGTACCAACATATACCGGTGTGGCATTGGTATATAGTGCCTGGTATACTATACATAGTGATATCCACTTTCTATGTAAATTTCTACCTCAATTTAGTGTTGTCATGCATGGCCATACCTCCAGTAAACCCCAGTAAACCCTGTAGACGGCGGACATGACATAGTTCTATTAATTGTCCACCAAAAATGAATCACTTTGGAAGTTTGTTGGCAATTGTTCCAAGTCAGTTGAAACTCCGACATCATGTGCCACGTAGTTGAAGTTCAAATCCCGCTCCGACGTCGCCAACCACCTCTATCACCAACTTAGCACACGACTTGAAGCTGAAGGGCAACAACTGCAACGTGGATGGCACGATGGACAAGGTGAGCACTGTAACAGGAGACACAAGTAGTGGGCCATTGTGCCCACTCCCAGAGAAGGTTCAGTCATTCTTTTCATTTATTACATTAGTAACATTACTACAGAAACCCCATTGCCTGTAGATGCAACA
>Ga0307517_10010768_pt1 | contig 12750 bp, 7 predicted proteins | sample 23_EM_MG_FD_194515 | JGI IMG/M metagenome (GOLD analysis project Ga0307517, IMG submission 194515) | Populus trichocarpa ectomycorrhiza microbial communities from riparian zone in the Pacific Northwest, United States - 23_EM | ecosystem: Host-associated > Plants > Roots > Unclassified | place...
TGAAGCTATCATTTGGAAACATGACATTGGAGATGAATATTTTCAACATTTGCAAGCAACCTGGAGATGATAATGATTTACAGGAAGTAGATCTTATTGAAGAATTAGTTTATGATCAATTTGAATCTACCTTGAGTAAAACTGAGTTTGATGAATCTAAAGAATTGCAAATGATTTATTCTCAGGAAGAAATCAAGGACAAGAAAGGCATAAAAATGTTATCGCGGATCATTTGTCAAAATTGACAGTAGATTCGACATTTGACATCCCACCAATCGATGATTACTTTCCTGACGAATCCTTACTTTCTCTTAGTCCAATACCTTGGTCTGCTAATATTGTCAATTTTCTTGCTTCAGGATATTTGCCAGCTCATTGGAGTACCTAAGATTAAAAAAAAAGTTTTTGAATGAAGTGAAGAATTTTTATTGGGATGACCCTTATTCAAATATTGTCCTGATCAAATATTTCGAATATGCATTCCCGACAATGAGGTAAGTAGTGTCATTAAATTTTGTCACTCTGGGGCATGTGGGGGTCATTTCTCATCAAATAAGATGACTACAAAAATCTTACAATGTGGATTTTATTGGCTCACCATGTTCAAGGACATGCATGCATTCTACAAAACTTGTGAAAATTGTCAAAATGTTGATATTGGTCAAAAAGTTTTGCCTTATGATTCTCGACTCCATTTATTTCCTGGAAAGCTAAAATCAACATGGAGTGGTCCATTTATTGTGAAACATGTGTATCCTTATGGGGCCTTTGATATTGAGAATCCAAAGAATGGCAATGTTTTTAAGGTAAATGGACATCGTTGGAAAGCTTACTTTGATAATTTTTCTAGTGAAAATAAATCCATTGGTTTGAATGATCCTGCATATAAAGGTTGATTATTATTTTTTCTCACATTATTTTTGTGTTTCTTTTTTGGTGTGACTCTTATTTCGCTAGTCTTTCTCCAACCCCGATCAAATGGCGGATAACGGTACTCCATGACTCTTAAGTCGGTTCTTTTAGTTTCCCATGATAACTGATATCTGTGTATATATTTGTTCAATTCCTTATTCCTTCTCTTTTTTTTGCATCTCTTTTCCACTTCTCATCTAAAAAATGGACACCACTCTTGAAAAATTGAAAAAGTATTTTCCCGTTTTGCCTCAAAATGCGACTACAAAAATTTACCATGCTAGGTGTGAAAGATTGAGATTGTTTATGAACCATGGAATTCCTGAAGATATTCGTTGGCTAATTGAAGCAAAGGTCTGATTATCAGGTGAGTCTTCCAATTCTTTCATTTCATACATGCTTGGAACAGGTAAAAACACTTTTACGAAGAAACGCCGTGCAAAACGATTGAAAGTCTGTCACCGATGTGCCAGATGGACTTGTAATGCATAATGTCGGTCTTTAGGAATGGTATCTATAAACCATGAAGATAAAATACAATTCATTAAGGATGGCCTGAGTAAGGAGTCTTTAGATAATCTTCTAGTAACTTTTAAGACGCATCCTAGTAGAGATGTGCATCGTGCAATTCATGATTTATGGCCCCATTTTCATAAAGAACATGATCAACTTAGTCTTGGGAATTTGACTAAAATGACCATGTTTGTCAGGTTTTAAGAAAACTGGATGGGAAGCTTATCCCCGACCCATAGAGGGCGTTTAAGCTGTTCTTGGATGTAAAACCAAGGGAAGATGTGAGCCACAATCACAACTACGATTTAAGCCTTAGTTTGTAAAAATTTGTGTCTTTAGGTTTTATTAATAGCATAATATTTTGTTTTGTTATTTCTTATATTAGTTTAAGTGTGTTTCAGGTTTGTTAGTGTTTGTTGTTTTAGGTGAAGTCTTCTATACTCTATCTTTCTACCTTAGGACATTGAGGACAATGTCTCGTTTTGGTTGGGGGGAAAGGGTAGTAGTTGACATTAATATTATTAAAACCATTTGACAAAACTGTTATTAGGATGGCAGAGTAAGGAGGAATTTTATTGACTCTTGAGACACATCTTAGTAAATATTCTTATCAAGGTCTATCAAAATACTTCTTGAAATATTCAAGTTTACAAACTCTCGCATTGTTATCACTTGATTCTACTCATATACTCATTTAACAAATATTCTTAAACCTTTATTTTCACACACACACATTAACATATGATTGTGGGTTGCACATTGGATTCTTACATTATTTATGTTCTTTTGTTAAAGGTAACAACTAAGGGAAAGGGATAGTATATAATTTGAAAAACAAAATTGATGATATTGATGATAATAAAAACATAGATAAGTTTGGTTTCGTAGCCTCCCTAACCTAAGCAATTAAGCTTGAAGGGGTGTTTTAACACCTAATACCCTAAAGTCAACTAACTTGGGAGCTATTGGCCCAAAGCTGGTTACATGGGTTAAGGAGAAAAGCTTAAAGGAATCAAACATTGCACTATCTATGTATCAGTATCTGCAACCCGAGTTACTAAGCTCGTAGGGGTGTCTCAACACCTAATGCCCTAAGATCAACTGGTCTGGGAGTCATTAGCTGAAAGCTCGTTACATGGGTTAAATATACATTGTGTTTTAAGTTATATGTGTGTGTCTATATATATATATATTAAAAAAAAAGATAATAATCTCAACCCAAGGAAGTTAACCTTAAACATTAGAACAAAATTTTGTTTTCTTCTGAGAAAAACCCCATAACTATGTGTTGATATATTGAGCACAAAAGGAAGGTTTATTAATATCTTGTTTAAGAAGTATGAAACAGATAAATAAATCTAATGAGAGTTTGTTTATTTGGATAGATTAATGGAAGTTGAATGATGAATGCTTTGCTTTGCGGAACTTATAAATTGTTTTTCTATTTTAATGCTTTGATTACTAGGAACTAGTAATAAGCTGGTTGAGGGGTGTGATTAGTACTTAAAAGTGCATTTTTATCAAGGTTTTATATTATCATTTTGCACTTAAAGTATCAATAACTCCTTAACTAGAGCATATTTTATAATAACATGTCTAAAAATATAAGATACCTTTAATTTATGGTAAATGTTCATCTTAAATGCAAGCCTATCACATAAATCAAAGGATTGATTGATGAGTTTAAATACTAAAATTGATAAGACAAAGAGAGGACTAAGCTTAGAAAAGAGATGTTGGTTCAGTTCAAACTAGAATACCATTCGGTTATTCGATCATAACTAGAGCTGTAGAACTTGGATTTAGGTCTGGTTTATATGTATGGAAAGCTAAGACATAGACCTAAAACTTTCATGAAGAGTCCAAGATTTAAAGTGCCATTTTCAAGTTCAAATGGTAACAACAATAGAAAAGTCGGAATCTGTCCTGCAGCCCAGACACTATTCAGTGTTCAGCCCATATCTCGAGTTTTAGAAGTCCAAATGCACCGATTCTTATTTTGTTGGAAAGCTGAGACATTTTCCCAAAACTTTCATGAAGACTATCTATTTAAATTCGGATGTTAGCAATGACGTTTTCTGCAGACAAGAAGATAAGGATTGTTACCAAGTCAAGAGGTGGCCACCCACTTAACAATTAGTCATCAAATCAATAGTTCTGAATTTTGGCCTATAAAAGGAGGCATTAGCCTTGCATTTAGGCATCTTGGTTTTCAGATCAAGATCATGTTCTTGCTCTCTCTCTTTATATTTTTGTAATGCTTAAGTTTTGTTTATATTAATCTCTTTTTTATGCTTTTCATTTCCTTTTCTTTACTTAGTTAACTTATATCTTATTTATGTTCTTATCTTGTTTATTTATGTTTCTCTCGTTCATTATGTTTAGCTAAGTTTATTATGTCAAGGTGAAAAGGTTACACTAATGGTGTAAGAATAAGTATAGTATAAACTCAACATGGACTTTAATGTTTGATACTAACATATTTTGTATTTGTTGTCTTGTTCACTGTTAATACTTTGCTTGTTAATTGGTTAATCTAGATTTATGTCGTATAACCCTTGGTACAACAAATACTTGACACTTTCATAGCCCAACCGTATGGTATAACCGACACCTATGCTATGAAAGAAACTTGATTTGTTGTTAACATAAGTTATAATCATGAATACCTGACAACATTTACAAGTATTATCATTATTCGAATAAGATAACTAATGTAATTATGTTAACAATTTATAATTTGATTGGAACCTCCTTTGTGTGTGGTTTCTAGTTGAGTAATAAAAAGAGTTTATACTATACTTGTTTGAAATACCATTAGTGGATCCTCTAACCTTGACAATTATTTTATCATTATTTAATTCTTATATCAATATCACATCTCAAAGCTCTCTTCAACTCCTTTTCTGTTATTATCTATTTCTTTATTTGTAGTTTATACAGTTCACCTCCCTGTGGTTCGACCGCAGTCTTGTCGGGCTATTTATTACTTCGACACTCCTACACTTGGGAGATGACATCACCTCTTTGTTCGTGTCAATAAACACTTGAAAGAAAATCATTCCATAATGACATAGTATTGCTACTTCTAATATGAAATGGTTGGAAAGAATGCAACACCATTTTATCGAATAATGGAGGCATTAAATGATTTTTAATGTAATTTGATTATAGAGAGTCACTTTAAATCATAAAAAAGAGCTTTTGAGTGCACTCTTTCTATTCTAGTCAAAGTCCACCAAAGTGATTATATTCAAGTATGGAATGCAAACTATTACCTTATATAATTTGGCCATAATAGATGGCCTTTACCGGTAAGGATCTTTGTGCTTCCACACAAACTTATAACAATCTCATTGAGAAATTGGTGTTAGGTGCAACTATTTTCATTTTTGGATGAAAAGAGGGAAAAAAAGAACATGCCTTCTCACCCTTAAAAAAACATGTAGCTTTTATGTTATTTTCTTCATGCAAGTTCCTCATATGTTCTATATAACAAACTTAAATCTTATTGTCAATCTTATATTTCAAATGATTACATTATTGTAAAATGGATTGTTTTTTTCTTTTAAAAAAATTTCAATAAAGTTTTCCCTATACAAAAATCCTACCCAAAATAGCTCAAGTCACAAATTATAAAGACAAAAGAGGCCTCATGCTCACTATCCATTAATTCCATCAAAAAGTATAATTATACGCAATATACATACAAAATAACAAGATGACAACACTTCCTTGGATATAATCAAACATTCATAAAACAAGAAAAGTCATCCTTTGTTTTTGTTTTCCTTTAAATCCATATTGTATTACTAGCTTGAGTACATATGATAAGCTTATTTACATAACATTAATTTGTTATAAAATTCTAACTATAATAGAATAACCGAGGAAATTCTAAAGTACAATATCAAGGTAGAAGTGATGTGTAAACCCCCGGTTATAATTTTTCTGGGTTATTAAAATATGAGAAATTTAACCAATAGTAAAATGGCTTAAATTAAAGTAAAGAAACCTAAATCCAGATAAAAATAGTAAAATTAATGAAATAAAAAGTGAATATAGTACTAAATTGTTGAAAAGAAAAACATTTGTGAGGACAAAATGAATACGTAAGACCAAGAGAGGTCAATATTCAAATAATAGAAGGTTGGAAGTTTATGTACAAAAGATAAAAAGGGGTGGGGATAAATGTGCAATTAACAAGATGATAAAACTATAAATATCATTCTATTTTCTCTCTTGGAGTGACTTGCAAGAGCAAGAGAGAGTTTAGAGAGAGGCTGGAGAGAAGACATATTGTTGGCAGAACATCCAACATCTATAACTCCACCTTATCCAAATGATATTGAGATACGTTGTTCTGCTCCATGTCATGTACATTGTCACCGGAGGGATGTTCTATATCAGTTCTTGTTTGAGAGATATCGCAGGAGGAAAATGCACTTCTAGACAGTCTTTTTCGCTGACTGTTTTCTCCTCCATCCACCGTTGGATCAGACTATAATTGGAATATGTTGTTCGTCCTGATGCTATCTAGATTCTAAACGGTAGAGATGAGAAAAAACATTTGGTATAGAAGTTGTGCTTCTCGCACAGTAGGTCTGCAAGTTTGAGGTTAGTTCGGTTAAACCCATATTTCTGGAAATTTCACCATTTGATAAAGTTGATATTTGGATATGTTATACTCATAATAATGCATTATAACTTGACCGTATGGATTGTTTGGAATATTATTCGTTTTTTATTTATGGTTGATTAAACTGTTGTCAAGGATTGTGTTTAGAAGAATATTGTTTGGAAAGTTTGTAAAATCGATAAGAATGTTTTATTTTGACGTTAAGAGGGAAGATTGAAATAAATAAGATAAATTGGCTCTTAAAAAGATATTTTTTGGCACTCTTAAAAGATATGTGATACGGTTAGGGGTTGAGATAAAAAAGAAAAAAGTTAAATTATGGATGTTGTGTGTAAATGGAAAGGTTGATAAATCTAGACAGATTCGTCTCCTGACTTTTGAAGAGAATTCGAGTAGAAGGATGGGGGAATTAGGATCAAGTTTCTTCATAGTAATTGTAGTTTTGGATGTTAGCTAACTAAGAAAATTGGTCTTGCTCAATGTGGAGCTGTAGAACTCCAACCATGGGTTACCAACCGAGATTGGATCATGATAGACCCTGTAGGGCAGTAGGTATGGTTGGTTAATAAGCAATTTAGACTATCTTGGAGGCAGAACTGGTTCTCATTCCTTCAGAGAACTTGTAACCTCGTGTCTTAGCTTTCCAATGAGACCAATCGCGCTTGAAATGGAGTTCTATAACTCTAGATATAGTTAAAAATCTGTAGAGAGGTCGGACATTAATAATTGGACATTAACAATCCAATGTTTGTTGATGAGCAATTTTGACTATCTTAGAAGCAGAATTGGGTTCTCTTTCCTCATAGAACTTGTAGCTTCGTGTCTTAGCTTTACAACAAGACCAGTCGCGCTTGAAATTGAGTTCTATAACTCTAGATATAGTTACACATCTGAGGAGAGGTCGGACAGTAACAATTCAATATCAAGACAGAAACAGTTGGACAGTAATAGTCTAATGTCTGTTGATGAGCCATTTTGACTATCTTAGAAGTAGAAGTGGATTCTCCTTCCTTTAGAGAACTTGTAGCCTCATGTCTTAGATTTACAACGAGACCACTCGTGCTTGAAATGGAGTTCTATAACTCTAGATATAGTTAAAAATTTGAGAAGAGGTCGGACAGTAACACTCCAATGTTTATTGATGAGCAATTTTGACTGTCTTAGAGGCAGAACTGGGTTCTCCTTTGTTCAGAGAACTTGTAGCCTCGTGTCTTATCTTTCCAACGAGACCAGTCATGCTTGAAAATGGAGTTCTATAACTCTAGATATAGTTAACAATCTGAGGAGAGCTCGGACAGTAACATTTCGAGGTGTAGACAGTAACAATTCAAATATTAAGAAATGACTGAAAGAAATACTTATTGGCTGTTGATATGGTTATTATAAAACATATGCTTATGTGAGAAAAATTTATGAGATAAACCTGTGATTTGCAGGAGAGACCACAGGCGTGGTGTAACACCAGCAGCAGGGGAGCACGAGTAGAGCTTCTATTGCAGGTAGGTGATCCTCACCTAAGCTTTTTAGTTAAATTTCAGAATTTAATATGTTAATAATGTGAGATGTAAATGTGCAACATTGGATATTATGTGAAATGATGGAAGTTGGTGTAATGATGTTATTTCGGATAATATTCTGAATGTATGTGTGTGTTTGAGGGGAACTACCCTTGTGTGCATTGCCAAGTGATGGGAGTACCACTAACAAAGAAAATATGAGAAGTGTAATATGTGTTTCGACTAGCATACATTTAGTGTATGTTAGGATCCTGGGTAAGGGGATCAACATGTCTTGACTAGCATACATTTAGTGTATGTTAGGATCCTAGGTAAAGGGATCACCACGTATTGGCTAGCATACATTTAGTGTATGTAAGATCCCGGGTTAGGGGATCACCTTGCATCGACTTCTACGGGGTGATGATGATACCAGTGAAATTGGTATCAGTAATGTATTAAGCGAAAATGATCATGGTTGATCTTATAAAATCTTGAATGGAGGTTGATAATGGAAGAGGAAACTGTTTTTAGTAATTGAAGGAGAAAGAGTTTCCAATGAAAACTAGAAGGGAGAAGTAAATAAAATGTGAATGCATGATTGTCCTTTTAAATTGTTGAATATTTGTGTTGCTATATTGTTATGTTTTTTCATGTTTCAATAATATGTATTTTTGTTCCAGGACCATCGCATGCACGACAAGAGTAGATCCTAACTTATGTTCACCTTTTGTAGTCTAGGTTATAGTGAGTATACCCTTGTATTTTGTAATATTACAATTTTATATAACTTAATTTGTTTAATTGATGTTTAAACTTGAATAGATGAACTTAATTCTGAAATTCATATAATCATGTTTCATGTATGCGTGTTTATCTCATTTATTCCCCTATAATGATATTTGTTGTTCAATGTATGTTATATATGTTGTGGTTGTGATGTTGATGATGATGTTTGTGGGATTGAGACCCAAGATGATTGGGTCATGATTGAGTTATGAGATGTAAGATATTAGAAGTGTAAACATGGTATATGTCGATAACTTGGGACCTTCCGGTATAGGGGAGACTCTGCTGAAATTTCAGTGGAAATTTCGGTAGACTTGTATATGAGAACTGGAAAAACAAATTTACCCGTATTTTTACATACCAAACCATAAGAAAGTAACTATAATCACATAAGAAAGTGTGGAATGTTACATGATGGATAGGATGTACCTATAAAAACATAGAAATATATAATAAGCATATGAGTATCCATTTACTAAACTTCAGGAATAACACAACATTATGGGTCCTTTTGCAAACATATTTAAACCACACCATATTTCCAATTTATTTCATCCTTTTCATCAAATAATTAGGCTCCCTTCATTTTATTATACTTATTATACCACCATTTTAATGTGTAGATTAATATTATGTCAATTGCACATCCATTTATCCATTTCAATAAACATAACGTGTGTCTTAAAACACTCTTTAGCCTTGTCATTATGGTGAACTCAATTTTGCATCAAAGCCCCCACTATTATGATCGACTCAACTTGCCGTCATAGCCCTTGACATTATAGCCAAGTTAATTTTCACTTTATAACCCCCATATCAGCTTAGTTTTCACATCATTGCCCCCCGCCATAGTGGTCGGCTAGTGAAGGTTTAATAGGTAGTACATAAGACCTTTTGACATTTATTTAATCATCAACAAGATTGTCAATCTTCCATTTTATAAGTCTATTTTCATTCACAGGTGGCATGACTTTTTGGTTCACTTACCACCACCATGGTCAATCATCCATGGATTTGAAATTCATGGTTGGCCTAAATTATCTCATACTTATACAATTTCTAGAAACATTCTCCAAAAACTACATCAAACTAATGTTTCCATCATCAATTCCAACTAACCCATAACAACAACAACCACCTAGAATATCCATTTCCTCTTCAAATTTAAGGAATATAAATGAAATCAAAAGAAGATAAAACTTCTTACCACTCATAGGTAACTCAAATTTGATGGGTCTTTTAGATGAAGTTCAAAAACAACACTTTTGCTTGTTTCCTTAAGCACCATTTTTCTCCAAATTGATAAACTTTCTCTAACTACACTAATCTCCCAATTTCTCTCTAATTTCTTCTAATTTGTTTTGATTTTGTAGTGTCAAGATCATACCCACAACCCATGAAACCCTAATGAAAGAGAAGAAGAAAAAAAGAAAGTTTCACTCTCCCTCACTTTTGTTTGAACCATCAACCTTATAAAAGAAAATAAGATATTTTTGCTACTTAATTTACCAATTTTACCCAATTTTTATGTCGTATATGCTTATTGTTTTTCAAGTCTTCAATCATGGATATTTATTTTTATATAAATGATTATTATGATTTTTTTATTAGGGATTACACTAATTGGCATGGGGTTTACATTCCAAATTAAAACACCCTACCAAATCATACCTAAAAATAGTAATAGCTTTAGCAAAGGGTAAGATTGTGGCCTTAGAGCCTTTTATATTAAACCATATTTATAGAGCTTTAAAGGAATGTCAAACCAGATGTGAGGAAGAGCCTTTCATAATGAAAAGAAGTATCTATGGAGTACTAAAGTGGTGCAAGTATGGGCAATTGCCTACTTCCTTAAGTTTAGTGATGTAAAGATAAATCTTGACCTAAAATTTATTTATATAGAAAAAAGCCTACTATTATCTAGCTTCTTTGATTTACCTTTAAGAAAGTATATAAAAATCTTTTATGACTCATATATAGGAGTGTTATAGCAATATTCCTTTGGGCCATAACAAGAAAAAGACCTTAATGAGTATTACTTCCTCGGTGTTAAAGGACATTTGTTAAAAAAAAATGTTGTGGTTTAGAGAAGCATCCTAATAGTAAGGATCTTCTCTTTAAGCTAGGGATAGATTCCATTCCAAAGAACAACTATTGTTCCTATGAACTTTATAACCCTTATCTAGTAGCCATATAGCTAGGGTTTATCCAATGTATACTTTTTCCCATGCTTTATGTTGTAAAACAGAGATGGTCCATAAGAAGTTACTTTAAATAGCCTAGAGCAAGTGAAAGAGGTCACTGAAGTACGGGTACATGTCTTTAGTCATTTATAAGTGAGGGGCTTTTCATTTATTATGGATAATTAATTTGTATTATTCAATTTGATAAAAAACATTAGGTAAAAAAAATGTATTTGATTATTTTGATTTTGATTTCTTGTTTATACTATATTCTTACATCACATTATTTGTGCATCGTTTCAGCCTACTAAAAATCAATAACTTGATTTGATGGCTAATCATGTTATGCCTTTTAGGACTTTCTATTTTGGCTAAGGTAGATAAAGATGAGGCTTTAATTTTTTAGTTAAGGTCCAAGATTAAGATAAATTTTCTTGGTAAAAGTATTTTGTCCTTCATATGTTATTTTAAATTTTCTAATATTAATTCCTTGATTATTATATAATTTAATTTCTCTATTATTACTCATCCTATAGTTCCCACTCTAGAAAAGATAGTAGGTTTACTAAGCTCCTCATCTTCAAATGAGTGCTTTTCCATCGATAAAAGTTGGAGTACCCGCACTATTTCATGATTGTTGAGATCCCACCTAATAAAGCTATAAAAACACCACCTTCTTCTATTATTAGCCATCCTAAATAGATTCAACAAGACCTTGCTATGGTTTTATCATCTTCCAATGTTGCTTAGAAAAATCCTTCAACTCTTATTATTGTTAAAATTAAGTACATCCCATCATCTATGTAAACCCCAGGTATAAATCCGACATAAAATTGGAGAAATGTTTTAAATTGAGTAAAAGAAATAAAATGAATGATGTATGAATTTTGATAAATGGGACATGAATATTATATATATAAAAGGTAAGGATATGAAATTGATCTGAAATCATTTCTTGTAAATGTTGATTAAGAAACATAAACCTGGTACAACTTAGAAGTTCCATAAAATTTCTAAAGGAAGTGTGTAAGGAAATTAAGCAAATAAAATACAAAAATTGAGGATTTGATACTTGCAGTAAGGGAATGGATATAGACCTTTGAAATTTGGAAAAAAGGTTAGCGAACAAATTTTTAAATATAGAAATGCGAAAATGCTTGGAAAAAGAAGGTTCAAAATATGAATAAAATTTTAATGGAAGTGATTTATGAGGAAAGAAAGGTATTGGAGTATAAATTAATGAATTTTGATATCGCCTATTGAAAATTGGTATTAAAAATATATCGAGACGGGGAAAATAATACCCGATAACTATAAAAGTTACTATTTGAAGGGACATAGTAGGAATTTGATAATATTTTTCTATAAAAGGCTTGGGTGCAACCGGCCATTGGGGGGAATTGAGAGGGAAGAGAGGAGAAAACTCCATTTTTACTTGAAAAATCCTTGAGAAACCTAGAGAAAAACAAGGAAAAGAAGAGAGTTAGTGATACTAAAAGATTTAGGCAACAAAATCACTTAGATTTAGAGTGTTCTTGAAAGAAAAAATTAGGGATAGAGTGAGAAGGAAGGGGCATCAGTAGCAAACAAGAAAGAAGAGGTGAGAATCCTTGATTTGTTAGCACTTGGAACCTAGATTACTCCTTGATAAGATGTCCCAACATCCATTTAACAAGTTCTTACAATATTTGTTAAGTTTCCATTGATTTTTCATCAAATTGAGGACAGGGTTCATGATGAATTTTGGGTGAAATGATAAATTGAATTAAATTGATGTTTGTGACATGTAATAGGATTGAAATGAGTTGAAATAACAAGTAATTTTGAAAGGAAATTAGTAGTCCCTTGCTAAGTGTATGGCCGACCATTGATGTAACAAGAGGAATGGTGTTTTATTTGAATCCTTAGCTTGGTGATATGTGTTTATATAAATTAAAATGATGAGAATGCATGAAGGAATAACAATGAAGGTGTTAGAGAGGGTTGAGAAGAGTGTTGATTGATAAGTTAATAAAATTAGGAGAATTGTCTTCATTTGTGATAAGTTGTAAAATTATGATGAATTAGGTAAACTAGTTTTTAGAAGGTGCCTTTGGCAACATTATAGAGTATATAACATGGCAAGGAATTGATTTTGAATAAGAATAAGTTAAATTGGTAATGTGTGAATATTACAGAATTTGTCGACGAAACTAGATAGTTTTATCTCTTGGTCTTC